>ERZ791922.655-NODE-655-length-18935-cov-2.921928_pt1 | contig 18935 bp, 21 predicted proteins | sample MGYA00510134_ERZ791922 | MGnify/ENA primary metagenome ERZ791922 (study PRJEB30046, sample SAMN00792101) | human gut metagenome | study: EMG produced TPA metagenomics assembly of the A metagenome-wide association study of gut microbiota in type 2...
TTAGCCCCTATCATTATTTTTAATATATATTATTAAATCTATGAATTTCACAAATACATCTCTTTATGGTACTATAATAAATTATAAAAATCAAGATTGTATTACGTTATTTTATGATACAAGTATGCAAAGGTGAAGATTATGAATTTACAAGAAATAGTACTTAATACTCAATCTGAGCGTGTAGCAGTTGAATTTATCCAAAAGTTTTGCTCAGAGAAACAGGATTTATATGATCAAAAAATTCTTAAGGAAGCAGATAAAAGTCAAATTACCAAAATAAAAAATATGAGTATCCCAGAAAAAGGTCGCTCTATAGATAGTGTAGTAAACGAAATGATTGAAGATATCTACCAATACGGATACCATACCAATCACCCTAGATTTTTAGGCTTTATTCCTGGACCAGCCTCCACGATTTCATGGTTAGGTGATATTATGACCTCTGCTTATAATCTCCATGCTGGAAGCTTTATGAACTGCCCATCTGCAAGTATTATCGAACAAGAGTTAATCCACTGGTTTTGTGGTCAAGCAGGATATCCGAAAGAAGCTGGTGGCTTATTTGTGTCTGGTGGCTCAATGGCTAATATGACTGCTTTATGTGCAGCCCGAGATAAATTATTAACAGAGAATCAGCAACATCTAGGTGTCGCTTATGTTTCTGATCAAACCCACAGCTCCGTGGCAAAAGGCCTTCGTATTATTGGAATCTCAAACAGTAGAATTCGTAAAATACCAACCGATGTGAATTTTCGAATGGATATAAAGCAATTAGAGTGTGCAATTCAATCCGATATTGCAGATGGTTTGATTCCGTTTGCAGTTATTGCAAGTGTGGGAACTACCAATACTGGAAGCATTGATCCACTAGAGGAAATTTCATTATTGTGTAAGCAATACAAGCTATGGATGCATGTAGATGGTGCATTTGGTGCATCTGTCTTATTATCAAAGAAATATAAGCACCTACTAAAAGGAATAGAGCAATCCGACAGTATAAGTTGGGATGCACATAAATGGCTATTCCAAACCTATGGCTGCGGAATGATACTAGTAAAAGATAAGGATAATTTAGTAAATAGCTATCATACAAATCCAGAATATCTGAAAGATTTAGAGACTGAAGATGACTGCACAAATGCATACGATATCGGTATGGAACTGACTAGACCAGCTCGAGGACTAAAATTATGGCTTACCCTACAGGTAGTCGGCAGTGGTAGGTTGGGTGAAGCAATCGAACATGGTTTTTTGCTTGCTGAGTGGGCAGAAGATGAGTTAAAGAAAAATAGGGAGGTTGAGATAGTATCACCGGCACAACTTGCTATTATAAACTTTCGATATGCACCACAAACTTTTACAGAAGAGCAAAAAGATGCGCTGAATCAGAAGATATCAAAGAAAATGCTAGAAGATGGCTATGCTGGTGTTTTTACCACAGAGTTAAACGGGAAAAAAGTGTTACGTATTTGTGCAATTCACCCGGATGCAACAGAATACGACATGCGTAGTACGGTGGAGCGTTTGAATCAATATTATAAAGAAATTTATCAATCAATGAAGGAAGAATAGGCATTATTTTAAGTAGAAGTTTAGTAGACGTATTATTTTTTAGGATACCTACTTTGATTTATGTATAATTCTTTAGTAAAATCCCTTACTTTTCGAAGTTCGGGATTTATTTTTTTGCATGAAGAAGTAGCTGAACAATTATTTCTGTATGACAACCTATTTAAATTATAAAAAAATTACCTTTTGTATTGTCACGAGACTACGCATATCTTCTTCCTAAAAAGTAAAATAGCCTTACCACATGTGCTGTCATTTATCATATGCACAATCTTAAAAAGTTGTGTTAAAAAGTTTCATTTCAATATTTACCATAATATGTTATATTGATACTATAATAGCAACATATATAAAATGCTTGTCTATTCCACGATAAGTTGGACTGCTAACACTAAAAGCATAGTTCCCTAACAATAAATTATGTATAGATGATAGGAGATGACATATGTCGTCAAAAAAAGCTTTTATAGATAAAATAAATCAATTATTTACTCATATGACTGACATTACAAATGGGACAAATGACTTCGAAAGCACTAGAAGTGAATTACATAAAATTACATAATATAGTTCTCAGCTTACCTAATCAATATTGGACTAGTTAATTTACAGAAGTTAAAATGATACACTACATGGAAAGAATCGAGGTATGAATGTATGAACTTATCAAAATCAATTGATTTTCTTCTAGAAAACTCTGGTCCAGTAATTCAATATAGACTTCGAAAGGAAATTCTAAATGATATCTCAACGGTTGAGGAAGAAAATCTATTAGAGCAAATCTATCAGACACCACATTTCAAACTTTTACAAACCTATATAAAGCCAAACGGTTATATTGGAAGTGGCATGCATAGCTGGGATAACTGGCGCGGAGAAAAACTACACGAAACACCGTTACAAGACGGGGAAACAGCAGCCAGACTCTTATCCTACTATAAGATACCAAAATCACATCCCATTGTATCAAACTATATTGCGGCAATGCGAAATGAAGATATTTTACGTCAGGAGTTTTCGTATATTTCACCTGAGATTACGCGCTTTGAGCAAAGATTCCATGGTTTAAACAATGGTAATAGTCTTATGGCGTTGCTGTATACAATGCAGGCCATGCTTGGTTATGGTGATGATTACGAAGATGTTCTAGAATTTCAGCAAATCTCACTTAAGGGGTTTCGACGCATCCTAGAAATATCTACACTTGATGAGATTACACAATATCAAGAAAATGCAAAACGAAACTATAATTATCCTTACATAGAAGCAGAAGAGTATTTTCCTGATTCTTACACACTTGCTATGCTAGCATATACGTATAACTGGCGTACGAATGAAAATATGAAAATGCTTGCGGATTCCATCAATCATATAAATGCTATAATGAAACCAGAAAACAATATGCACATTCGTATCAATGGTAAATTTGTCGCTCCTTGTTTTGCATTGATACGTCCAATAAGACCGTTTCAGTTAACTATCATTGATTCGATTCTGTATCGTCGTCCATTAACTGAAATTGCAATGCTAGGAGTCAGTAAACAGGTTGGTATCCTGAAAGAATCAGTTGCTACTCTTGAAGAAGCACTAAGTAGTGACGGCATCTTAAGGTTGAATTTTGAACAACCTCATAATAGACGTTATTCACCGAAAAAAATTGAATATCCTACCGCATATGTTGATACTCGGTTGGAACCAGACTATCAATCAAAAAACGCATTCCTATGCGACCTAACTTTTTGGGCAGTACAGTTTTTGCATTTATGTAATACTGTTCCTAATCCGGATTAAGTTTATCTTAAATTGATAGAATCATCCGATTTCGATGTTTACTAATTAATTCTAACCTTAATTTTTAAACTTATGAATTCTATTTAGACACAGGAGAGAAATAACCTAATCCTTAATATTCCGAAATACACCGAATGAAACTCTTTACATAATGGAGAATGATGACTATGACAGTTGAAGAATTAAAACAAATACAATTATATCGCCAGCATTTAACAAACAAAACAGATAAACTCACAGTCTGCCGTAATCTAAACGGTTTACAATCGCAGTTCATGGTAAATGTATACTACAGTTTAAAAACACGCTGCAAAGAAAAAATTACTACAGAGAATTTTGGGGAAGGCTTGGTAAAAAATTGGACGATTCGAGGTACCGTTCATGCGTTTGCACAAGAAGATTTGCCACTATTTAAGTTTGGTAAAGAACGCTACCATAACAGTAACTTCAAAGGTTACATAAATCACCTTACGAATGATTGGGTGATAACACCAGAACGGCAAAGATACTATTCTGAACTAATTATTGAAATGGTATCCAAAGGTATTCGTAATAGAGAAGAATTAAAGCAAATTTGCACTGAGAATGGAATGACTCCAGTAGAACTCGAAGCTATCTTTCATCCGTGGGGCGGCGGTCTTCGTGAGCTTTGCGAAAAAGGATTCCTATGTTACAAGGTTCAAGAAAAGAAAGCATTTAAGATTTGTCCAAATTACGAACCAATGGAGCAGCTTGATGCAGAGTTAGAAATGGCAAGAAGATATTTTACCAATTTTGCTCCGGCTACAATAAAAGATACTGCATATTATTTTAATTGGTCTCAAACATATACGAAGAAAATAATGCAGCAGTTACCACTAGAAAATATTGAGATCGATGGAAAACAATATTTTTACTTAAGTAAACTTAAAAGTAATTATCCAGACATTCCACCTTGTATCCTGCTTGCTGGTTTTGATCAGCTAATGCTCGGATATCAAAAAAAAGAAAGCATTTATCTGACAAACGAACATATCCGTGGTATCTTCAATCTTGCAGGAATTGTTATGCCGCCTGTTTTAATTAATGGAAACGTTGTTGGTAGATGGCGTAAAAAAAATAGCAAATTGACCTTTGAAATGTTTCAAAAAATAAACGAAGTTGATAAAAAGAAAATCGTAAGCGATATAGAACTATTATTTAATGATATTAAGAAAATGGATTGGGTTTATTTATAATGCAGAGCGTAAGCTGCACTCTGTGCGGACTTACCTACTGTTAGGTTACACTTCCAATTTAGAAAGAAATGATAAGAAACATAAATTATACAGAGGTGAAAGAATCATGGAAAGCAGTATTATATTCAGGGATTTATTAACTGAATTAAAATTAGGTAATTTAACGGTAAATCCGCAAAGGGTATCAGGTGGTTATATGCATAAGATGTATAAGCTAGAAACCACCACCGGAAAGTATGCGGTCAAGTTTTTAAATCCTTCGATTATGAAAAGACCAGATGTATTCCAAAACTATCAGCGAGCAGAATATTTAGAAAATGTGCTGCAAGAGAATAAAATCCCTGTAGTTACCGCAATGGTAATAAACGGTCGTAAAATGCACTGCATTGATAATCAATATTTTTATGTATTTGAGTGGATTAACGGAAAAGTTCTAGCTTGGGATGATATAAAAACGGAGCATTGTAAGATAGCTGGCTCAATCTTAGCTAAAATACATAAACTAGGACCGATAGAAAAGTCTTTTATAAGAGAACCAATATCTATAAATTGGGATACCTATATTGCGTTGGCAAAAACACAGTGTCCTACAATTGAAGCTGAGTTAAATAGTAATAGAGAACTTCTATATCATGCTCAGAAGGAATTTAATTATACGTTAAACAACATTCCTGCTGTCACTTGTATTTGTGATGGGGATATGGATAGTAAAAATGTCCTGTGGGTAAATGGAAATCCAGCAATTATTGATTTAGAATGTTTAGATTATGGAAATCCATTCTTAGAAATGTTTCAATTGGCATTAAGCTGGTCAGGTAACGTATTGTGCCGTATTGATTATGAACGTTTGAAGAGTTTTATTATATCCTACCAACAAGAATATGGTGATTTTGATTTTGATTGGAATGTGCTTTATGGAATTGGCTTTGGGTGGCTTGAATGGCTTGAATATAACATAAAGAGAGCATTGATGCTTGAATGTGAAAATGAGGAGGAACGAGAGCTTGGGATAGGACAAGTCCATGAAACAATGGAACGTATCATTTTTTATAATTCTATAAAAGATGAGATGTTAAGAAATTTGCAAACTATGTTTTGATCAACAGGATTAATAGAATTACGTAAAGATTTATTTGATGTAATCAATAATTACGACAAGTTACCTATGTTACCTATTTAAAATTAGAATTTGCAGTGCCTATTATTTATAACAATGCATTGACAAGAGTATTTGAGGTAGTAAGTTTTGATGTTACAAAAAGCTAATCATTGGTTACGCAATTGTCATTTTATTAGGGATCCTCTATTATGAGGCGAGACTAATAGCTCCAAATATCTTACAGAGGAAGGGAATTCAATATGATAACCTTAAAAGAGGTAAATGAAAATAATTTTAGAGTAATCGTAGGAATGAAATTAAATGAGGAACAAAGTAAATACGTAGCCTCAAATGTGTATTCACTAGCACAAGCATGGCTTTATCCTGTAGAAGCAAAACCATATGCTATCTATAACGATGAAGAAGTAATAGGGTTTATGATGCTCGATTGGGATGAAAAAGAGCGTGAATGTGGTATCTGGAGATTTATGATAGGAACGAATCAACAGGGTAAGGGTTATGGTAGAAAAGCTTTGGAGTATGCTCTTAATATAATAAAGGCAAGTGGAAAGTTTGATCATGTATTTTTAGATTATGTTCCTGGCAATGTTGTAGGAAAACATTTATATGAGAGCATGGGATTTGTTGAAACTGGTGAGATTGAAGAAGGGGAAATTGTTATGAAGTTAGATTTAACATAATTCCATTGAATAGGTAGAAAACAAGATTATCAACCGCTCGTATGATTCAAAAGCAAGCCCAATTGATAGTGTATGACATGAATCATGAATAATTATAGAAATAAAGTATTATGCCCAAGTGCTACCAGTGATTATCTTGGTATTAATATAAATTGTCATGCAGCATATTTAAATGAGTCCAATATGAAGTTGAAGCGTAATGAGCGGGAGAGTTTAATTCATGAGTTGGTTAGTACATTAAACGTAATTGAGTTAAAAAGTAAGAATGTATCGGTATGATATAAAGACAAGATGTAATGAAAACTTAGGAATAAAATAACTAAATAATTGGTATGGCATAAAGACAAGATGTAATGAAAAACTAGGAATTGAAAATAATCAATGGAGGTATTAAAAAATGCTTCGATCAATGATGCAGATATATGTTAAAGGTAGTGACAAAGCAGTAGAGTTATATCAAAAAGCTTTTGAGAGTGAGTTAGTGGCAAGTTATTCTCATGCTGATGGAACTTTCATGCACGCCGAACTGAATGTATACGGGCAGATATTAGCCTTATCAGAAGCACTTGAAGATGAAGAAAGAATCACAGGTACTACGATGCAATTTTGCTTGCATTTTGGTGAAGGCAAAGAAGAGTTGGTTCTAAAAGCATATCATGCGCTCAAGGATGGTTCTAAGATTCTTTATCCATTAAGCCCTTGTGATTTTAGTACATTGATGGTTGATTTAATCGATAGATACGGGGTTCGTTGGTGTATATTTGTGTAGGAGTTCCTTTCATATGTAAAATGTGAAGTTGCTTAATTCAATATTGAAAAAATTTTACATACTAATAAAATTCGTCATTTTAAGACTCTGTATGAAAAGTGAAAGTTCATAATATGTTAAGGAGGAAAATAACTTGGGAGGTTATCAATGGATTAATGTAACTCAGGATGAAATCATGGATACCATAGAAAGCCCAGTTAACAAAAAAATTGCAGCAGCTATATTTGATACTTTACTTACCAACGGACTTAGATTCAAAGTTAGAGCAGAATATATGCCGAACGATTCATTCCCGTTGTATGGCTATACTGTTTACTTTTACATAAAAGGAAGCAAGGAAACCATTATAATGAATACTTATTTTTATAATACAACTCCGTATCAATAACCGAAGCACTTTAGACAAATTAGACGATTATAGTAAAAACATTCGCAACGCAATACTAAACGCTGAACCCTGTAAGGCATGCCCCAACAGCGATGGTGTATTCACCGGCCATGGGGAATATATTTTTACATATCAAGGGAAAGAATATCGAAAATGTCAAACTATGTGTTCTAATTTTAAAATACGTAATTTAAATGAAGATGCTATCGAATCACTGACTGATATCATTAGTCGTGAAATCTTTTTTAGTAAATCGAAACATCCTTAATAAATATAAGTTAGGGTTATTATTGTACGAAACAAAGAAAACAACAGTATCAAAACAGCATAACTATAACGAATATCCGCAATTAGTTTCCAAATCAATTGTATGGGGGTAGCCAATGAAATTAGAAAATAAGATAGGACAGACATTCGATTCTTTAGTTAAGCGTATTCTTTATTCCTATATTGCTACATATCCGGCTTTTAAGCCGGTTAATAATGGCATAAACTACGAGTCCCAAAAGCAGATGCATGATTTTATATCAGATACTTTACTTTTAATATATGAACATCCTGATCTCTTAGGATTTTCTGATGAACCTGACGCCTATTATGAATATTGGGAACTGAATAATAGTAACCCTTCTCTTATAAAATCAATGGAGAAAATTGAAAGAAAATTTACTGACTTAATCGAAATCCTAATAAGATTAGGTCAGTTAGGCAAGGTTAATGAAAACAAATTGATAATTCCTAAGAAAAATTATTCTCTTACTAAGCCAATAAAATCAAAGTTGGAGCTATTAGGAATTATCTGCGAGCAGTCGAAAGATCAATCTGTCTTATCAATTGAAAAATATCCAGACCTTTTTTTGACTTGGAAGGCCTATTCTGAAAGTGATGATTTAAATGCTCCAAAGATTTCAAGAGTAATAGCTTTTATACATGGTAGATATGGTGAAAGAAAGTATAAAGCAGTAGACTTCTTCGGTGAGATAATTGATAATCCTAATCTTCTTAAAAAGCTGGAAAACTATTTAGAAGCAAATCAGTTTAGTTATGATAATTTTGACTTGGATGCAAAAACAAGATTTTCTTATGTAAAATGGATAAAGAGATATCCTAAAAATGAAACTGCTTATTTGCGAACTTATTTTAATTGGCGAAAGAAAGACCAGATGATGTTTGAATTTCGTTTACCTCAATTTAGAATTATGCTGAATTCTTACAATAAAATGGATTCAGAGCTTCAAAAATTTGTCTTTCATAGGCTGAAAACCTGTGATAATTGTGGGTATTGTACACAAACTGATAAATCAGGGAATCGACCTTGTCTGGCATTAGATTTAAGTTGTGATGGTAATACCCTAAAAAAATGTCCGCTATATCCCAACTTAAGCTGGAATTATATTAATGAGAGTGACATTACTATGATGCTTAGACTATTTGAATTTTCTGAACGTATGTTATGATTAATTTATCATTATTTGGTACAAGGGTATGTACTAATACTCAAAATATACAGTCACTTATCTCCCTTGTAAGATACACATTGAGATAAAGCTGGAAGAGCATTATTCTTAGAAAGATTACTGAAATAGAAAAAGAAAGAACTAGTTAAATATGAAATTGAAAACAGATGATATGAGGAGGTATTAACGTTATGGATGATGATTTGAAAATCAAAATGTACTCATTTACGGTGGATTGCAAAGAACCACATGAATTAGCAAAATTTTATGCAGCGTTGCTTCGGTGGGAGATCATGTTTATTGATGAAGAATGGGCATGTGTATACGCTCCAGGAACCAATCAGGGAGCATATCCTTCTATATTGTTTCAAAAAAATACTGAGTATAAACCGCCTGTGTGGCCGGAAGAGCCTGAAGCACAGCAACAAATGGCACATATGGACTTCGCCGTGAATGATTTAGAAAAAGCAGTTCAATATGCAATCCATTGTGGAGCAACAATCGCAGATGCGCAATTTTCTGATCACTGGAGAGTTATGTTTGACCCTGCAGGACACCCTTTTTGCTTATGTCAAATGAAATCAGTTATCGAGAGTGCCCATTTTGGATTGCTATAGAAAATCTGGATGTCTTATCAGGACATACCATGATAGAAGAAAATGATACATTGCATATAGCTTCTAAAAATATCAATGGAATAATATCATTTGATTTAAATCAATATTTAACAAGCTGATTGTGTGTGTTCTAAGAAAGCAATAGGAGCAAATGGAGATAAACTTTTTGAATAGGAGGGTCTATACGAGTATGATGCTGCACGATTTTTAAAAACTGCAATTACGGTTGATAACACCTGTAAAAAAGAAGAATGAAATATATACAATTTATGAAAAAATTAATAGTAAGCTGCTTTTTACAAATTCATCTTTGCTTTTTAAAAGGAACGCAACGATTCAGTAAACTATAATTATTAAAATAAGGGGTGTTTTATGCAAAATACCATTAATGATATGGCGAGATATATTAAAAACATAATTCCGCCAAATATACCAGAAACATATACTATCAAGGCTATGTTTGAACATATTTCGGGAGAAGAAAATATAAGAAAGGGCATTCTTGCTTTCAGAGATCTTCTCTATTTGGTCTGCGACCGTTTAATTGATAACGGTTGTTTATATGACAAACCTGCCAAAAACTCGGTAAATAATGTTTCTCATCCAAGTTTACCAGTAAGCTATCCATTCCTGAACAACGTTAAAAGCATATTATTCAATATAGGATATCATGGAGAACTCATAGAAAACGGTTGGGCAATATTGCTTGACGACCTGTTATTAATCACCTCCGTCATAGGCGTGGATGGCAGCCAGATGAAAGAGAAAATCTCTGCTCCAAAACTACTTGAAGCCTTGAAATTTCTAACTGGCTGCGGAATTTATTTTGATGGTATTAATTTAGATGCACGAACATTAGATTTGTCAAAAGCTGCATCACTTAAAATTTCATATCCAGATAACCCTATTATGCTGACAGGTTTAAAGGTTATGGCGATAGCCCAAAAAGATTTGTACACCAATGGGAATCATGATATTTTCTTGAGGTGCGATTATAGGGTTGTGAAAGAGGAAGAAACAGAAGTCATCTCTAACTTGAAAGATTTTGTTGCTCCGTTGCCTGCCGAGGTACAAGATTTCGCTTTGAAACTACATAAGCGTTATCTGGAAGCGGGATTGACATGTATAATGGATGTATTCTATCTTGGTATTCGGTTTATTTATTCACATAAAAATAAAGAAATATGGACGTTTTCGGCAGCGCATGAATCTGGTTATCGCATCCTCATTAAAGCACAAAACACTCACATTTATACGGATGTTATCGAAATGTTTCCATTATATTTAAAGGAAAAAATCTCTCGGGGCTATGGTTGCAACAAGAAATTATTCGGGGAACCTTGCCAAAAAGGTTGTCACGGGTTTAGCTTTCCTTTAGATGATTCGATCATTGATATAAGCCAGAATATTGAAGTATGGCTTGATAGTGAGGTGTCATGTTTACAAAGAAAAAAGCATACGAGTAATTAATGAAATTTACAAAAGTATTAGTTTATTTACTATTCCTTATTAAGAAGAAGGAAATAACTAACGATATCGGGACATTTACGTATAAAGACAACATCTACAAGTATAATATTGAAGTACAACAAATGAAGTTGGCAGAAAATTGAATTTTCTTGCTAAGTAGGAAAAGCGTTCATCAAGTGAACAACTTGAATACATCGTAGAAGAGTACATCAAAACTTTTGAAGCAAAACGGTCAACTATTAATACTTAAAACTGGAGTTGTAGTTATATCTTAACTAACTCCAGAAAACTGGGGAGTTATCACAATCGAAGATTGGTTAAAAGAGCACAAGGATTTCATTATTTTGTGCTTTTTCTTATATTTCTAATTTGGGCTTAATTATGACATATTTTAACTATATAATTGTTATTATTTTACATTTACGATACAATGCTTATAAATGCTAAAAAAGGGGAAGATAAAATGGAATTAGTAATAATAGCAATAATTGTATATGTGGTTTACTCTTTAAATGCAAAATCAAAGCAGAACAACTCATCTAGATGCGGTAGTAAAATTGACATTCCATATGTTGAGGAATATGATGATTCTCAAATAATGCCCTATAGATTTAAATACATATTAACAAAAAATGAATATTATTTTTATAAGTTTTTAAAGCCGATAACCGATAAACACAACTGTATTATATGTCCTAAAATAGGTTTGAAAGATATTGTTGATATAACCGATAGAAGAGATTATAAAAAATGGTTTGCTAAAGTAAGTCAAAAGCACGTAGACTTTGTAATATGCGACAGTAGTTTAAAGCCTTTGTTTGCAATTGAACTTGATGATAGAAGTCACTATCAAGAAAGTGCTAAAGTTAATGATGATTTCAAAAATGAATTATTCATTAAAATTGGTTTACCTTTAAAAAGAGTTTTAAGCAGCTATAGATATGATGAATTAGAAGAGTATCTTTACCCAAGTAATGATATCTAAACAAGCAATGACTGCGGTGGTATGCCAATCCTTTAGAATATAATCATCCATTACCCGATTAAACTTAAGTGTTTGAGGGGTTTTGTCGTAATCTTAATAAAATCGACAATACAGCTAAAACGACAATTGGAAACACCGTTGTAAGGTCGGTTAATTTATTACAAACCATCTATATAACTGTAATTAGTTTTGTCGTTTCTATCTATTATTCATGTGTAATTTGTAATAATATCCATTTAGTGATATATCTTTAACATACATATATTAGCAATGCAATGGTTATCACTTGTTGATACTTGTTGTTAGCTATTATGAAATGGATACATATTTCTTATGAGAAGGTGGTTGCATGAACGAAGGCACATTACCGATATTACAGACATTAAAATTGAAAAACCTAATTATAATGCTTTTATGAAAAGCAATCACAATCATTTTCTAAAAGGAGGTAATTGTAATGAAAGAAATACTATTATGTGACAACGGTGAATATTTAAGAGTTTCTGATTTATGTGAAAAATTTAATCTTAATGTAAATATTGATGCATTCCATGACCCTGAATATCATAATACTTACCCAAATGAAATAGAAAAACATTTAGAAAGGTACAAAAATATAAAAGTCTGTTCCATTCATGGTTCTTTTACCGATTTGTGTTTTGGAAGTAAAGACAGTCTTATAAGAGAGGCGACAAAAAGCAGATTTGAATACTCATATGAAATATCTCGTAAATTAGGTTGTAAAAACATAGTTCTTCACCATGGTTATGTACCTGGAACAAGTTATCCCCCTAATTGGGTTAAAAGAAGTAAAATATTCTGGGATGACTTTTTAAGAAATAAAGATTCTGAAACTGTTTTTTATATAGAAAATCAGCTTGAACATACTCCTCACTTGATTTCTGAAGTAGCATCAACAGTAAATGATAGTCGTTTGAATATATGTCTTGATATAGGTCATGCTCATTGCAATTCAAAAACATCAGTTTTAGATTGGGTTAAAAAACTTAATAAACAAATAGGATTTGTCCATTTACACAACAATTATGGACAACAAGATGAGCACTTAGGGTTTGAAAAAGGTACAATTGATTTTTTGGAAATTTGTAACGCTTTAGAGGAATATGCTCCAAACTCAATTTGGGGAATAGAAGCAGATATAAATGATATGGAAAGTTCAATAATTTGGCTTATAGAAAATAATTTCTTAAAGCAAAAGTTTAAATATGATTCAATTTGAACTTAATCCACAATTTTTCTCAATTACGAAGTTGTTAAATCCCATTAAGCTTAATATGGGATAGATGATCCTTCACCTTTTTACAGCGATACAAGCTACTGGCAATTATGGAGAGTTCCAATGCGTAACCCGCAGGCAGGTGACAAAACTTTTTTCTGGAAAAATGGTTCGCTTCTGCATTCTGCAATAGTAAGTAGTTTAACAAATTGCACCTCAAAGCTTGGACATTACGGTGTATATAAAGCAACAATCGCTGAAATGGAGAGTTTTTATGGATCAACAACAAAAAGTTATTATATTCCAAAATAAATATTAATTTAAATGGAGACTGATATTATGAAAGCCAAAATTTATATTGCCTTCATGCTTGTACTCATCGGCATGGGTACTTTATACGGTTGTGCGTCTACTTCACATGAGGAATCTACCACCGAAACAGAATCCACATATGAAGAGTTAAATGTTGACTACACAACTAACGACGACGGGACATATACGTATAAAGACAACATCTACAAGTATAAAATTGAAGTTTCTGGTATCGAAGGAGAATCACAGTTTACATTTATTATCTTAACAAATGATGAAAAAACTAGTTTTGAAGATGTCTCTTACAGTTTAAAAAAAGCAGAGGCTAGCACAGGAATACCAGAATTCGTAGTATCAGGATGGTATTAAGAGGGGCTGTCGCACTGCCGGATATAAAAGGTGATCATGATAATACTCTAGTAAAAGGTGATGTAGCAACAAGAGGTGATAAGGATAATCCTAAAAGCGGTACAGTGATTAGTGTAAGTGCGTATAAAAAAGATACAAAAACATTTTTCACATTACTAAAAATGATAATGAAGCATTACCTAATGCAATACTTGATATGGAAAACAGGAGTAGAGTATTGGGGATATACATGGGCTTCAACTTTATCAATTGAGGATGGTTCAGGTTCGTATACATATACATATAAATAATCTGAATGAATTTCAAATAGCTGGGGGATAAACTCAGCTATTTAAGATTTAGAAAGGTGGTAATTTGAAGAAACATTTTCGAATGATTGCTATTGCTGTCTTTTTCGTGTTTTTTATTACCTCATGTCAACATAATTCTGAAAATGCTTCATTATATTTATCAATTGCTGCAACTTATTATGATGATGGCGTTGGACCTGAAAAAGGAATGAGTACACTAATATATCAGTATAATTTAAATAAGGATACTGGTAAAACAGTAGATAAAGTCAAATATAAGTCGCAGTATCCATTAGCCATATATAGCGAAGAAGAGAATGTGATTTATTACACATCTTATGATAAGATAAATCGTGGTGATCAAATATGGAGTTATAATATTGGTAATAAAACTACAGTTGAATTGACTACAAATATATCTGTTGTTAATTATATTATTCCAAGAAAAGAATACATTGTTATTATTGGAAGAGAACGAGGAGAGAGAAGAATTAAACCTATGATTTATGATAAGGTAACAAAAGAGGTATATGACGTAGAAACACCAGAGATTGATTTTCAATGCAATATTTGTACATACAATCCAATAACAGAAACCATCTTGATGATAGGAACATCAGAAGTACAAGCAGATGAAATAAGTAAAAATTGGAATGAAGGAGGAGGCAATCATAATCCAGAGCCATATTATCCTCCAGATACATACATCTACAAGCTTAATGAGAAAAATGCAGAATTAATATTGAAGTTGAATAGATATGATGTATATAATATTTCATCAGATTTAGAAGGAAATATCTATTATTGTGGTGTAACTGAAAGATATTCTGATGTGCCAGTGACACATTATCGTTATATGATAAAATCAAATCAGATTGAAGAGTTTGTGGTTATGGGAAATGATAGTCCATTTCATATTAGAGAAGATTATTCTGAAAATGAAATTGTATTTCGTGGAAGTGCAAAAAATGAAGAAGAGGAAGAAAGGTATCCATACGGTATCTATCGTTATAATATAAATACAAAAGAGTTTAAGTTAATCCTGAATTATTCATGTTGATATGAAATAGGCATCTGTTCTGATTTTCTATTTCAAAGTTGATTTTTAATGGATTTTTTCCACTGTTTACCCTAAAAAAGGGTAGACTACCCCTAGGGCGTTTTAATTTCAGTCAGATTGTCAATGTTCACCAAGTGCATCATTCAAACTTTGGCTGTAATCTCTGTATGTTTGTAAACGTCTGCATAAACTGATGCTTATATGGACAGCTAATACAAAGTTTGAATGTAAGATATCTTGATGAATGGATTAGCTTTGCTGCTATTTTAAATAGCTTCAACCGAATTGTATCTACCTGCAGTTTACGCATTTTTGCAGGTAATACTAGTCGTCGAAACCAGTTAAAAAGGTTATAAGCTAACATGCTTATCTGAAGACGATTTGCATTCACTATCATACTGTGACTGTTCATGGAATCCATGTTAAAACCTAACTTACATTCTTTAATGAAATTTTCCATACGTCCTCGATTGCAGTAAAAGCGAATGATATCTTCATCTTTTAGTTCCATATTTGTAACAATAAAAGTGTAATGGTGTGTCATTTGGCCGTACGGTTTTTCTATTTTAACCACAACTCGTCTTGGTTGGTGCCAACTATCAGCAATGTAATTGATACTACCATAGACTACAGCATAGTCGATTTGATTATACATGGTTTTTTCATAGAGTTCCTGATCAATATCTGCAGCTGATTTTCGTAGACGACCATTTTCTTTTAAGCGTATGGCGTATGAAGTTTTGTTTGTTTCCAGTTTTTCATACATGAGAACATCAGCAAACCCGCTATCACCACGAAGAAATATATCTGTTTCAGGATACTCCGTTTGCAACTCAAACAATAAGGGGTATAAAAAGTCAGGGGCTCCTTTGGATGTATAGGTATTGCCTGGACGCAACTGTGCCTTTAATAAATCTCCAGTCAATCCATCAAACACTAACAAAGGATGATATCCATAATTGCTGTAATGCTGATTATAATCGTTTCCTTCTTGTTTCCCATAAGTAGAAAACAATGTGGAGTCAATATCGAGTAGGATACTTTGTAGTTTGTTAATAGAATAGATTCTTCTACGTAATTCTTCATGAATGTATTCAAACTGCATTAAACAAATGTCATCGCATCGATTCATAAATCGAGACATTGTCGGTTGAGACGCAAGCTTTTGTTTATCAAGTAATGAAGTAAAGACTGGATCTGCAATTAGTTCATCCGAATCATCATCTTGAAAATAACCTGCAGTAAGTTGATATAATTTCTGTAATAAGTTCTTATCATCAGTATGATAACGAACAGATGTATCATTTGTTTTAAAGGATTCGTTTAAAAGTTGATGGATTCCTATTTTGTGAGCGAACTCTTTAACTAAGAGTAAGCCTGCATCGGAGGAAAGTTCTCCTCCATTAAAATTTATTTTAATACGGTTATTGCAATTTAAACGAAGTTCATTTAAACTATAAGACATAGGCTTTCTCCTTTGTGTGTGGTTGTGGTGACTTCATTTTAACAAAGAGGAGGCCTTTTTTCTATATCTAGACTTCACTTTTTTAGTGAATGTAATAACTGTATAAAATACAGTAATAATTAGGTGTTACTAGACGCTGACTACGTCAGCGTGAATAATTCAGGTTAATATATGATGGAAATGAAAATACTGATGCTTATATTAATAATTTTATCATTTTGAAAAACAAAAGATGAAAGTTTACAAAGATAACTTGAAATAAGAGCAGCCTTAAAAGCGGAAAATTAGCTTTGAGGTTGCTTTTTTCTAATTTAGGCTTCAAGTATTGAAAAGCTATGTTTTTTTTACCACGTATTACCTTTATATGTCAACAATTATTATGTAATAATTTTATTTTATCATAGGTCATAAAGAAGATAGTTAATGATGAATTTTAAAGAGCTTATAATTATGCCTAGAGTTACTCATTTTGGTAATAATTATTGGGATGTAGAGTGAACTAAATCTAGAAATATATTTGACTTGAAAAAGCTGATAATTCATCAATAAAACACATAATGTTTCCAAAATCTCTTCAATTTATTCTGAAGAGATTTTGGAAACATTATGTGTTTTTGAAGTAAATCATGAAGCATTTTTATTGAATGAAGTGAATTCTGACATATATTTTAACAAAATATATGTCACACTGTAGACAAAAAAAGGCTGCTACAAAACTAACTTAATTAGTACATGTTGCAGGACAGCCCCTTTGTCATTCTTTTTCAATTCTGCTGATAATTCCAAGTTGATTTTCGGTATATATTAATTTGTATGATAATTTTTATAATATTCCTTAAGAATACTTAAAGCTTCGTTTTCTGTAATATCACCTTCTATTATCCCTCTACGTGTACCTGCTATATAATTAATCTTAATATGTTCATCGTCAAGTTTATTAATTTGATAACCCCAAGGATCATTGAGATATATGATATCTGTGTCTTCTTTAACAATTAACTTTTTGTAATTGATAGATTCGCTTAAACTTATTTCTAAGTTCATTTGTTCTTCAATCTTAATCTCTTTATCATTATATTTACAATTATACGTTGTTAAAGTTTCGTGACCATTGCCTATAAATGATTTAGTAACATCGATTATTTCTAAGTTAGAATAATTTATGAGGTTTGTGTTTAAATCATTATCAGTTACCGTTAAAGGCTCTTTTAATTTATTGTCAAGATCTTTCTTAGACAAATACTCTATAAAATGGCATAGTTCTTCAGTAAATGTTTTGATTTGTAAGTAATCAATTTCCAATATAATATCTCTTTTTAAGTTTGGATTAATGTTACAAAATGATATCACAGGGATTTGAGCATTATAGAACGATAAATCATCACTATAACCCCCATCTTCGCATTTATAACTGGTGAACTCATCAAGAAGGAATAAGATTAAATTAGTCCGTTTACTAAAAGTCTTGACAACAATTTCACCAGCATTTTTTTCACCTATCATATCAATATTTATACAACCAATAGAGTTTTTTCTTTCTTCACTAGATAGATTATATAGATAATAACGGGAGCCTTGTCTATGATATTCTTCAGCACTAAAGAAAATAAACTTAATATTAAAATTCAGTGATACGTTAACCATAGCTTTTGCTATCTGCAATACACTAATTAAACCAGAACCATTATCTATAATTCCGTTTGTATTATTGATTGTATCGTAGTGAGCTGTAATATAGAATGTTTTAGTGGTTGGAGATTCAGCATATTTTGTAGCAATAATATTCTTACTGTTTGCTAATACTTCAGTATCATAAGGATTTAAATTAAAATAATCAACGCCTAAAATTGATATTGTAGTATCAAATGTTTGCTTATATACAGAGAATTCCTGTATTTCTGTATCATAACCATAATCTTTCAAGTGATTAATAATTTTAGACATAGCATTATTTTCCCCAATTGATCCATATACTCTAGGTTCTATACAGATTGTTTCTAGATTTTTCTGTAATTCAGATTCTAAAATTAAATAATTTTCTTCAGTAACAATTGGTGTAGCACTAATATCTGTTTTATTAAGATAATTATCTACTTTATTATTTTCTTGAATAATATCATTATTATTTTTTTTAGA
>ERZ791922.660-NODE-660-length-18855-cov-3.123351_pt1 | contig 18855 bp, 17 predicted proteins | sample MGYA00510134_ERZ791922 | MGnify/ENA primary metagenome ERZ791922 (study PRJEB30046, sample SAMN00792101) | human gut metagenome | study: EMG produced TPA metagenomics assembly of the A metagenome-wide association study of gut microbiota in type 2...
TAATTATTTATACTCCCCTCAAAAGACCGATGGCTCCCCCATCGGTCTTTTACTTTTCTATGTTCTTTCATATCTTACAATTCTAATTCATCAACTCTAATTCATCGGCGTCTGCTAAAAATCCTTACAACTAAAACAATTACTACAATTGGTAAAACAAATGGAGCAATTATACGAATCAATCCAGTCACCACCGCAACTATGAAAAGCACTACCATAATTACCATTAAAACAAGTAATAATTTATGCCACCACTTATCCATCCGGAACATATGAATCTTACCACCGCCGGAATAACCAAATTCCGATGCATGATCATATTCTTCCTTTTTAGAAGTGCGTCCATCTTCATCCACATCATAAATTGTACTCTGTTGATGCTTTCCTGCATCATCCGCTGCAATGATTGTTTTTGCCAGAAGCGCCGGATCTCCTAAAAGATGAAGCACCTCTGCCTCACTTTTCCCTTTTTGTATTTCTCCATTTATATATTCATTATAATAACTGATATTTTCCTGTACCTTTTCACTGCTTACCTTGCCTTGAAGAGTCAAACGGAGCTGTGTTATAAATTCTTCTCTGGTCATCATATTCCTCCTCTTTCAATTAGAATACCACATTCCTTTTTTCATTCCAAGGAACCCTTTCTTAATTTTTTCGAAATATTTTTCTTCCTTTTCTTTGCTATTTTTATATTCATTTTATTGTTCATAATTTATTCATTTATCATTCAAAAATCTTTCATTTTCTTATCATTCTTTCTTCACTTCTAATTTGTATACTAAATTCATCAATTAAAACATTTGATATCGAAATGGACGACAAGATAATTTTTGAATAAACTTTTTCATAATATATGCCGGGAACCGCAAAAGCGGTTACCCGGCATCCTCCCTTTTTAGTGATTATTTTTTCTTATAACAACACAATAAATAATATCCGGCAATTCCAACGCCTGACACAATACCGGTGAAAAGTAGTATTCCCATTGCCCTTTCCGGCATCCCCCTCTTTCCTCCTTCCATATCCGAAGTTTCCTTTTTTTGTTCTTCTTTTTGCACTTCTTTCTGTTCTTCTTGATTTCCTTCTTCGCTCAGTAATTTTTTTACCGGTTTAAAAAGTACTGCTGCCAGGCTCCTTTTCTCTATACGAAATTTCAACTCCAGCTCAGATTTATTTCCTGCCAGATCTTTCGCTCGAGCCCTTACTATATATTCTCCGGGTTCTTCTAAGGTCTGACTAAAAATCTGACTATCCTCTGTCAGATTTATCTTTTCAGAGTTGATAAATACTCCTTCTAAATATGCTCCTGGTTCTCCAACTTCCAGATTTAACTCCGCACTTTCTTCATAAATGCCTCCATCTTTTAATTGATAAGCCTGAATCTCCGGCGGTGTATGATCAATGTAAAAAACCGCATCAGCTGTAGAACGATTTCCTGCAGCATCTATCACATCGACAGATAACAGTTTTTCTCCTTCCTCTTCCACATAGGTTCCTGAAGTATACATTCTGCCATTTAGAGTCATCTGATATTGATACTCTGTAAACTCTTCTATCATTTCACTTACATCATAGTTCCATTGAAAATATGGAATATGCGTCCCGTGCATCTGTTCTATAAATCGGATAATCGGATTTGTCCTATCAACAGTTAAGGTCTGATGAAGAACCTGCTGATGCCCTGCTGCATCCTGCACAGTTACTTCTACTTCATATACTCCATCTTCCTCCAACACAAGCTTCCAGACACAGCCCTCTCCGCTCTCATTTTTCTGACAGGGTACTGCTTGTTCCTGCATTTGTTCTATATATAGACTTCTTTCTTGTTTTGGCGGATTTCTCCACACCATTATCTTTCCATTTTCCAATATATTTTCATCAGCAGCAACAATCTCCATAATTACACCCTCACCGGAAATCATTTTATCATAACTTCCTGATATCTCTATCTGCGGATAACTTCTATCAATATAAACAAGCCGGCTCGCCGTTTGAATATTTCCCGCATAATCTGTCGTTTCAACCACAATCGGAATTCCAGAGCCATTCAATGAAACAATGTCTACGGTAAACTCCCCATTCCATAAACTCACTGCGTTCTCCAAGTCTATCTGTTCGTTTATTACAACTTCATGGTTTACATAACATTTTACACTTTGCAATCCACTGCTAATTTCCTGATCCTGAATTTCAACAGAAACCGGAACAAAGTCCCAATTCCACCCTTCTGTCCCATGCAAATCTAGCACAATCTCCGGAGTCGTACTCTCACATATTATTTCTTTTGATGTAGAAATTTCACTCTGATTTCCCGCCTGATCCACAGCATATGCATTTACAGTTCCTCGAAACTCCGGTTCTAATATGAGGCTTCCCTCAGTTCCCTCCAATTTCCCCTCTCTTCCATCACTGATTTCATAATATATGAAGGCAACTTCACTTTCCTTATCTTGACTTTTCAAAATCAGCTCTACTTTTTCATTTGAAATCACCTTCTCTCTTTCCTCAAAATCAGAATATTGAAATTTCACCTTTTCCGGTGCAGTTACATCTATTCGTTCCCCTTCTTCTGGAATATCTGCTGCCACAGCTCTTCCTGCCGCCAAAATCAACAAGCTAATCCCAAACAATCTACGTACCGTTCTTTTCAACCCCATCAACCCTCTTTTCTTCTCTTTCTGCGTTTTGCTCGTTTATCCAGTTTCTATAATACTCTGATTCTCTAACCGCTGAAAAAGCCTCAGATAATTCTTGCATCTGCGTTTGTTTTTCTTCTGTACTAATCTCTCTGCACAGCCAGAGCGCCTCTGCGTATCGTAATGCAATCGCCTCTGAATGCGGAAATTTTTCCTGTGCCTCCTTTGCTGTCAGAACCGCTTCTTCTCCGTACTCAAACAATTCTATTTCTAATGCAATTCTCCTTATATATGCAGTCTGTAAATATTCCGACTGTGTTTCCAAATCACAAAGCTCACGATATGTTTCCAGCGCTTTTTCTTTTTCTTCTTCCCTGTCATACGCTGCCGCAAGATATCGCAGAAGATTTCTTTGCAGTATTTTTCCCTGACGAATTACTTCTTGATTGTCTTTTACTGTATTTCTCAAGAGATACTCTTCTATCACATGAAGTTCTTCTTCCATAGAATCCAATCCATCTTCAGAATCCAATTCACCTTTCAGGTTTCTCGCTTTGTCATCTTCGTTTTCTTCTTCCGGTACTTTTCCCTTCTGTCTTACACCAACTTCCTCCTCATATTTTTTCTGCTGTTCATATTTCTCCTGTAAAGTCCACCTGTAATATAAACCACAGAGCAGAGCTGTTAATAATACAAATAGACTTATTATGAGGATCCACTTTCTGTTTTTTCGTTCTTTAGGATTTTTCTCAATTGGCAGGTCTCTTTTGACCTGTTGTAAATCTTCATATTGTTTTTTTGGATTTTCATTTAGACATCTATCGATGAGTTTGACCAGTCGGTGTTTCTCCCAACCGGTTAATGACGGCGCCACACACGTGGCAGCCAGAATAAACTGTATCGTCTTCGCATAACCATACAAGTCTAAAGATATTTTTGTATTTTCTTTGATATGAACCACTGGTTTCACAAAATGATTTCTCATTGCTCGTTTCTGTAGATTTTTCAATACAAACGCATTACTTTCAGCATCCAAATCCAAAAGCAAAATTTGCTCATCCTGGGTAATCAATACACTATACGGATTCACATAACGGTAGCATTGCTGATTTTTGCATTTCTGATATTGCTCAATCTGCGTAAGCAACTGATGAAACCAGCGAAATAGAATCTGTTTTTCTATATCAGGGCATCTCCGGATGCGATAGATCAACAATTCTCCTGCCACATAATCCATCATTGGTCTGCAGCGGTTTCCATGCTCTATAAACCTTATTACTTCATAATTTGCCAGAATAACGCCTTATTCACCCCTTTCTAATCACTTCACAAACTTTTGAAAATTCCAATCAGAACCGATTATGAAAAACAGATTTTCCAGAATTTGTAATCAGAGTATTTGTATAATAATCGATTTGATTTTAAAATGCAAGTATTTTTTTCATGTTTCTATTATTTTTATAATTTTGCATGTTTTGTTTATTTTTCACTCTTTTTTCTATTTTTTCATTTACAAATTGTTCAAAATGCACTAAACTATTAGTATGTCATTTTCACTAAAGTGAAATATAACAATCGATTCGGAGGTATTATATATGAAGGGTAATGTAATTGTCGGACAATCAGGAGGACCTACTGCCGCTATTAACTCAAGTCTCGCAGGAGTCTTCCGCACTGCCAAAGACCGCGGGGCTAAAAAAGTATACGGAATGCTACATGGTATTCAAGGTTTGCTGCAAGAAAGATATATTGATCTTTCAGAATACATCACAACAGAACTGGATGCCGAACTATTAAAAAGAACCCCAGCCGCTTTTCTCGGTTCTTGCCGTTATAAACTCCCAGAGATTCACGAAGATCGGGCTGTATATGATAAGATTTTTGCGATTCTGGAAAAACTCGAAATTGAGGCATTCATCTATATCGGCGGCAACGACTCTATGGATACAATCAAGAAATTATCAGACTATGCAATTATCACCGGTTTCCCCACCAGATTTGTAGGCTGTCCAAAAACCATTGATAACGATCTTGCATTAACAGACCATACTCCTGGTTATGGTAGTGCTGCAAAATATATCGGTACATCTGTAAAAGAAATCATCCGAGATAGTTTCTGTCTGGAATACAATAAGGGACTTGTATCTATTGTTGAAATTATGGGACGTAATGCCGGTTGGCTGACCGGTGCCGCAGCGCTTGCTCAAGGTGAAGATTGTAACGGTCCAGATTTGATTTATTTACCTGAACTGCCTTTTGATGTAGAACAATTCGGCAACAAGGTAAAAACACTTTTAGAGAAACGATCGTCTGTTGTAGTTGCTGTTTCCGAAGGTATTCGCCTTGCCGACGGTCGTTATGTCTGTGAACTTGGGCAGAGTCTTGATTTTGTTGATGCGTTTGGTCACAAACAGCTCTCCGGTACAGCAAACTACCTAGCAAGCTATATAGCAGGTGAAATCGGATGTAAAACCCGCGCAATCGAATTAAGTACCTTGCAACGTGCCGCATCCCACTGTTCTTCTCGCGTTGATATTTTGGAGGCTTATCAAGTAGGTGGAGCCGCAGTCAAAGCCGCAGATGAGGGAGATTCAGGAAAAATGGTTGTTTTACAGAGATTGTCTGACGATCCATATCAGGCCGGTACTGAAGTCAAAGATGTGCATAAAATTGCCAACGACGAAAAACTTGTTCCTAGAGAATGGGTAAATGAAGAAGGCGATTATGTAACAGAAGAATTTATCAACTATGTTCGTCCATTGATCCAGGGTGATGTATCCCCGGTAGTTGTTGACGGTATTCCGAGACATCTGTTCCGAGAAAGATAAATTATATTTTCACATAATTTTCCTAAGCCAGTCTCTTTTCAGATTTTGCTTTAGAGACTGGCTCCTTCTAAGTTTTCAATCAAAATATATTTTTTTATTTTTTTCTTTCAAATCACTTGACATACTGCAACTCTTATTATATAATAACATACGTTGTGAACGACATTTCACACTTGTGCGCGTAGCTCAGCTGGATAGAGCGTCTGGCTACGGACCAGAAGGTCGGGAGTTCGAATCTTCTCGCGCACGTAACCTGTAAGATTATCTTACAGGTTTTTTTATTTTATATGATAAGAAGAGCGCCTTGCAGGAATATCCCACAAGGCGCCTTTTCTCTTATATTTATATTTATTGTTCCATCCGCTCTCTATCTATGAAAATCTCTCAGCCTGGCTCTGAATCAATTCCACATCATCAAAATAATTAATCTTCATAGACTCTTTTACTTCTTTCAATGTCTGTGCAGCAACAGCTTCTGCTTTCTCACTGCCCTTTCTCAGAATCTCATATACATAAGGAATATCCTTTTGATACTCTTTTCTGCGATTACGAATCGGTTCTAACTCAGCCTGAAGAACATGGTTCAGGAATCGTTTCACCTTCATATCTCCAAGACCTCCACGTGTATAGTGATCTTTCAACTCCTGCAATGACTGATATTCCGGTAAAAATTCAGCAAAATATTCATCCTTGCAAAATGCATCCAGATACGTAAATACCGTATTTCCTTCCAATTTACCCGGATCACTCACCTTAATATGTGTCGGATCTGTAAACATGCTAAATACCTTTTTCTGAATCTCATCCGGTTCCTCTGACAAATAAATACAATTTCCAAGTGATTTACTCATCTTTGCTTTTCCATCTGTTCCCGGTAAACGGAGACATGCCTTATTATCCGGCAGCAAAATCTCCGGTTCGATCAATGTATCTCCATACACAGAATTAAACTTTCTTACAATTTCCTTCGTCTGTTCCAACATTGGCAGCTGATCTTCTCCAACCGGAACTGTCGTTGCCTTAAACGCTGTAATATCGGCAGCCTGACTGATTGGATATGTAAAGAACCCAACCGGTATACTGGCTTCAAAATTACGCATCTGAATCTCTGATTTCACAGTAGGATTTCGCTGCAGTCTGGATACTGTCACCAAATTCATATAATAAAAAGACAGTTCACAAAGCTCCGGAATCTGGGACTGTATAAACAGTGTAGACTTTTCCGGATCCAATCCGCATGCCAGATAATCCAGCGCAACCTCAATGATGTTTTGACGCACTTTTTCCGGGTTATCTGCATTATCTGTCAATGCCTGTGCATCTGCAATCATAATAAATATATCATCAAACTTTCCGGAATTCTGCAGCTCAACTCTCCTCTTCAACGAACCAACATAGTGCCCCACATGCAGTCTTCCGGTCGGCCGGTCCCCTGTCAAAATAATCTTACCCATTCTCTTTATTCCTCCTACTTCCTCTATCCTCATCGTATTTATATTTCGAATTTATATACAAATATAAAATCCGTTATTTCTTATTTCCCCTGATAAGCTGTTTTTCTAACCAGCTGGCGTGTCCCCTGCGGAACCGGCACATACACAAACTGATACAAAGCGTACGCCAATACAAAAGCAGCCATCACGTCAATTACCGAGTGTTGTTTTAAAAATACTGTTGCCAATATAATCGTAGCTGCCAACACATACGCACTCCACTGTACCGCCCTGTGTTTCCGCAGTTCCTGACTTTCATGAATCGCAATACATGCGGCCAGAGAATTAAATACATGAAGGCTAGGAAATACATTAGTCGGTGTATCTGTCTGATATAACCACCTTACTAAATCTGTACACAGGTTTTCCCGTGGAAACACGTACGGACGCAACATCAAACCATTCGGCATCAAAGTCGAAATAACTAAAAAAATTGTCATTCCAATAAAACTTAGTTTTGCCAGTTTATAAAATCCTTGAACATCTGTAAAAAAGAAATACAGGAACACAACTGCAATAAAAATAAACCATATTAAATATGGAATAATAAAATATTCTACAAACGGAATATAGTCATCAATCACCGAATGTATCACATAAAAATCTTTTGTAACGTGCTTTTCTAGGTATAAGAACCAAGGCATATACAGCAATGCATAGCTAAATACCCACGCATGTTTATATTTCTTCAACAGTCCAAATGCTTTTTCTTTTAAGTTCATATACTGAACACTCCCTTTATCAACTGTTTCCGATTATAGCACGATTTCTATACAACAACAATAAATTTCATGAAACCTTAACAAAATCTTTCACTTTATTTTCTTTTATTCCGGAAGGATTACTCGCAACTGTTGTGGGATTATTTCAGCTTCCAAAACCTGCTCTACTGCAATTGGCTGTCCGTCTGCATGTATCGCCGCTTTCGCATTTGCATGAATCACAATTTTCTTGCATCGAAAAACATCCACGCCCTTAAATCTTACATGCTTTCCCCAAAATGCAGTAGGCAATAACACTAACACTTTTAATCTTGGAAGATTGGAAACAACAATCACATCCAACGCCCCATCATCCGTCTTCGCATCCGGACAAAAACGAAAACCTCCTCCTTCATACGGCTGATTCATAGCTGCCACAAAGTATACATTATGAAAATGCATTCTTTCCCCATCATCCAGTTCCAAATCCATTTCATAAAAAGGATTTTTAAACAGACGTCTCAGTGCAACTCCCAGGTATGCCAAATGTCCCAGATGCATTTTATTTAGAAAGATCTTTAATTTTGATTTTTCCACATTATGGCAGACAGCTGCATCATAACCAATTCCTGTACTCACACCAAATCTCCAGATTTTCTCTCCGTTCCTCACAACGCCTACATCCATAAAAGCAATTCTCCTCGGATTCAAAACTAGCTCAAACGCCTCTCTGGGATCGGTAGGAAGCTTCATTTCTCTTGTAAAATCATTCCCCGAACCAGTCGGAATATACCCTAAAATCACTTTACTGCAATCTTTAATTCCAGTCAGCACTTCGCAAATCGAGCCATCGCCTCCCATTACAACTACTGTATGTTCTTTTCCATCTGCCGTAACTTCCTCTGCAATCTTTGTTGCATGCCCTGCATATTCTGTATAAAATACTTCACAGGCAATCTGTCTTTTTTTCAGTTCCGGCTTTAATAGATTCCAGAGAACCAGCCCCTTCCCTGAACGTGATTTTGGATTGATTATAAATGTATATTTCATCTTTCGTACCTCATACACTTACCAAATTGTACTGTCCAGATAGCGTCCCAACGAACGTCGCATGTTTCCTTTAAAATCAACTTCTCCATTGCGTAGGCACCATTCAAATACATTTCCGATTACAATCATACGTATATCTGTTGTAAAGCCTTCGATTTCCCCGTCAATCCGAATTTTTCCAGCCTCAACCGCTCTCTCTACATAATTCTGTACCGTTACAATTGGGTATGGTCTTTCCGTTCGAATAGCCACGTTCAGCGCTTGATTCTTTGTGTCATAATATCCAGCCATAAACTCTACTCCCAATTCTTCGCAATACTCTACATAATTCAGATATACCCGAATAATCGCCTCTTTTGCCTCAGATGCATTTTCCGGAAGCTCTAGCACATCTGGATTAATACTTGGTTGTTCTTCAATATAATAAGAAAGCAAATCATCCTTCGTCTTAAAATGGTGATAAAAACTCCCGTTTGATACGCCTGCCTCTTCACAAATATTTTTAATCGACAGTTCCTCATACCCTTTTTTCTTTAAAATCGCTTTCGCCGCCTGAAAAATCTTTTCTTTCGTCGCTTTCGACTTCTGTTGCTGTTTGGATAATTCTATCTTCTCGCTCATAAATGACCGTACTCCTTTATTTGCCTCAATGATGATTCATAGTATATCATAATCTTTCCGTAAGCACAAGAAAACAGAGTGCACTCTGTATCCCGAAAATTCGCAGCTATTTTCTTTCAATGTATGCTTCAAATGCTGATGGGATTGAATATTTTCGATCAATCTCTTCCCGGCCGGCAAAGATCATCTTTTCACTGCAATTTTTTTCCAATTCATCCACCAATACTTCATATCCAATCATATGCCATTCCACGTGGCTGAAAATATGTTTGGCAGATGCCAGTTTTTTTACCCTTATCGGAGTTAAACCAATCTCTTTTCCATATTCAATCACTTCTTTTCTTGTCAAATGCCCTTCCACATTTGGCAATTCGTACAATCCGGCCAGCAGCCCTTTTACCGGACGTTTTCGGATTGCAACCGTTTCATTATCCCGAAAAATCAATACCGTTCGTTTTTCAATCCGGCGTGCTTTCGCCTTTGTTTTCACCGGTAATTCCATTTGAATATTCTGCGCCTTTGCTTTACATAAATGCGCCACTGGACAGATTTCACATTTCGGTTCTCCGTTCGGCACACAGACAATCGCTCCTATTTCAATTAGACCTTGATTAAAATCTGCCGCAGCATCTATAGGAATAACCTCTTCTATTAAACGTTCCATCTGCGCACGCGTACTTGCTTTCATAATATCTGCGTCACTTGCCAGAAGGCGTGATACTACACGTAATACATTTCCATCTACCGCTGGTTTTGCAATTCCATACGCAAATGAGCTAATTGCTCCCGCTGTATAATTACCAATTCCCGACAGTTTCAAAATCTCATCATAAGATTGTGGAAAGCGCCCGTTATGCTCTGTCATCACCTGCTGTGCAGCCTTCTGCATATTGCGGACTCGATTATAATATCCCAGCCCTTCCCACATCTTTAATAGTTTATCTTCCTCCGCCTCTGCCAATGCTGCTACATCGGGAAACGCCTCAAGAAATCGTTCATAATATGGTTTCACTGCCTCCACTCTTGTCTGCTGTAGCATGATTTCCGATACCCACACACGATAGGCATCCGGATGTTCTCTCCACGGCAAATCCCGTCGGTGTTTCCGATACCAAGCAACCACCGGTTCTACACTTTCTTTTAACAGCGGACTTCCCAACACCACCGGAACTTCTTCATTCACTTCGATGCTGTCTGCAGACACTTCACAATCATATGCCAACACATGAACTCCCGCTGCCTGTGCTCGTTTTAATGCATCACAAAACGCCGGATGGGTATCTCGATTCGGGGTAAAATAGCGTACACCTTTCATCTGAATAACAAAAAAGACGTATGCCTCATAGCCCTCTTTTACTGCATGCCCCAATTCTTCCAAATGTTTCACCGCACGCTCGCTTGGTGCATCCGGAAAACGAACCACTCCGTTTTCTTCCAAAGTCACACCTTTAACCTCAATAAAAATCTTTCTTTTATCACCGGTTTCCACATACAGATCAAATCGCGAATTACAATAGGTTGTCTCTGGTTTCACCAATCGCACATCCTCAAATAAATTTCCTTCTTCAATCCATTCCTGAACTACCCGATTTGGAATCTGGGAATCCATATTAATGATCCTGTCCCCCTTTTCCACAGCAATCAAATCCCACTTTGTTTTCCGCTCCGGATTCTGACCCTCCTGTACATAAATTACCGCCCCAGGTTTCAAAAGTTCCGCACACCTTCCGGTATTCTTTACATGAATAACTTCTTTCTTGCCTGCTAATTCTGCGTATGCAAGAAAGCGGTTTGGCCTCTCTTGAAAACTTCCTTGCGTAATTCTCTCATATCTCATCTTGAAAACTCCATTTAATTTCTATAAAGCAATTTTATCTTTTCTATATCTTAACATCCCGACTACTTTCTGTAAACTTTCTTCAATGAATGTTTGAAATGCACCCAAAAAGAAAGTTTCACACTTTCTTTTTGGGTGCATTTACTTTAACACAACTTTTCTTACTTTTCAAAAATCATTTTGCAATTATGTTTCTGCACATACATTACAAAATCTTAGATAAAAACTCTTTTAATCTCTCATCTTTCGGATGCTCAAAAAATTCTTCCGGTGCTGCCTCTTCTGTAATCTGTCCATCATCCATAAAGATAACTCTTGATGCCACTTCGCGGGCAAATCCCATTTCATGGGTCACAACGACCATAGTCATGCCTTCGCGGGCAAGCTCTTTCATTAATTCAAGTACTTCTCCCACCATTTCCGGATCCAGAGCAGATGTCGGTTCATCAAAAAGAATTACATCCGGATTCATTGCTAGAGAACGAATAATCGCAACACGCTGTTTCTGTCCACCGGACAACGTAGATGGGTAAACATTTGCCTTATCTTCCAAACCAATTCGTTTCAACAAATTCAACGCATTCTGCTTTGCCTCTTCTTTAATCTGCTCCTTTGTTGTTGTAATCGGAATCAGCTCTTCTTTTTGACTGCGGAACACATTTTTAAACTGCGTCACACGATTCTGTCTTTTTGCCTTTTTCAAATCCTTACACTGCAAATATGCCGGCGCCATCATAATATTTTGCAGTACGGTTTTATTATTGAACAAATTAAAATGTTGGAATACCATTCCCATATGGCGACGGTGTACATTAATATCGACTTTCATATCCGCAATATCAACACCGTTGAAAATAATACTTCCGCTTGTTGGGTCTTCCATACAGTTCAGACAACGCAGAAAGGTACTTTTTCCAGAACCTGACGGTCCGAGCACTGCAACGATATCCCCTTTATTAATTGTGATATTGATGCCTTTTAAGATCTCAAGATCCCCAAAACTTTTTTTCAGATTAATTACGTCTATCACTCTTCTTCAGGCTCCTTTCCAAGATTCTTACTAACAATGTAATAATTAGTACAAGTACAATATAAATCAATGCCATTACAAGATATGGCACCATAAACTCATAACTATTGGTTCCAATATAATTAAATGCCATATAAAGATCCGCTACAGCAATAAAACTTACAACAGATGTTTCTTTAATCAAGGCAATAAACTCATTTCCAAGTGTCGGAAGAATATTCTTTACTGCCTGAGGAATCACAATCTTTATCATACTGGTTCCAAAACTCAGACCTACCGCACGTCCCGCTTCCATCTGACCGTTGTCTACAGACTGAATTCCACTTCTCATAATTTCAGAAATATAAGCGCCACTGTTCATACCGAACACGATCATGGCAACCTGCAGCCCCGGAAGCTTTGCCCCAATCATCGGCATCAATGCATAATAGGCAACCAGCAACTGAACTACAATTGGGGTTCCTCGGAACAATGCCACATAAAAACTACAGATTCCATTTAATATTCTTGGAAGTCTCTTATACTTCGGTAACACTCTAACAGTTGCAATCACTGTACCGATTAATATCCCAATAATAAGACCTGTCACAGCAATCAGGACTGTGTTCTGTAATCCCTGAATTACTTTCACATAGCCATTTTGCTGAACAAAGATTTCTATAAACTTATCAACTTTCAGACCAAAATTTCCCATGGTTATCCTTTCTCAAATGCGCCAAGAACGGAAAATACAATCCGTATTTTCCGTTCTGACCTGCTTATGTACTTTTATGTTTCGGTTAACTTACTGCAATTCGTTGATTGACTCTGTGATCGCTGAAGCTGGAGCCGCATCAATAATCACGTATTTGATATTTCCATTGAGCATATCCTGTACTGCCAAAGAACCACTCTTATATGGCTGACATGTTGCCGGAAGTCCTGCAAATCCAAAATCTTCGCTGCCCTCAATGTAGCTCTGTGCTGTTGTTCCCTGCTGAACTCCAATCTTATCATCTTTTGTCAGTTCATTTAACTTTTCTTCGATTTCCTTTGCGTCTTTCATGTCATCAAATGTTGTATCCTCACTTGGAACAATCAAACGCTGAGATGCTTTATAGTAAGAATCTGTAAATGTTACATGCTCTTTTCTGTCATCACTTACAGTCAAACCGGCAATTGCGATGTCACATTTATGCTGTCCCACAGACAGGCAAACTGCATCAAAATCCATGTTCTGGATAACCAGTTCTTTTCCAAGTTTCTCTGCCAATAAAGCTGCCAGTTCCATATCAATTCCTACGAATGCATCACCCTTTGTATACTCAAATGGCTCAAATGCTGCATTGGTAGCAACAACAAGCTGATCTTTGGATTCATCCAATTTTGCACTTTCTACAGGAGTCGGCTCTGCCCCGCCGAAATACTTATCACAGATTTCATCCAATGTTCCATCTTCTTTGATTTCTTTGATAAATGCGTTTACTTCTTCCAGAAGTTCCGGCTGATCCTTATCAACCCCGAATGCATACTCTTCATTTGTCAAATCCACTTCAATTACTTTTGCTGTTTTTGCATTACTGCCACATCCTGCGACCATTCCTACAACCAGCGTTGCAGTCAAACATACTGCTAATAACTTTTTCATTTTTCTACCTCCGCTTATCTATACTAATCATATCACTCGTGTATCTTTATGCACGGCATGTTTATATATTAGCACATTTATGCAGAATTTCAAGTGTTTTATGCAATTATTTTTAAAAATATTCATTTTTATGCAATCTTAGCGCCCATACATGCATATTTTTATATTTGTTATGCATAATTTATCACTTTTACATTGAAAGGACTGCTGTAATTCCAAAATACAAGAATACAATAACACCGAGTACGATTCGATAATAACCAAAAACCTTAAAATCATGATTCTTGATATACTGCATCAAAAACTTGATTGCAAATACTGACACGCCAAATGCAACTGCGCATCCCAGTAATAATAAAATAAGTTCTTGCGCTGTAAATGCAAAGCCGAATTTCAGCATCTTCAAAGCACTCCAGCCAAACATAACCGGAATCGCAAGAAAGAATGTGAACTCAGCAGCCACTCCTCGTGATGCCCCAATCAAAAGACCTCCCAGAATCGTAGCGCCGGAGCGTGATGTTCCTGGAATAATTGCAAGCACTTGAAATCCACCAATCGCCAATACCATAGGAATTGTAAGCTGTGTTAATTTAGTCACTGCAGGTGTTTTATTTTCGTTTCTCTTTTCAACGATAATATAAAGAATACCATAGATAATCAACATTGCCGACACTACATATGCATTCATAAAATGTTCGTCTACATAATCATCAAAGAGCAAACCTACGATCATCGCCGGTATTGTTGCGATTGCAACCTTAATCCACAATTGTACTGTCAACATCTGTTGTTTCTTCGTTTTGCTCCTTGCAAATGGGTTTAATTTATGAAAATATATCATAATAACCGCCAGTATTGCGCCAAACTGAATCACAATATTGAACATTTCCACAAACTCTTTGCTCAATTCCAAATGAATGAATTCCTCTACCAGAATCAAATGTCCGGTACTACTGATTGGAAGCCATTCCGTAATCCCTTCCACTATTCCTAAAATAATTACTTTTAATGCTTCTAACATCTCTTCTTCTCCTCTCATTCCCACTTAAGAAAGTACAAATCGCTCAATCGCCTTTGCCACTCCATCCGCATCGTTACTTTCTGTCACACAATCAGCTGCTCGCAGCACCAACTCTTCTGCATTCGCCATCGCAACTCCAAGACCGACTTCCTGCAGCATGGTCACATCATTATCTCCATCTCCACATGCCATAATCTCTTCCTTTTTGATTCCCAATAATTGTCCCAGCTTTACAAGGCCTTTTCCTTTATTTACCCCTGCCGCGTTGACTTCAATATTATATTTCAAAGAACCGACCAACTCCAGCTTCTGATCTTTCTCTAGTTCTTTCCACGCCGCTTCACGCTCGCTCATATCCGCAAACAATCCTTGAATTTTATCCATAGGCAGTTGTCTTTGTTCCGCCAACTTAATAATATCTGGAACTACAATTCGACTCTTTCTCACATAATCCCACATATGCGGATTGTGATGATATCTTTGAATTTGTGCCATTTTTTCTTCATCTGCATAACCTTGACCATCAAAATAGATTTCCTGCATTGTATCGTATTTTCTAAAAACCTTCAACGCTCTAATGGCATCTTCACTTGGTAAAAGCTCTTCGATCAATATTTTCCCTTCCTGCGTATCCAGTACCCGCGCACCATTCGAAGTTAATGCATATCGCATTCCCGGAAAGTTTCTCAGTTCTTCTGGAATCCCCGTATAAGGACGTCCTGTCGCAACAAGAACGATTATTCCTTCGTCAATCGCTTTTTGTAACACCTTTTTACTGTAATCTGTCAATTCTTTTCTTGTATTCAGAAGGGTACCGTCCAGATCCAGCCCTATCATCTTTATCTGACTCATCTTCATCCTCACTTATAATTAGAAAACTTCGAAGAATCTCACAATTCTTCGAAGCTTTCCGGCATTTCCACTCTTCCACATGTCGGATTGTATGTATAATTTTGCTGACATATCACATTAGGATATTGATACTGGCCAACTTTATCATATATTTTTTCAGAGTTCTGTTTCATAACATCGAGATAATACGTAAAAGTATAGTCCTTTTCGATCCTTGCCATATCACCATTTTCATCCAGCCAAATATACAAATCTTCTGTATCTCTATAATAAATATCTTTCAGTTTCTTATACACCTGAGGATATTCCTTTTTTAAATCCATTGCACTCACCCCATGAGCACTTAGCATTTTACGGAATCCATTTCCATTTTCATTTTCTTTCACACTTGGATCTTTTAATGTATTTCGAACAACAGCCTTATATTTTTTATACTCCTTCTCTCCAATGAGCACCTTTCCCTCATCCTGAATCTTAACAAGATACTTCCTATTATTTAAATACCCATAAGAGAGCCTGTCATTCTCACCTTTTTTCTGTTTTAACCCAAACATTTTTTCTGTTGGATATACAATCCACTGATCCGTCCGTACTCTTTGGAGCTTCATTTCTCTTTTATTGTAAATCGGTGAAACTCCTTTTGAATAAATATGCAAATCATCGCCGTCATATTCAAAAATCACCCTCAACTCTCCATAAGACACTTGCATGCGCCTATGACGAAAATCGTGGATCATCCCCATCTTTTTTGTAGTATCTTCCTTTTTCTCCTCTCCAATCTGTAATATAACAGAGGCATTACATTCCATTCGCTCAGAATCATGAACAGATTTTAAAATAGGCTTTGTAATCTCTTCCATCTGCCTCAAATTAGAACGCCCCTGGATGCGGTGATCAATTACATTGTAAAACGCATAGAGTAAGCCTCCTGTAAGAAGAAGTGCCAAAAATATTCTAAAATAGTTCCTTCCTGTTGATTTCACAGTTACTTCCTCCTAGGTTTTCATTTTCTATTCACTAGAATATCATTTTCACTATGCCTTTTCAACCAAATTCCCTATTTTCATATTAAAACAAGAGAATCGATGAATAAAAAAGAGACGAGGTTTCCACCTCGTCTCCACATACATCGATTATACCAACTCAATGAGTACTTCCATTGCTGCGTCACCTTTACGCTGACCAATCTTAACGATTCTTGTGTAACCACCGTTACGGTTCTCGTATTTTGGAGCAATCTCTGTAAACAGTTTTTCTACAAGATCAACTTCTTTTGTGTTTTTCTTCTTGCCAGCAGCTGCTGTAGGAACTTCTTTTACCGGATACAGTACTTTCAGCATCTCTCTTCTTGCATGAAGTCTGCTTGGCATATCTTTTTTGATCTTCTTTTCTACTTCATCATAAACAGTAACTTTTTTACCATCTACAACTTCTTTTACTCTCTTACCATTTGCATCTTTACGAGCAACTTTAGCCATTACAGTAACTTCTTCAAAATTATCTTTTTCTTTTACTGCCATAGCGATCAGGCCTTCAGCTACCTTACGGATTTCTTTAGCCTTTGCTTCTGTTGTGATCATTCTTCCGTTATTCAGAAGAGCTGTTACCTGATTTCTGATCAGGGCTTTTCTCTGGCTGGATGTTCTTCCCAGCTTTCTATATTTTGCCATTTTATTATTCCTCCATTTGGTTATGCAATCTTCGGGCTTATTAATCAAATGCTCCTGCCATGCACTTCGGGCTTACTGACAGAAAATTTAAGTATTAAGCATATGCTTTTTCTTATTCTTCACCAGAATTGAGTTCAAGATTTAACTCTTTCAATTTTGCCAGAACTTCTTCCAGAGACTTACGTCCCAGATTTCGTACTTTCATCATATCTTCCGGTGTCTTATTTGTCAGTTCCTCAACAGTGTTGATTCCGGCTCTCTTCAGACAGTTATAGGAACGAACAGACAATTCAAGTTCATCAATGCTCATTTCTAGAACTTTTTCTTTCTCATCATCTTCTTTTTCAATCATGACCTCAGCAGCCTGTGCCACTTCAGAAAGGTCAATGAATAATTTCAGATGCTCGCTGAGTACTTTTGCCGCAAGACTTACTGCCTCATCCGGAAGCATTGTGCCTTTTGTCCATACATCCAGAGTCAGTTTATCATAATCTGTAATCTGACCAACACGTGTATTTTCTACAGTAAGATTTACACGTTCTACCGGAGTATAGATGGAATCAATCGGAATTACACCGATCGGCAAATCATCACTCTTATTCTTATCTGCACTTACGTATCCTCTGCCCTTTGTAATGGAAAGTTCCATGTACAATTTGCTGTCTTTACCACCGCTTAAGGTAGCAATTACCTGCTCAGGATTCATAATCTCAATATCAGAGTCTGTCTGGATGTCAGCGCCTGTTACAACGCCCTCACCCTCAAATTCGATATATGCAGTTTTTACTTCGTCTGATTCAGATGTATTCTTGATTGCCAATGATTTTAAATTCATGATAATCTCTGTCACATCTTCTTTTACACCCGGAATGGAACTGAATTCATGCAGAACTCCATCAATCTTTACAGAACTGATTGCAGCTCCCGGAAGAGAAGAAAGCATAATTCTTCTCAGGGAATTGCCCAGTGTAGTTCCGTATCCTCTTTCAAGAGGTTCTACTACAAAACGTCCATATTTTTTATCTTCTGAAATCTCAGTAATTTCAATATTCGGTTTATTAAAATCAAACACTACACAGACCCTCCTTATGGGTTAAAATATGTTGAGGGGATACGATGCTGCCTTTTGCTATATTCAGAGATTATTTAGAATACAACTCGACAATCAGCATCTCGTCAACCGGAACATCGATTGCTTCTCTCTTCGGAAGTTCTTTTACTTCACCTTTCAGGTTCTCTGCGTCTACTTCCAACCAGTCAGGAATCATGTTTCCGCCTGTTACTTCCAGAATGTCTTTGTATCTCTGGCATCCTTTGTGTTTCTCTTTGATTTCAATCACATCTCCTGCTTTTACAAGGTAAGATGGGATATTCACCTGTTTACCATTAACAAGTACGTGCTTGTGATCAACGATCTGACGTGCTTCTTTTCTTGTTCTTGCAAATCCCATACGGAACATTACATTGTCCAGTCTGGACTCAAGAA
>ERZ791922.665-NODE-665-length-18765-cov-3.641742_pt1 | contig 18765 bp, 19 predicted proteins | sample MGYA00510134_ERZ791922 | MGnify/ENA primary metagenome ERZ791922 (study PRJEB30046, sample SAMN00792101) | human gut metagenome | study: EMG produced TPA metagenomics assembly of the A metagenome-wide association study of gut microbiota in type 2...
TTATTTTACTTTTAATAATCTCTATGTTATGATGTAAACAAAGGAGAGAGAATATGAGTAAAGGAATCATCTTTAATATTCAAAAATTTAGTATTCATGATGGTCCTGGAATTAGAACAACAATATTTTTTAAAGGCTGTCCTTTAAAATGTGCCTGGTGCTCTAATCCAGAATCACAATTAGAAAAAGTTCAGATTTTATATGATAAAAATAAATGTCGTCATTGTCTTACATGTATTAATACATGTAAACAACATGCAATTTCATTAGTTGACAATCAAATTAAAATTGATTTTGATAAATGTGTTGGTTGTTTACAATGTGTATCTAGTTGTTTTAACAATGCTTTATCACATGAAGGTAAATATCAAGAAATTGATGAAATTGTTGATATTTGTTTACAAGATCAAGATTTTTATGAAGAATCTGGTGGTGGTGTTACTATTTCTGGTGGTGAAGGAATGGCTCAACCAAAATTTTTAAAAGAATTAGTAACTAAATTAAAAGAACACAATTTACATGTTGCAATTGAAACTACAGGTTATATTCAAAGTGATATTTTTAAGGAATTAGCTGTAATGTTTGATCTATTATTATTTGATGTTAAGCATTATGATACAAATAAACACTATGAAGGTACTAAAGTACATAATGAATTAATTATTGATAATTTAAAATGGGCAATTGATCATGGATTAACAGTGTTACCAAGAATTCCTGTCATTCCTGGTTTTAATGCTTCTTTAAATGATGCCATCAATCTTAGTGATCTTTTAATCAAAGTTAAGGCAAAAAAAGTTCAGTTATTGCCTTTTCATCAATTCGGTGAAAAAAAATATGAACTTTTAAATAAAGAATATGCTTTAAAAAATGAAAAAGCCCTTTATCCAGAAGATTTAAAAGATTATCAAAAAATCTTCTTAGATAAAGGAATTGATTGTTTTTTCTAAATTCATTATTCTGTTTTAATTACTTTAATATTGCGCTTATTTAAATAATCTTCTATCTTACTAGGAATATTATCATCTGTATAAACGCAAGCAACTTTTTCAATTTCAATTAAATTAACAACACCCTTTTGGCTAAACTTGTCTGAATCAGTTACAATCATAACTCGTGACGCTTGTTTAGCCATATCTTTTACTGCTTCACTACGCATATAATCATTACCAGTAAATCCGGTTTCAATCGTAAATCCATCTGTACCAATAAATAATTTATCTACAAAAAATGCTTCAACACACTTTCTAGTTAAAGGGCCAACCATTACTTGTGATTCATTTTGATACTCACCACCAAGCAAAATAACTTTCACACTACCAATTTTTCTAATATAATCAGCAATAAATGCTGAATTAGTGATTAAGGTTACATCTTTTTTACTTCTTGCAATTTCCAAAGCAACTAATGCACAACAAGAACCAGATTCAATCATTACTGTTTCGCCATTTTCAATACTTTCTACAGCTAATTTAGCAATTTTTTGTTTTGTTTCATAGTGACGTGCTAAACGATTATTAATATCATCACTTTCATTTAATCTAGCATAACCATGTTCTCTAACGATAATTCCACTATTTTCTAAAATTACTAAATCTTTTCTAATTGTTACTTGTGATACATTTAATAATTCAGATAATTTAGTAACTTCCATCTTTTTATTTTTTGCTAGTAAATCTAATATTTGTGATTGTCTTTTATTCATATTATCACCCTTTCATGTATAAGGATAGCATATTTAATGTTACAATTACAACACTATTAGGTTTCATTTGATACATATTTTGTTTAAAAAATAATTTATGTTATAATAAACATATTAGTAAATGAGGGATGTCGATGATTTTACAAGTTTCTGGAAGAACTGATATATGTGCATTATATCCAAAATGGTTTGTTAATCGCTTAAAAGCTGGATATGTGTTAGTTAGAAATCCATATAATAGTCAACAAGTAAGTTATGTTGAAATTAATAAAGATGTCGTTGATTGTATTGCTTTTTGTACTAAAGATCCAAAAGCAATTATGCCGTATTTAAAAGAAATTGAACAAATGGGCTACCATTATTTTTTTATGGTTACAATTACACCTTATGATAAAGATATTGAACCAAATGTAAGATTAAAGTTAGAGATTATTAAGACATTTATTGAACTTAGTAATTTGATTGGAAAAAATCGAATAATTTGGCGCTATGATCCAATTTTATTAAATGAACGTTATACCATTAAATTTCATCTTCAAATGTTTGAAAAAATGTGTCAGCTTTTATATAAATATACTAATACTGTAATAATTAGTTTTTTAGATATTTATAAAAATATTTTTAATAAATTTAATGAATTAAGTGATGAAGATGTTTATTTATTAGCTGATAATTTAGGTAGAATTGCTAAAAAATATCATTTAGAAATTAAAACATGTAGTGAAAAGTATCATTTAGAGCAATATGGTATTAAAAAAGGCAGTTGTTTAGAAAAAAGTTATATTGAAGATTTAATTAGTTATCCTTTAGATATTAAAACTAATCAAAATCGTACTAATTGTTCTTGTTTAGCAAGCATTGATATTGGTGCATATAGTTGTTGTAATCATGGCTGTTTATATTGTTATGCCTGTAATCATCAATTAGTTGCTAAAAACATGGCAAATCACGATGAAAATAGTGAGATGTTATTAGGTTATTTAACTGATCATGATAAAGTTATTAAGCGTAATGTTTTTTCTAATAAAGAAAAACAAATAAAATTTAATTTTTAAAATAAACTGTTTTATATTTAAATTTTGTTAGTTGGAATAAAAGGTATTATTAAATCATAATGGTAGTAAGGGGGAATTTTTTGAAAATCCAATGGAAAACTTTAATTATATGTCTTATTATACCACTTGCAGTTGGTATTATATCTGCACTTTTAACACGAAATAATATGGAAACTTTTGATTTAATTAATAAACCGTTTTTAGCTCCGCCAAGTTGGCTGTTTCCAGTAGTTTGGACAATTCTATATATTCTCATGGGAATTGCATCATATCTAGTATTTATATCTGAAAAACCAAATAAAATTGCTTTAACTGTATATGGATTTCAACTTATATTTAATTTTTTCTGGTCAATTATCTTTTTCAATTTAGAATTATATCTATTTGCTTTCATTTGGCTTGTTTTATTATGGTTATTGGTTATTAAAACAACTATCTTATTTTATCAAATATCAAAACTTGCTGGATATTTGATGCTTCCATATGTATTATGGGTAACTTTTGCAGGATACTTGAATTTATCTATCTATTTATTAAATTGAAAAACAAAAATAACTATTGAAATTCTAATAAATATCAATAGTTATTTTTTATACTTATAGAAAACGCCTAATATCAATAACAAGTTTTTCTTCAAGTTTTATTAAACGTTTTGTAATATCTTTACTTTTTTCATTGGCAGCTTTATATTGATTCAAATACTTATTAAGTGATTTTACTCCCATATTACAGCCATCAGTCATTAAATCAGCAATAGTTTGGTCAGATTCATTCATAACTAATTTCACATTTGTTTTTATCCATGACATCCCTTTTGCCATTGGATTAGGTTCTTTTCCATCATCGTGATATTTATCCAAAAGAATCTGAATCTCTTCTTTAAGTTTATCATGTTCATCTTTACAATTTACAAGACACTTAAAAAACGTTCTATCATTTACATAATCCAAAACATCATCAATAGAAGCAACACCCATTTTAATTCCTGCATCACATTCCCGTAGTAACTTTATTGTATCAGATTCAATCATTAATTATTTCCAACTCCTTTTGTACCTTAAAAATTATTCCCATTTTTATAAATATTATTCTACTGTTTTGTAAAGTAAATTAATAATACAAAAAAGCTGAAAAGAATTTAGTTTAAAAAACTATTTCTTTACAGCCATATTATTTATATATTTAAACTATTTATCCAATTTAATATATCTTGATCACTCATATTACTTTTTAATAATTTACATGGTTTCCAATTTACTAAATCATTACATGATTGATGAAGAATTGAATCGGCTTTACCTACGCCACTACCTCCTGATGTACAAAATGGAACAATTGTTTTATTTGAAAAATTATAACTTTCTAAAAAAGTATTAATAATTGTTGGAGCAACATACCACCAAATTGGAAAGCCAACAAAGATTACATCATATTCATCCATATTTGTACAAGTATCTGCAATTTCTGGACGAGATGAAGCATCCTTCATTTCAATTGTACTGCGACTATTTTTATCCATCCAATTTAAATCAACTGCAGTATATGGGATTTTCGGTTTAATTTCATATTCATCACCATCTATTAATGAAGCAATATGATGACCAACATTTTTAGTAACTCCACTACATGAAAAATAACTAACTAATATTTTTTTCTCCATTTTTAATACCTCCATTAATTTTTTACAAGATAACGTAACCAAATACCACCATTTTCTAATACTTCAACATTTTTTAATTCAAAGCCAACTGGCTTATCACTAGTTAGACCTTCTTTAGTTTCAAAAATTGAAGGTGATTGGCTTGCTCCATCAGCAACTGGTGCCATTACTAAACTTAATTCATCACATAATCCTGCTTGAATAAATGACCAGTTTAAAACACCTCCACCACCTAACATTAATGTCTTTATATTAAATTTATGATATAGTTTTTCCATTAAAAGTTTATAATCTAACTCATCTTTTCCAACAATAACATAAGAGATATTTAATTTTCTAAGCATTGCTTTATAAGCATTACTAGCTTTTTCAGTTAAAACTTCTAGTACATGAGCTGTAGTAGTTTCATATGTCAAAGTGTTACTTTGCCACCCTAGTTTACCTAATGGATCAATAGATACATAATACATTGAATAATTACCATCAGCAATAAAATCACCTGATGGCACTATTGGTGCTGTCTTATCTAATTCAGGTTTACGATACATTGTAAAATTATCATCTGTTGTTACTCTTCCAGAAAGCCACCCTTGATGTTTATAATATGCATTTTTGCCAAAAGCAATTTCATAAAATTGCTCACCAGGTTCATCACATTCTTTTGTATCCATATATTTTCCAACGATCTTTCCATCAAGTGACATTAACATATGACAAAATATATATGGTCTATCCATCATAATTTTACTCCTATTTTAATTTTAAATAATCCTCATCACTTACTGGTTCTAACCATTCATTTGATGCATCTTTAGCTGGAACTTCGATTGCTAAATGACAAAACCAACTATCTTTAGCTGCCCCATGCCAATGCTTAACTTCTGGAGGAATATTTACTACATCACCAGGTTTTAATTCTTGCGCTGGTTTTCCCCATTCTTGATAATATCCACGACCATTAGTTACTAGTAAAATTTGTCCTCCTTTATGATGAATGTGCCAGTTATTACGACATCCAGGTTCAAAAGTTACATTTCCAATTGCTACCCCTGTTGTTGTTAGCATATTTAAATAACTTTGTCCTACAAAATATTCTTTAAAAGCTTCGTTTTTTTCTCCTCTAGGAAATAATGTGTCCATTTTTTGTCTTCCCTTTATATAATATAAAGAGTACTTCAAAACTCTCTATATTATTCTACAACTTAAAGTTGACTTCAAGTCAATAGTAATCTAAAAATAAAAGATGTATTTCTACATCCTTAATAATTTGATTGCTTTTTGTAATTCAACTTCTGTAAAACCATGATTAAAGTTACATTTAATTAAACGATCTTTTATTTCCCTAATCATACCATCATCAATAACTAAAATATCTAAAGATGAAATTTGATATTTATTACAATATTCAATAATTAACTCACCTTTATTTTTTGATTATCTATTTTTAAATAATCATCAATTATTAAATTATATTTATTTAAATAACTTTTTAAAATATCAATATTTTCATTGACAAGTTGCCATGATGAATTAAGGATAATTGAACAATTATCCTCTTTTTTTATAATCTTGATTAATTTATTTAAATTAATCAAATTTTGTTCATCGATAACTTGCATCTTTTTAGTTTCTTGAATTATCTTTTGATTATTTAAAACACCATCTACATCTAAAAAAAGATAAATCGTTTTCATCACTTATCGACAATTCGATTAGTAAAAGTACTTATTTCTTTAAAACCAATCTTTTTTAAATTATCTTTTACATCTTCTACATGTTGACCAATTCTATCAACTGCATGACTATCAGTTCCAATAGTAATTATTCTTCCTCCTAAATCAAAATAACGTTTTACTTGATTATAGTTTGGAAAACCACAATTTCCATTAACAGCATAACCTGATGTATTTACTTCAATTCCTTTATCTTTATCAATTAATGTTTTAAATATTTCATCGATAATATCTTGATATTTAGTATGTTCAACTTTTTTATTATCATAAGGACCGTAACGCATAATATAATCTAAATGTCCTAAGACATTAAAACAATCAAATGCTTTAACACATTTTAATGTTTCTTCAAAAAAACGACGATGAGCCTGCTTTTTTGTTAGTCCTTTAAAAAAGTCGCCATAATAAAATTCAGTATGATCAATTACATGAATTGAACCGATAACAAAATCAAATGGATATTGGTTAATTAAATCATTGATTTCTTGAAAATAATTTAAATCTAAACCAATTTCAATTCCCCATTTAATTTTTATTTTATCTTGATATTCTTTTTTTAATGCCATAATAGTTTGATAATATGTTTCTATATCTAAATCAAATGAATCAATTGGATAATCAAAATCACGATGATCAGTAAAACAGATTTCTTCTAATTGCATTTTAATTGCCTGTTTTACATAATCAACAGGACTTGCATCACTGTCACCAGAAAATTTAGTATGAATATGATAATCAATTGATTTCATCTTAATATTCCCCACGTGTATGAAATTCTTTTTTATTACCAGTAATTTTATGACGTTCTTTTAATTTATTTTCAATATCTTCTAAACTAACTCCTTGATTATTCATTAAAACAAAGACGTGATAGAATAAATCACTAATTTCACCAATCAATTCTTCTTTATCATTATTTTTAGCAGCAATAATCGTTTCACTAGCTTCTTCTCCAACTTTTTTACAAATTTTATCAACACCTTGATCTAATAAATAATTAGTATATGATTTTTCGACTGGATTAATTTTACGATCATTAATTAAAGTTTCTAAACTTTTAAAAATATTAACATTATTAAATGGCTTTATTTCATTAAAGAAACAAGAATAAGCACCAGTATGACAAGCTACTCCGATTTGTTCAACATAAATCAATAAAGTATCCAAATCACAGTCTAAATACATTCCTTTAATATTTTGAAAATGTCCAGATGTTTGACCTTTATGCCAAAGTTCATTTCGGCTACGTGAGTAAAAATATGTTTGGTTTGTTTCTAACATTTTTTTGTATGCTTCTTCATTAACATAAGCCAGCATCAATACTTCATTAGTTTGATAATCTTGGATAATTGCAGGAATTAACTCCATCTTTTTAAAATCTGGTTTCATTATACTGCCCTCCTTACATTTATATTATGTTTTCTAAGTTCTTTTCGAACATCTTCAACTGTTGCTTCGCCAAAATGGAATAATGAGGCAACTAATGCTGCATCGCAGTTTGTTTTTTCAAAAACATCAACAATATCTTGAATACTACCACAACCACCACTGGCAATAACGGGAATATCAACAACATCACATACTGCATTTATCATTTCCAAATCATAACCGGCTTTTGTTCCATCAGCATCCATTGAAGTAAGCAAGATTTCTCCAGCTCCAAGTTCTTGACATTTAGTCACCCATTCAATTAAATCAATTCCAGTATTTTCACGACCGCCTTTAACATATACATCATAACCACCATCATCTCTTTTTTTAGCATCAATTGCAACAACTACGCATTGTACACCAAATTCATCGGCTGCTTCTTTGATTAAATTAGGGTTATTGATGGCCGCTGAATTTATTGATACTTTATCAGCACCACTAGCTAAAATCATTCTAAAATCATCAAGCGTTCTAATTCCGCCACCTACAGCAAGAGGGATCGTTAGTTCTTTAGCACCACGTTCAATTAAATCTTTAATAATATCTCTTTCTTCATAACTTGCCGTAATATCTAAAAATACTACTTCATCAGCACATTGTTCATCATAACGTTTAGCTAAATCAATGGGATCACCAACATCCTTTAATCCCACAAAATTAACTCCTTTTACAACTTTACCATTTTTTATATCTAAACAAGGAATTATCCGTTTTGTAAGCATGCAATAACCTCCTTTAGATCAACTTTTCCTTCATAATATGCTTTTCCTACAATGCAAGCATAGTAATCTTTTTTGGCAACATCTAAGATATTTTGTTTATCTTTAATTCCCCCTGATACAACAAAATTAATTTTAGACATACTAGCAATTTGTTCATACATCTTAAAATTTGGTCCTTGTAAAGTTCCATCTTTACTAATATCTGTAACAACTATATACTCTACACCTATTTTTTCTAGTTCTTTAATAAAATCTAAATATGGTACATCGCTTGTTTTTAACCAACCAGAAGTTGAAACATAACCATTTTTAACATCAACTCCAACAACAATTTTCTTTGCTCCATATTTACTTATTGCTTCTTTTAAAAATTTTGGATCATTAATAGCTGCAGTTCCTAAAATTACACGGTCAATTCCTACTTCATCTAAATATAAAGCAACCGTTTCCATATTTCTAATCCCGCCACCTAATTCTAATGACATATTAGTAGTTTGTTTTATTTTTCTTATTGTTTCTAAATTAATACATTTTCCATCTTTAGCTCCGTCTAAATCTACAACATGAAGCCATTTTGCTCCCATTGTTTCAAATTCTTTAGCTAATTCTTCAGGATTATTACTATAAACTGTCTTTTGATTATAATCACCTTTATATAATCTAACAGCTTGACCATCTTTTAAATCAATCGCTGGAATAACTAACATTCAATCATCTCCTTAAACGCTAATAAAATTTGTTTACCTACTGCTCCACTTTTTTCTGGATGAAACTGACAACCAATAACATTTTCTTTAGCTGCTATAGCTGTTATTTTTGTAGTTCCATAATCTGTATAAGCAATTAATTGTTCATCAGGACATTTGGCCATAAATGAATGGACAAAATAAACATCGTCATTTTCATTAATATTTTTTAAAATTGGATGTTCATGATTAAAATGTAATTGATTCCATCCCATATGCGGAATTTTTTCATCAATATCCATAAATACTACTTCACCATTTAAAAATCCTAATCCTTTAGTTTCCTTAACTTCATAACCTTTTTCAAAAAGAATTTGCATCCCTAAACATATTCCTAAAATCGGTGTTCCAGCATCCTTTTTTTGATTTAATACATCAATTAAATCATATTTCTTTAAATTATTCATCGCTACATAAAAAGCCCCTACACCTGGTAAAACAAGAGCATCAGCATTTAAGATTTCTTCTTTATCACGACTAATGATTGCTTCGATTCCTACTCGCTTTAAAGCCGATGCCACACTGCTTAAATTACCAATATTGTAATCAATAATTACAACCATATTTCTACCCCCTTTAAAGTACCCCTTTTGATGATACAATTTTATCTTTATTTAATTCATCAATACTAATAGCTTCTTTTAAAGCACGACCTAAGCTTTTAAAAATAGCTTCAACAATATGATGATTATTAGTTCCATATTGTTCATTAATATGAAGAGTAATCAGTGAATTAAAAGCAAATGCACGGAAAAATTCTTCAGTCATTTCTGTTTCAAACGTACCAATTCTTTCACATGTTAAATCTACATTAAAAACCAAAAATGGACGACCACTTATATCTAAATTAGTTGTAACTAAAGCTTCATCCATAGGAATTGTAAATGCCCCATAACGCTTAATTCCTCGTTTATTGCCTAAAGCCTCTTTTAAACATGTACCAAGAGCTATTCCAATATCTTCAATAGTATGATGACAATCTACATTTAAATCCCCATCACATTTAACAATTAAATCAAAATTCCCATGAAATGCCAGTAATGTCAACATATGATCAAAAAAACCAATTCCCGTATCAATTTCACTTTTACCACTACCATCCAAGTCTAATTGAACAATTATTTTAGTTTCCAATGTTTCCCGTTCTATTTTACCAATTCGCATATTATTCCTCCTCAAATCTTACTGCAATTGAATTAGCATGTCCATCTAATCCTTCACTTTTTGCAAATTTAATTACATCATCTTTAAATTCACTTAAAACATTTTTTGGATAATAGCTATATGATGAGTATTTAACAAAATCATATACACCTAAAGCTGAATAAAATTTAGCTGTTCCCCCAGTTGGTAAAACATGATTTGTTCCACTCATATAATCCCCTAAAGGCTCTGGTGAGTATTCTCCTAAAAAAATCGAACCGGCATTTTTTATTTTTGGTAATGTATTTACTGGATTATCTACTAATACTTCTAAATGTTCAGGAGCTAAATAATTAGATACTTCAAAAGCTTTATCAATATCTTTAACAATAATTGCACCACCATAGTTTTTTAATGATTCTTCAATAATTTCTTTTCTTGATAAAGTTTCTATTTGTCGTTTTAATTCCTGATTAACTTTTTCAACTAAATCTTTACTTGTCGTAACAAGCAAAGCACTAGCTAATTTATCATGTTCTGCCTGACTCATTAAATCAGCGGCAATATATTTACTATTAGCATTTTCATCAGCAATTACTAGTACTTCACTAGGTCCTGCAACCATATCAATATCAACTAAACCATAACTTAACTTCTTAGCAGTAGCTACAAAGATATTTCCAGGTCCCACAATTTTATCAACTTTTTTAATTGTTTTAGTCCCCTGTGCAACGGCTACAACACCTTGAGCACCACCGAATTTATAAATTGTTTCAATACCACAAACCTTAGCAGCAGCAATAATAATTGGATTAACTTTACCATCTGCTTTAACCGGTGTAATAATTACTAAATCTTTAACTCCGGCTAATTTAGCTGGCAGGGCATTCATTAATACCGTTGAAGGATAACTAGCTGTTCCTCCTGGTACATATAAAGCAACTCGTTCAATTGGACGAACCATTTGTCCCATGATTACACCATTATCTTTAAATAATGACCATGATTTATCCACTTGATTTTTGTGGAATTCAATTATTTGATTCTTAGTTCTTTCAAGAATTCGTAAATAATCTTCATCAACTTGTTTTAAAGCTTCTTCTTTTTCACTTTCACTTACAATTAAATCTTTTTCATCATTAATTTTATAACCATCAAATTTTAAACAATACTCAAATAATGCTTCATCCCCACGTTTATTAATATCATCAATTATTTTTAAAACTATTTCATTTACCTCATTACTTACACTTTCTTTACGATTATCTAATTTAGCTGCAATTGCTTCTAAATTACCATCATAATTAATAACTTTTAACATCTTTATTCCCCCGTAACTGCTTCTAATTTATTTACTAAATTCATTATCTCATCTTTTTTAAACTTAAAACTTACTTTATTGACAATCAGTCTAGTTGAAATATCACTTATCTTTTCAATTACTTCTAATCCATTGGCTTTTAAAGTTGACCCTGTCTCGACAATATCGACAATCGCATCACTAATCCCCGTTACTGGTCCTAATTCCACTGAACCTTCCAGTTTAATAATTTCGACATCTTCACCTTTTTTACCAAAATAATTTTTAGCTACCTTAGGATACTTACTTGCTATTTTTTTCCTACGCTCATATTTTTTATTACGATATTGTGGATATGCAGCAACTGCAAAATAACATTTACCAATATTTAAATCTAATAAATCATAGTAATCTTCAAAATCACTTTCATCCAATGTATCTTTTCCAACAAAACCAATATCAACAATTCCATGTTCTAAAAAAGTCACGACATCATTAGCCTTACCAAAGATCATTTCCAATCCATCTTTAGTTGCAATCAATAACTCACGATCTTTATTAATAATCGGTTCCATATCAAATCCAGCTTGTTGTAATAATTTACATACTTGCTTTTCAATTCTTCCCTTAGTAATCGCAATTTTAATCATGATTCTCCCCCTCCTTATCTAAAGCTTTCAAAATATGATTCATGTGATAACAAAAACCAATTGCACCAACGTTTTTATTAAATCGTGGTAATAGATCATCATATCTTCCCCCAGAAATGATTGGTTGTGCACATTTATCACTATAACCTTTGATCATTAAACCAGTATAGTATTTCATTGTCGGTACCATTCCTAAATCAAAGATAATACTTTGTTGATTATCCAATGAATTATATAATTCTTTTAAATGTTTCATTGCTTCTTGAAGAATTTCATCATCAATATTAGCAATAATTGATTCTAATGATTCCAACGAACCAAAAGCTGTAGGTAATGTTAATAGTAATGAATTTAATTTACTATCAAAGTTGTTTTTAGCAACAAATTCTTTCATTTTACTAATATCTCGATATTTCAATATTTCCTTTAATTCATCAGCATTATTACCAACTAAAGTACATAAACGATTAAAAAATGCAGCTGAGCCTAATTCAATTAAGATATTACTTAATCCTAAATGTGGTAATGATTCTTGAATCATATTCAAACATTCTTTATCACCAGCAATTCCCGGTTTATTAATCAACTCTACCCCACCTTGAAAAAACTCACTAGAACGTCCTTTATGCATCGTTTCTTTACGATACACTTTACCAAAATAACAATATCTAGCTTCCTCATTTTCATAACTATTTGTTGAATAAAATCTCGCTAAAGGAATTGTAAAATCACAACGCATTGCTACATTTTTTCCTTCATGATTAATATATTGAAACATCTTTTCTTGTTCAAACCCACTATCTAATTGTTTATACAAATCAACATATTCAAATGAAGGCATTAATACTTCTTTATAATTGTTTTTTGAAAAAATATTTCTTAAATCATTTTCAATTTCTCTTAACCTTGATACATTACTAATAATTGCATCAATACTCTCTTCTGGTATTAAATACTTAAATTCTTCCACTTAAATTCCCCCTTCTATTAAAAAAACGAGTCATTTACTAATGACTCGTCTATAAACAAATTGCCATTAGATACACCCATAAATATTATACACAAAATGGGTTGTATCAATATTGATAGAACAACCCTAGGCAATCCAATGATGGTGATGTAATTGTAAATTAATTAGTTTTTTCATATTATCCACCTCTCATTGTATACAATATATCATATTTTTTATTAAATTAAAAGATAAATTTTATTTAATTTGATAAATTTTTATATTAAAAGACTGAGTATGACTCAGCCTTTTAAATTAAATATTTTCTTTTTTACGAATTGTAAGTAAACATACAATACTTAACATTGCAAGTAATACAAATGGTGTAATCGATATATCTCCAGTTTTTAAAGCTGTTTGTTTTGATGATGTTTCTTGATTAACTTTTACTAAATTTTTAATTGCATTGTTTAAGTTATTATATGCTTGATTTATTTGTTCTTGACTTGCAGTTTCGCTTGTTAAAACATTATTTGCTTCTTTTAAAGCTGTTTGTAATAAATTATATGTTTCAACTGTATAATCTTTAGCATTTAATTTAGAAGACGTATTAATTAAATCTTCTAATAAATCTTTATTTGGTTTATATCTTAAATTTAAATATGCTCTAACTAATGCTTCGTATGCATCATTTACTTCTTTTACTAAAGCATTTTCATTTGCTAAGACTTGATTTGCTATATTTAATACTGGCATTAATTGATCCCAGCTTGTTTTAGTAAAATCGTTAGAATTTAGTAATTCAATTTTATTAACTAATTCTTGTAATGCTTTTTTATCACCTTTATAGAATTCTAATTTTTGCATTACACTTGCAAGTCGATCAAATGATGCATTGATTTTAGATTGAGTTGCATTATCATCAGCTAAAATTTCTGTAGCTTCTTTTAAAGCTGCTTTAAATTCTTCTACAACGATTGGTACAACTTTATTTAATTGTTCATCGGTAATCTTTTTTGCTTCTTCTATAGCAATTTGTAATAATGATTTATCAGCTTTAATTTCTAAATTAGATATAGCTTCATCTAATTTATTAACAATTTCAGATACTTCTTCTAATGTAATTTCAGCTGTATCTTTATTTAATAACTCACTAGCTTCATTAACAACTACTTGTAATTTTTGCCATGATTCTGGTGAATAATCAGTTTCAATTAACGCTTCAATTTCTGTTAATTTATCTTTAATTAATTGTGCATTCCCACGTTTTACTAAATTATTTACAGCTTCTTTTAAATCAGCTAAAGCTTTATCAACACTACTTGCACTACTATTATTATCACTATTAATAGCTTTTGCTTCAGCTAATACTTTTGAAAATACTTGATATGATGAAGCTGTATATTTTAATTCATTAATTTCTAAACTATTGATATAGTTTGTTAATTCACTATGATCAACCCCATATTTTGAATCATTTAATAAAACTATTTCAGCAATTGTAGGTATATTATTTGCTTCCCACTCAATCTTTAATTCATAGATATTATTCCAGAATGGTAAGTATATTTCATTTAATGATTTATCCAATGTTCCTACTTCTACCCATTGTCTTTGATCATCTTGGTCAACTAATACTAAAACTTTAGCCTTAGATACACTACCACTTTGAACAATATTCATTTTTTTAACATCTAATTTTTCAGATAATATATAACTAATATATCCTGCTTCTTTAGTATTTGGTTTATATGCTGATGTTAAATCACCATCAAACATATTTTCTGGTACAAAACCTGCTTCTTCAATTACATTTGATGCAAATGTTGGATTGTTTGAAATTTTAACATATTCACCATCATTAATAACAATTTCATTAAATACAACAGCACGATTATTATTAGTTGCAGTAACTAAGATTTTTAAATAACGAGCTTCAATATTATTTGCATTACCTTCTACATATACTTTATTAGGATATGTACTTGAAGCTTTATATCCAGCATCTGAATCGATACATTTTACATTAGCATCATTTTTATTTTCAATACCATCACCAATTGTAATAACTTTAGTCCATTCATTTAGATCATTTGAAATCAAGATTTCTGCATCACGAAGATAGTTAACAGCCGAATCTTGACAATACATTGCAATCTTATTGATATTACGTACTTGACCTAAATCATAAATTGCATATTGACCTTTTTGTGGTAAAGTACCAAATTCAGTGATTGTATCAATGTTATTATCAAATGCTGCTCCATTATCACGACAATCTTCACTTTCTCCCCAACCTGGAGTGATTCCAAAGTTTGTATCATATAATGATGGTGTTGTAATTTCAAAAGATGTAACTACAAATTTTGTAATATTAAAAGTAATCGCTTTATCTGTTTGATTGATTAATCTTATATAACGTCCATCAGGTAATTCATTAGAATCAATATTTTGCCAGTCAACATTATTTTTTGATACTTGTAATGTTAAATCTTCACCATTTACTAATTGTAAATCAATATTAGATAAATCTCTAATTCTTGGTAACGTTAAACCAATATATTCTTGAGGATTTAATGTAATATTATCACTTGGAGTAATTGATCCTGTATCATTTGTAATATCAATTGTAATTGATTTTAAATCATCATTATTTGTATCAACATTACCACTAGATAAAATCGGTGTTACTTCAAATGCTGACATTTTTAACCAAGTATGTTTATCTTTAGTATTTTTAACTCTAACATAACGAGCTTGAATACCATTAAAATCTTCTTCAACAACTTTTTTACTTGTATCTTGGCTATAAGATTTAAATTTAGTGTATTCCTTACCATCTAATGAATATTCTAAATCATAATTACTCCAATAATCACCATTTCCCATAATAAAACGAACATTATCAATAGGAACTACTTTACCTAAATCTAATCCAACATAATCACCAGCTAAACTCATATCACCACTATTAGTTTGATACCATACAAATGTATTATCATTTCCATCTGTTAAGTTTGATTCATTGTATGATTGATATACACGATATGTGTTAGTTTTAATAACAGTTGGATTAAATTGATCTTCTGCATTATTTATGCTTTTACCATTTACATAAATTTCACGAATTGCAAGCCAAATATCCGGTGTAGCTTCACTACAAATAACTCTAATTCCTTTAACTGATAAATTTAAACCAGTTGCACTAAGTTGTAATGCTTTATTTCCAACTTCACTTCCTTCAATATCTTTCCAAATTTTTCCATCTTCAGTATATTGAAGTTTTGCTTTAGCAAAAGTATTTTTATTGTTTGTTGCAGAATTTGACATCAAGAATTTAACTTCTTTTAAATCAATTGCTTTAGTATACTTAATTCCTACATATTCTCCTACTTTAGATGAATTAGGTGTTTTCCATTGAGCAAAAGTATCATCTTTACCATCTAACATTAAATCAGTTGATTGCGTTGGTGTATCATTACGGTTAGTAATAACTGAAATTACCTGCTTATCTGGATCAACAATTGTTGAAACTTTAAGCGATAAATAAGATTCCATTGCTCTAATAAATGGTACGATATGTTGTACCCCTACTTCAGCATATTCAAGGTGATCAACATAATGAAAACCATATGTTTTAGATTTTGCAAAAGCACTTTGTCCAGCTGAAAAGTTTTCCCAAATCAATGAACTATCAGCACCTTGTTGTAAAGCTTTAATACCGTTTAAAAATGATAATGCAGCATTTGTTGTATCATCCCAACAATTTAACCAATATATGATTTGATCTCTAATTCGTTTATCTCCAGCGTTTTCACGATAAACTTTTGTGGCATTTTGTAAAATTTTAAATTCATTAATTAAATCATCAATAACTTCTTCATCGATTGTAGCATCTTTATTTAATAAATCTTTGAATATTGTTAAACGATCTTTTAAATCAACTGATTCTTGTAATGCTGTTACACGACTATCCATATTTTGATTAATCATATGTTTAGAAAGTTCACGTAATGCATTTGAAGCTTCAGTTTCAGTTGAATTATTATGATCAACATATTTAAATGAATCATTCCAGCATTGATTAGCTTCTTCTTTAGATTCCCAAATATTCCATGAATAGCAGGCATTACCAAAAATTGCAACTTTGCTTGGCTCTGATTGTTGCATTGGATTTAACACAATTCCCTGAATCTTTTCAGGATCTACATTTGGATGTAAGAAAGTATCATATCCACCCATAATTAAATGTTTTTTTGAATTATCTGTACATGGCCAGTTAATCCATAAATATGGACCACGTCCTGTATTGTTTGTAAAAGTATTAGTAAAGCTTTGTGATACTTCTCCCCAAATTCTTCCACCAGTCATAACAATTTGAACATTTTCAGGAAAATCACGATAATAACTTTCTCCATTATACATATACTCTTGAGTACAAAACGGTAATGTAAGTTTTAAATCTGGATAAGTTTTTTGCATCTCTTTGATCCAGGCAGTCATATCATTTAATGTTCTTATATAATTTTGGCTTCCGACATTTCCAGCATCATCGGCTAAAATCGCAATTTGACGTACACCACCTTCAATAACTTGAGCAAATTTTGCCTGCATAACTTTTAAATCTGCTTGATAATTATCTTCAGAATTATAACGAATTGGATTATTCATATATGGATGTAAGGCAAAAACAAAACGACATTTTGATTCATTACCAGCTTTTGCTAATGGCTTGATTTTTGTTTCAATTTCTTCTTGACTATATAACTCACGCCATTTTGCATTATGTTTAGGATCATCTTTAGGGGCATAAAAATATGAATTTAATTTATAATATCCTCCCCATTTCATCAATTGAACACGGTCTTCAGTTGACCAAGGATTTCCATAATATCCTTCAATAAATCCACGACTAGCTACATCTGCATAGTCTTCAATTGTAAAATTACAAATTGAATTATTATCTAATTGATTAAAAATATGATACAAACTTGTAATTCCATAAAATGCAGCATCGCTGTCTTTACCAAGAATTGTAATAATACCATTTCTTGATGTTAATAAATATGAATCTAATTTTGAAAATAAATCTGAATCATTCAATGAATAGTTTACTTTAACATATTCATCAACAAATTCACCTGAATTATTAATTCCAACTAAAATGTTAGTTTTCCCATTTTGAATTTCTTTTGAAACACTTCCTTCGATGTCATGTGTTGTCAAAATTTCACTCAGTCTAGTTTTAGTATCAGCATCAATTCCATTTTCATATACAATATTAATAGCATCAATACTATAATTGCCATCTTCGTAATTAATCGAGTGTGGCTTTGGATAAATCTCATATTCTTTTTGAGTAGTTTTTGCTTTAACCGGATATACATTTACACATCCAAATATCATGAAAAAAGTCAAAACTACTAAAAGAAGTTTACTTCCCTGTTTTCTCATAATTTTCTTTCCTTTCCTTCATCATAGTCTAATGACTATATATTTTGATGGATCATTAAAAAAATAAAGACCAAATATAAGTATGCAAAAAAGCATATTATATTTGGTCTTGCCTGCTTAAAGTAACAATCCATACCCTAACATCCTACCAAAATAAATAATTAAGGTCAAGAAATAATTTATTAATTATTAATCTAAATGATAAAATATTATTATC
>ERZ791922.674-NODE-674-length-18578-cov-2.269125_pt1 | contig 18578 bp, 4 predicted proteins | sample MGYA00510134_ERZ791922 | MGnify/ENA primary metagenome ERZ791922 (study PRJEB30046, sample SAMN00792101) | human gut metagenome | study: EMG produced TPA metagenomics assembly of the A metagenome-wide association study of gut microbiota in type 2...
ACTTTGCCGGGATCTACAGTGATCCGGAACTGACGGAGGAGGCGCCGGGATCTCTGACTTCTGGAGATCCTGAGAATGGTTACACATTTTATCTGAAGTGGAACAAGCAGAGTGTTAGATTTTCCCAAGATCTGGATAAGACGCTGACTGCGGAGTACACGAGCAAGGGCACGGATCTGTCTGTAAAAGCCGCAAACAGCGGAAATGTCACGTATCAGTGGTACAAGGATGGAAAGGCTGTTGAAGGTGCTACGGGCAGCACTCTTCACATAAAGGGTGTGGAGGAGTCCGGAGAGTACTACGTGAAGGCAACTCTGGAGAACGGCGAGTCCGGGGAGAGCACTCACTGCAACGTTACGATCCAGCCGAAGCCTCTGGTGGTGAAGGCAGAAAACAAGAAGATCACATACGAAGACGGCGCGCCTGATTACACTTACGAGGTGCAGCCTGCGGAAGGCGAAAACACGGGTCTTGAAGAAGGAGATGAACTGGACGGCTCTGGTGTCAGCTTTGAGTGCGGCTACAAACAGGGGGATCCGGCAGGAGATTACACGATAAAGGTGAGCGGCCTGACAGACCCTGACTACAAGATACAGTATCAGACTGGAACTCTGACGGTCGATCCGATGGACCTTTCAGATAAGGTCTCTCTTTCGCTGCCTGACAGTGATCACTACGACTATTCTTATGATCCAGATCATCAGAAGACACCGGATGTGACGGTCGATGCCGGAGACATAAAGCTGACCCAGGGAAGCGATTACACAGTCTCATATCAGAACAACAAGGCCGTGAACGGAAAAGACGATCCGGCACCATCGGCGACCGTGACATTCAAGGGGAATTACACGGGAAGTGCTACAGTTACCTTTGACATCACCAAGGCCAGCTTCAAATCCGAAGTGCTGGTAAGTGATCTCCAGTACCGGAACGGGGCTCCCGATCCGCAGCTCAGCAGCAATGCGAGTGGCGGCAAGGTCACCTTTTACTATAAAAAGGCCGGAGAGCCTGACAGCTCATACTCAGAGACCGCTCCGAAAAATGCAGGGACCTACGATGTCTACGGGAAGATCCAGGGGACGTCAAATTACAGCGAGGTGGTCACGGATCCGGTGGAATTCAAGATCACGCCGGTGAAGATAACGATCCATACAGCGTCGAACACCTGGAGCTTCGATGGCAGGCAGCATCAGGACCTTGGATACACCACTACCGGAGATTTCGTGGGAAGCGACGGTTTCCAGTATGTTAAGGTGACTGGTAGCATCAAGAACACGGGAACGGAGAAGAACACATGTGAGTACGCCTTCAAGGAGGGAGTAACAGCCTCAAATTACGAGGTGTCTGAGGATCTGGGGGACCTGACCATAGAGCCTCGTGTCCTTCCTGCACCGTCGAATGCTAAATGGGAGAACGGAGGAAAAGCCTCCTGGACCGGTGTCACACGTGACGGATTGGAAGTATCTTACAAGCTGGATCTATATGGATCGGAGCCATCGGGCGACGGCGCGTCCTCTGATGCAGACAAAGTAAAGATCAACCAGGACGATATAGTGACGACGGGGACGTCCTATGACTTTTCCGGACTGATCAAGGCATATGCAAAAGATCACCCGGGGGCGTCCTATACCTTCACGATCCAGACCATCCCTTCAGGAGGAGACAACGAAGGTAATTACAGGAAAAGCAGCGTGTCGTCCGAGATCGGGCCTGTGTACACCGTCACACTCCACATCAAGGGATCGGCAGGAGTGAGCAAGGCAGTGGCCGGACAGGATCAGCAGGATGCCATACTGATCTCCGGTGAGAGCCTTTCTCTCCATGGTGAGGTCTCAGACGGATACACATTTGCACAGTGGGCCATCTCACCGACTGGAGGAGTCACAATCAAGGACAGCTCCAAGGCGGACACCATCATCACGGCAAATGATCTGCACCAGTCCTGGAAAAACACCACAGTAACGGCAGAGTCCACGGATGACGACCCTGTGATAGGCTCTTTTTCCGCGGAAAACTCCGCCGATCTCAAGAGCGTAAGGCTCAAGTTCACTGCCTCAGATGTGATCGGACTCTCAGGGTGGATGATAACCAGGTCATCGGAGAAGCCATCTGCCGATGACGAGGGCTGGCAGACGGTCCCGAACCAGGCGACATCATATGAAGGATATTCAGACGTCACTGAAAAGGGCACATATTATCTCTATGTTAAAGACAGCAGCGGGAACGTGGTGAGTTCAAAGGCTCTCAGCGTATATAAAGTAACGCTTGAGCCCGGAGAAGGAAGCGGGGATGCGATCACGATCCTGAAGAGCGAAAACTCCACGGTGAACCTGCCAGCAAACAGTTTTACGAAGGACGGATACGCGTTCCAGAACTGGAAGGGAACGACAGGGATCTATACTGACGGAGGAGCCTACAGCGGAAACAGCGACGATACGCTGACGGCCCAGTGGACCAACGAGATCTTCCAGTATACGGTGAAGTACTACGAGATGGGAACAGACGGAAAATACCCGTCGGAGCCTGCGGAGGAAAAGACTTATTCCGCCCTGGCGAACACCACGGTCAAATATGACGACTCCGCCATCAGCCTGCGAAAAGAAGGCTTTTCCATCGCAAGTGACAACAACGGCGCGGCGCAGAAGATCACCCTTCATGAGAACGGCGACGTGCTGAACGTTTACTACGCTCGTAACAAGTACCAGATCACCTATAAATACAAGCCGGCAGGACAGTCGGACTACAAGATAAAGGATGTGGTGACGAAGTATTACGGTGATGACATCTCACAGGCATTTTCTGAAAGCACAAAACCATCGGAGGACGGGTATTCCTTCAACGGATGGATCCTTTCCGACACCGGGGATGGCAGTGATTCCACCATGCCTGCAAGGGACATCACGGCTGTGGGTTCGTTCGCACCAAAGGAGACTACCTACAAGGTGGTGTACTACAAGCAGGATCTGAAGGACGGAGACGGCACCGGCGAGACTGCAAAGGTGTCGGATCAGTACAGTTTAGATGATGCTCTCACCGTGATTAACACATGTAAGCACGGCCAGGAGGTGGATCTTTCCAGCGGGGACGCAAGGGCGATAAAAGGATTTACATTCCAGGGGTATTCTGTTTCCTACGGAGGACCGGCGGGCGCTTCAAAGCCGTCAGATCTCAAGGATTCTGTATCAGCGATCGCTTCAGCGAAGACGGGAGATCAGATGGTGATCAACTGCTACTACAGCAGGAACACCTATGACCTCAGACTTCAGGTGCTTGAAAACAGCTCGGACAAGGACACCACCCTTTATGAGAACAACTGGAAGATACCTTTTGGAGCTGCCATAGATCCTGAGTACTATTCGGGATACAACAAGAGCCAGTGGGGAGACAAGGCCAGCAGCGGAGCAGCCCTGCTTGATTACACCGGATGGAGCACCGGCTCTGCCGCCTCGTCCATGCCTGCCGGCGACGTGACTGTGACCAAGCGGTATTCCACTGATTACAAGATCCCCTACAATGTGGAGGTGTACCTTGAGGACGATTCCGACAGCTCGGTACCTTCCTTCACAAAGGCGTCCACGTTCCAGTACTACGGCTCAGAGGGGCAGACGGTATCTGTGGGTCCTGACAGCAGTTCGACCGTGGATTATAACGACAGCAGCGAGGGATTTTCTAAATTCATCCCGTATTTCACATATTATCAGATGGATGCAGACAATTCCGGCAATAAGCTGAGCACGAAGCTGACCGCCGATGGATCGTCATCGGACAACACGCTGAAGATCTATTTTCAGCGCAAGAAGATGCCTGTGACCATCAATTACTACTACAAGAACAGCGATCATCCTGACGGGAAGGCGCTGGCGACAGTTACGAAGGAAGTCAAGTGGGGATCGAACCACAAGTACGATCCTGAGGCGCTGGCGTATTTCAACGGAACGCCTGCCTTCAGCAGCGAGAATTACTCTGCTGAATTCAAGGATGATTCCATGAAGGGCTACAACTTCAGAGAAAACGGCTATGTTGCGTCATACAACAGCTATTATGTCCTGGACGACCAGGAGCACAGCAGCGCGTACGAATACAACACGGTGGACAGCCTGAAGTCGGATCAGAAGGTGATCACCGGAAACAGAGGAAACGTGATAAACGTATACTACGTGAAAAACGAGCCTCCGAAAATGTATTACCTCAACGTGAAGCTGAAGACCTCCAATGTCACCGGGCACAGCGCTGCGAGCGACCTGCCGCTCACATACAGCTACGGTGGCACGGATTACCGCGTGCGTGTGGCAAGTGACGCCTACTTTTACAAGAACGTGACGTTCTCGGCGGACGGGGATTTTTCGGCCTATCCGGGGCTGGCGAATTCCATCACAGGAAACAACAAATACGTATATGACACATCTGAAAGCAACCTGAAGGACGGCTTTCAGAAGGTGACCATCAACGGGTACACATGCTATCTCCAGAAGTCCTCTGACGGAGGAGACAGCTGGCTTTACGTGGCGGATCCGGAAAACAGGTTTTTCCGCGGACACGCGGTGACGTATTCGTTCCCTGAGGATGCGCCGGGTTATCAGGTGGTAAAAGATTTCGTGGATCAGCATAAGGCTCAGGGGGAGACCGGCGGGCACAGCAGCGACATGGACAGCGCGGCAGGCCGCCTTGCCGTGTGGAGCAGGAGCTACGGTCTGTCGACAACGTACGGGGACAGCGATGATCTTACCGTGATCCTGTATTATAAGGACCCTGTCTACCTGCTGTATTCCTATGGCGGAGCCACATGCTATCAGCATCCGTATTCCCCGGGAGACACCGTGAAGGAGATCGGCTGTCCGCACCTTGAGCGGAACGATACGGGATACACCACGAACTGGTATAAGGATGCAGGACTGACCGAGAGGGCGGAGGCGCCTTTTACCATTCAGCAGACCACCACGCTGTACGGAAATCACGAGCATCAGATATACGAAAATAAAGAGTACGCATATTATCAGCTGAGCGCTCCGGTGGTGCAGAACGGCACGTCCTACGATTACATCACGGAAAAAGACCTCACCGCATTTGGAAGCGACATCACCGAAAAGACCAAAGACGTTGAGCAGACGGTCGCCACAGATACCGGAAACGTGACAAAGACGGTCAAAGAAAAGGAATACTACTATAAAGGGCAGCTAGTGATGAAGATGCTCCCTGTGTATTCCAGGTCCTATGAGACACTGTCCATGGACACGGATGCGTTCAGTCAGGCGGGATTCAGGTTCGACAAGTCCAATTCCGCCAACAGCACCAGCAGTTATCTTACCGGTCAGGGTGCGGAGCTCAGGAGCTATTACGCAAGAGACCAGCACCAGCTGGAGATACAGCGGCAGAACAAGACCGCGGATGAAACGAAGGAGACCGTTTTCGGGCAGGAGCTCAAACTGAGTAAACCTTCCAGAGACGGGTATGCTTTTGGCGGCTGGAAACTCTATCACAAAATTGCAGACTCTCAGGGAGAAGAGCAGTGGACACTGCTGGATGACAGCGAGGCCGGGAAGATTCTGACGACAACAGACGCTGCGGCAGTGCTCACCATGCCTGACGAGGATATCAGGGCGGTGGCACAGTGGACGCCGGTATCTTTCCCACAGCAGATATTCCATTACTACCAGGGAGTAGACGGATCCTATCAGGAAGAAAAAGTCAGAGAGCTGGCAGCCATGGATGGGACCCCTCATCAGATAAGCGTAGATGGAAAGACGATAGAGGGAAAAGAGTACAAGAATTCCTCAGGCCAGGTCATCGCCCTCTCCGCCGGATCATCCTCAACGGGAGATCTCACGGTGTTCTACGATCCGGGCAGCCTGCAGGACTCATATACCCTGAGATCGGTAAACAGGATCGGCGCTGTGGAGAAGTTACAGCCGAAGTCTGAGGATGAGATATCCCTGAGAGACCACATCCAGTCCTGTGACGGATATACGTTCTCCCAGGCGGTGATGGAAAGCGGCAGCAACTTCAGGACAATGACATCCGCCGATGATAAGGTGACGGCAGAATACGGAATGGACCTCAGCTGCTACTACCAGCTCATCCGCAACATACAGATAAGGGCGGGCATTGCAGTAAGCAACAGCCAGTACACTGGGAAAGAAGGATCGGTATCCGGTGCAGGAGCGCACTATTACGGCGAGGCTGTATCACTGGCCGCAGATCCTGCCGAAGGGTATGACTTCGCCGGATGGTACAAGGCGGCAGACGTGCTGCAGGACTACGATCCTCAGGAGGACCTTGGACACACGCTGAAGGACGACATTTCAGGAGTCACACCTATGTCGGCAGATAAGTCCATCAGATGGACAGCGGCAGAGTCCGGCGACTACATTGCTGTGATGAAGGCGAGGGAGGCCGCAACACCTTCGGTCACCATCAACGGCATCAGCATCCTTTCCTATGGATATGGAGACGACACCGCAAACGTGCTGAAGGCAGAGGTGACCTTCCCTGACGGAACAGACAGTGCGAACAAGGTCTCGGCCTATCAGTGGTATTGCAACGGCCAGGCAATCGAAGGGGCCGACTCTGCCAACTACAGGGTGGAGACGGGAAAAGACGCAGGGGTATACAAATACACCTGTGCAGTCACCGTGACTCGCTATGATAACGGAAAACAGGCAACGGTCACTTCTGGAGAGCACGATGTCACAGTAAGCCCTGCAGAGATAACGACGGAGGCGTCTGTAAAGAATTATGACGGCGACTACGACGGCCTTCCTCATTCGGCAAACATCAAGGTGACCAATGTAAAAGACCCGTCAATGTATCAGATTTATTATTCTGACAAGGAGCTGACGAAGGACGATTACACTTCGGGGAGCACGACCATCCCTGAGTACACAGATGTGAACGTGGTGGACGGGAAGAGGCAGCCGTACACTGTTTACTATTACATCAGAAGCAAGAACAGCAATTACGGAGATACCAGTGGAAGCGCGACAGTAAACATCCACCCGGTACAGCTTACCCTTGGTGAGACCGATACGACCTTTGAAAAAACATATGATGGTTCTGCAGAGGTCAGCGGCAGTGCGTCAGACAGCAGCACCCAGCTTGGAAATCTTGCACAGGGTGGAAGCTACAAGATCAACGGGATACTGCCGGCAGAAACAGGCACGGCTCACATCATAGACTGCAGGGCGTCATTTGATCATCCCGATGTGGATACAGCCAGCAGCGTAACGCTTTCTGACATCAAGCTAATGTACAAGGACGGCTCCGGAGATTACAAGTACGACAACAACTATGTCTTCAGTGATTCGTATTCCATTTCAATGCCTGCCAGCATACGGCCATATGTGATAACGCTCAAGTGGACCGGGGCAGACGATCTGGTCTATGACGGAACGGAGAAGATCCCTGCTGCCGCCATAGAAGATCAGGACAGGATCCCTCAGGGGGATGCCCTGGCATTGAAGATCCAGGGAGGTCAGATAAACGCGGGCAGCTATTCGGCAGCTGCGAATATCGTCCTGAAGAACTCAGATGACAAGGACGTAAACCTGGACAACTATTCTATCGATAACGGGAGCAAGCCGTTCCAGATCAAGAAGCGGCCGGTCACCGTCAGGCCTTCGGACGAGACCTTAGAATATGATGGAAAGCCGCACACGCTGACGAAATTCACGGTCGATGAGGCGACTCCTCTGGCTCAGGGCCATCATTTTACATGTGACGATGACAAGAGTTACACTGCCGCCGGCAAGTACACTCTCTCCGGAAAGAACACGAGGATCCTGGACGGCAGCGGCGCTTCAGTCACCTCCAATTATGACATCACTGAAGGGACAGGCACACTGACGATCGGGAAAAAACAGGTGACCGTGTCCGGCATCAAGGCGGAAAACAAGGTGTATGACGGAAACAGCAAGGCGGAGCTGGATCTGTCAGGTGCAGTGATAGAAGGAGCCGCAGAAGGAGAGAAGCTGAGCCTCGATCCTTCGAAGGTCCACGGAGAATTCCAGCAGACTTCTGCCGGTGAGAACATCCCTGTAAAGATCACCTTCGAACAGGGAGCCATCACGGGCGCAGACGGGACAGATCCTGAGAACTACGCTCTCAGCGACCAGAGCCAGAGCGAAGCGACCGCAGATATCACGAAGAGGATCGTTACTGTAAAGGCTGAGGACGACAGCTCCACTTATGGAAATGCTGCACCGGACAAGGACTTCAAAGCCGTCTTCTCGGGATTCGCAGACGGAGAGGACGAGGGGACCGTCCAGGGAAGAGACGGCATAGCCTTCAAGGTGGTGAAAAAAGGAGCATCGGCAGATCAGGCTCAGGCATACAGCGGTAGTACCGGTGCAGGGGAATACAACATCGTGCCGGATGTGTCAGGACTGTCTGCAGAGAATTATGCTTTCCAGGCAGATGACAGCGGTATCCTCACGGTGGACAGGCGGACTGTTACGATCTCGGGAAGAGGCAGCGTCACAAAGACCTATGACGGAAGAAGGGGAGCGGTCATTACAGACGACAATTACACCTTCGGAAACCTCGCCAATGGAGACACATTGGTGCTCAAGTCCTGGGATGCCTCCTACGACAGCAAGGATGCCGGGGATAAAAAAACGGTGACGGTCTCGAACTGTACTATAGATTCCGACAACTATCAGCTGCCGGAAAAGGACGGACAGTTCACTCTTTCAGATTGCTCCATCACAAAGAGAGATCTCGATGTGACCGCCGAGGACAAGAGCATCACATATGGAGATGAGAAGTCACCGGAATTCACGGTGAAATATTCGGGCTGTGCCGACGGGGAGAGCATCCTCAGCGGTAGCGATGTAAAAGGAGCCGGTACGGATAACGTGACCCCGGTATTCCACTGCAGCTACGACAACAGCAAGAGCGACAGCAGGGGTGCGGGAGAATATCAGATAACCCCTGATGGACTGACGTCCGATAACTACGACATCCACTATCACCCGGGAACGCTCACGGTGGAAAAGAAAAAGCTCACTTTCAAGCCAGAGACCAGACAGGGCTCCTACAGCTACGGATCCCGGTTCAATACAGGCAGTGAGGTGACTTATTCTACCAGCGGGCTTGCCTACGACGATACGGCATCGGCATTTTCAGGAACGCCGGAGTATGAGATATCCGGACTCGGGCGGACGTCTGACGACCTGATCTCTTCGCCTGCAGGTGAGTACAAAATAACGATGTCCATGAAGGACTTCAAGTCAGACGACTACTACTTTGCTTCTGCAGACGGCACTCTGACGGTCACTAAGCTGAGCCTCACGGTGAAGGGGATAAAGACCTCAGACAGGGTCTACGATGGAACGGACGAAGTACATCGTGACCAGATCGTCCTGCCTGAATTCAACACCACGAATTATCAGGGGCTCCAGCAGCTGGACGTGGACTATGCAAATGATGACAGCACAGGGCTTACCGCCGAAAACGCCATCGATGTGACAGGAAAATACAAGACCGGCAAGGATGTGCAGATGGATCCAAACGGGAAGGCCAAAGCGAAGGACGTGGAACTCAGGCTGACCCTGGGAGACTACCTCAGCAGCCGCTACGACCTTACATCCAACGTTTTTGATACTACCAGCACGATCAACAGGCGTCCGCTCAGGATAACAGCAGACGACAAGACCATAAAATTCGGACAGGATAAACCGGCGTTCACGGCATCATTCGCACCAGTCGATCAGAATAATGCCGCCGTGGAAGGTCTGGTCTCCGGTGAAGCCGGCAAGATCGGCAGCAGCAACGTTGATATGGATGCACCGGACTACGATCCCGGCAAGAACGTCACATCTGAAGGCGGGACGATGACGGCGAAATACCCTGTCATCCCGGCAAACTTCCACAGCACGGATGTGAATGTGGAGAACTACGATGTGACCTACTCCAATGGCTCACTGTTCGTTGAGAAGAACCAGCTTGCGGCTCCGCAGCCTGTATGGGATGTAAAAGGATCCGGATCGTACTCCGGAGGAAACGAGAACGCGGGAAGGATCTCCTGGAAGGCGGTGGATGGCATCCACGGCATAGGACCTGAAAGCTATGAGATAGCTCTGTACAGAGACGGCACTCTCGTGGACGGGTCGGAGCACAAGGTCTCCGCCGATACACTTTCCTATAATTACACGGACGAGATGACAGAGGCCGGATCATATACTGTAAAGGTAAAGGCCATCGCGTCGGAGAAGGGAAACAGGAATCCTACCAATGTTATGGATAGCGCCGAGGGCATTTCGGATACGCTCCACGCAGCGGAGGTGACGTTCGCATTTGCCGATGACTCCGTTACCGCTGCAGGGAAAGGTGAAAACATCTCTGTAGGAGGCGCTCATTCCAAGGTGGTCCTCCCTGGACAGAAGGACATCGAGCTGAAGGCTGATCTGAAGAACGGCACAGGATACCAGATCGATTCAGTCACCTGCAGCAGTGATGCGGTTTCCGTGGTCAACGGGGATCAGCCGGAGAAGAGCCGCAGTGGCAGGGAATACCAGTCGGCCTTTTCCATGAGCCCTGACATGGACCAGAACAAGTGCACTATCACACTGGTCCTGAAGGCAGTCCCGGCAGAGGCTGGTGTGACACTGTCGGTCGAGAACGGAAGCAAGACGGGAGACAACATCTACGACATAAAATACGGCTATGACGTTTCTCCTGTGATCACGGCGACCCCTGTCCACACAGAGGAATACAAGGATTATACATATCATTATTCCTGGACCCTCTACGATAAGGTCATAGGGCAGGCAGTTGGTACAGACAGCGATCAGTATACGTTCCCGGAGAGCATGAAGTACGCTGTGAACAGGTATCACGTAGGGGTCACGGTAACTGCGATCAGGAAAGATAATGGACAGTCCGTGAAAGTATCCACCGGCCGCGAGAAGGGAGTGACCATCAATATCCAGAAGGGGAGCTATGCGCCGGAGATCAGAGATTATTCCGGATGGGTCTACGGTGAGAAAAGAATTGTTCCTTCCGCCGAAAAGAACATCACGGAGCTGCGTGAGGACCCTGCGGTCACCTTCCAGTTCAGGAAGCACGGTGACGCGGGAAGCGCCGCCACCACTGAGATACCAAAGGATGCAGGACAATACGATATCCGTGCCATCATTGGTGAAACCGGAGATTACGACGAGATCACGACCGTCTGGGAGACCTTCACCATCAAAAAGGGCAAGCTTGCCGTTCCTTCCGGCCTGAAGTCCATGGGGACAGACGAAGAAAACAGAGCAAACTACGGAAGAATATCATGGAACGCAGTCCCGCCTGTAAAGGAAAACGGCGGAAATGGCGACAGCGCAGGTGAGACCGATATCCTGTACAGGGTAGTGCTGCAGAAAAAGGATGCTGCTTCCGGAGAATGGACTGACATCAAGACCTATCCGGAGACCAGCAACACATCGCTCGATATCCTGGAGGACGTTCAGGGCGGCGGAGAGTATAGGTTCAAAGTGAGTGCGGTCACGGAAAAAGAGACCGCAAACTGCGACAACAGCAACGAGGCCGTTTCAGACGTGTTCCGCACGGGAGGCAGGATCACAGTATCCGGAAGTGGAACTTCTGATGCAGCAGGGACCAGCTATACCCAGATGTACGACCGCGATGGAGCCGTTCTCACCGCAGAAGGCGGAAAAGACGGCGAGACTGCGTATCAGTGGTACAGGAACGGGAAGAAGCTGGAAGGTGCCGTCGATAAGACATTAAATGTCAGAAATGTCAGCGAAAGCGGATACTATACCTGCGAGATGACGACGGCTGGAAGTGTGACGAGCACTCCGTTCATAAAGATATCGGTGACCAGGAGACCTGTAACGATCAAAGCAGACGACAAGGTGGCCTACTACGGCAGCAGCAGAGACAGAAACGGGGATCTGGTCGGCACACTGACCTATACAGATTCGGGAAAGTACAAGATCGCTTCTCTGGAAGATGAAAAGGCTCTCGGGATAGTCGAGACGGCAAGAGATGGAAATGGAAAGGCCGTCACCATTGGAAGCGGCACGTCGTCAGGGGCTTATGGTGTGGTCCTCGACTATGACAGGGACGGAAAGACCGCTCAGAACTACGACGTTACGCTTACAGGAGGAAGCTATTCGATCTCTCCAATGCCTGCCGGAGACCTCATGGCAAGGATATCGGGCACCAGGGGAAACAACGGATGGTTCGTCAGCGACGTGGACGTAACGGCTCCAGAAGGTTACTCCATTTCAAGAGAACAGGATGGCGCATATTCTGGGTCCATTACCATCACCAGTGAGGGTGAAGATCCGATAAGCTATTATCTCAGGAGGGATGAGGACGGAGCAAAAACTGAAAAGATCGGTGTTGCCTATGACCCGGAGCTCCGATCATCCATAACCGGAGTGAACGTGGACAAGACTTCGGCTACGGGATCGATCAAGATCAAGAACAGCACCTTCAGATCGCTGCTCGAGCACATCACCTTCGGCCTGTTCTTCAAGGATACTGTTCAGGCTCAGATAACGTCGGCCGACGATATCAGCGGAATGGCATCCACAAAGTATTACAAGTCTGAAGGTCAGATCGACCCGTCCGTTCTCGCAAGCGATAAGTGGACTGAGGGGAGCACGGTATCCCTGGCGCCAAATGAGAAGGCCGTCGTGTACGCCCGACTGGAAGACAAGGCAGGTCATGTAACTTACCTCAGCTCCGGGGGGCTGGTCATGTATACCGACGGATCTCAGGATACAAGAGAGATCACATTTACCAGAACATCCCCGGATGATGCAGAGGCCGTGGTCGATGCAAACGGAAATACCATCAGAGATATTTCCGTTGATGGAAAACCACTGAGGCCAGAAGACTACAGGGTGACTTATGATGCTGATGGCAGGAAAGCCGACATTGAACTGCTTAACGGATATCTGAAGGACCTGGCTGCAGGGGATCACAAAGCAGAAGTGACCTATGATCCTATGGGAGTCTCCGGGACCATCCGTACAGACGATCAGACGGGAGAGGATGGAAGCAGGACTGCTTTCTCAGACAATCAGCTGCCTTCCACCACATCCTTCACACTGAAGGTGGTGAAGGCGCAGCCTATAGTGGAGATAACCGGAGACCCATCGGGTGTCTACAACGGAAAAGCTGTAGAGGCGCCTGCTTACGAGGTCAGGTATCCTCATGAGAAAACAGATGGCGATTCCGCTTCGCTGACCTACTACCGTCTGGCAGAGAATGGGAACAGAACAAAACTGGATGGTGCTCCTGTTACTGCAGGCAAGTATGTCGTGGTAGCTACCAGGAACGAAGACAGCGATCATCTTGCCGCAAGTGGGGAAAAGCAGTTCACCATTTCAAGAAGAGCGGTCACCGTACAGGTCAAGGCAGACAGCAAGACCTATGACGGGAACCGGAAGGCTGCTCTCCATGGTTCCATTGAGACTGGTGTTGAAGGCCAGACCATCAGCGTAAGCGGATTAACTGGAACATTCGATGACAAGAACGCTGGTACAGACAAGAAGGTCCAGGTCGACAGCAGCAATGCTGCGGCTAAAGGAAGCAGTGGAACAGATCTGGCAAACTACATTATCAAATATCCTGGAGAGATCAGCACAGGAGAGATCGACCCGAAGGAGATCACGGCCGCCTACAGCTGTGATGGCAAGACCTACGATGGAAATGAGAAAGCTGTTGTCCACGCTTCTGTGGAGACCGGAATTAAGGGAGAGACCTTGACTCTGTCCGGACTCTCAGGAAGGTTCACCACTCCGGATGCAGGAAAAGACAAGACGGTGCAGGTGGACAGGAGCGGCATCGCGGTAAGGCCTGGAGAAACAGGGACAGAGCTCCGAAACTACAGGATCCTGTATCCGGGAGATACCACGACAGGAACGATCCACAGAAAAGACATCTCCGGAGCAGCCGTTACTCTTGGACATGTTCTCAAGGATAACGGAGAGGTACAGACTCAGGCAGTGAAGAGCGTGGTGATCCAGGGACTGAATGCCACATTCGATGTCGAGGGAAACACCGCTTCAGAACCGGGCGCCCACGTGATGACCATAACAGGAACAGGCAACTTCAAGGGGTCTGTAAAAAAGACGTGGGTCATCCTGGCCGGGGATGAGCGAGTAGATGATCTCGGAAAGATCAACGTCGATGTAAACGTGGCTCCTTCGGCTCCTGCCACCGTGATGAACACTTCAAAGGCTGGAGTGGTAGAGGTCGCTGCTGATGCAGAAGACCTGTCATCCGTGGCCGACGGTGACGAGATGAACATCTGGCTCGAGGTGACCGGCATCGATTCCACCATCAGTCCTGAAACAAAGGCGGCTCTTGACGAGAAGGCGGGATCCATAGGAATGAAGTCCGGAAAATATGTTGACGTGAGCATGTTCAAGAAACTGAACAGCCAGAAAGATACGACCAGGATCACCTCCACGGATTCTCCGGTCTCGATAACGATCAGCATCCCAGAGGACCTGATAAACAGGAGCGGAAATATCCGCAGGAGTTTCGGGCTGATCAGATACCACGAAGGTTCCGTGCAGAACATACCAGTGGTGTACGATGCTGAAAACCAGACCCTCACCTTTGAAACGGACAAGTTCTCGGAGTACGTGATAACATACGAGGACAGGGCAGTGGAAAGACCTTCCGGCACGGCCGGCTTGAGTGCCGTGGGCGGATCCGGAGGCAGATCCGGAGGACCTAAGACCGGAGATCAGGGCTCGCTGGCTCTGTGGATATTCCTTCTGGCAGCTTCTTCCGCCGGGGCAGCAGGAGTTGCCGGGGCAGAGACGAGATACAGAAGAAAAAGAGAAGGCGAATAGCAGACCCGGGGATCGATCGCCCATAAGATCTTCCGGAAAATAAAGACTCCCGCGCTGTGAGGACGAGACGGTAGGTATCGTCCCCGCAGCCGGGAGATTTTGTGTGTTCAGAAATCTGTTTCAGTATCAGTTGGCCTTTACGTCCGGCAGCCTCGGAATGATAAGCGCCGCAGTTATGCCGACCGCGATACCGGCAAGCATCCCTGAAAACAGGAGCACCGGGAAGTAGAAGAACATCCGCAGGTCCTCGACGAGGAGCGACGCGATGATCAGCTGTCCCATGTTGTGGAAGACGCCGCCCGCCATACTGACGCCGGTGACGCTGAATTTTCCTGTTTTTTTCAGGAACACCATTACGATGAAGCTAAGCGTGGCTCCTGCGAAGGCATAGAGAGCGCCGAAGAGCCCGTTGAAAAGAAGGCCCGCCACGGCGATGCGGATCGCGTTGACAGCGGCGGCGTGCTTTGCCGAGAGTTTGTACAGCGCTATCACCGTGACGATGTTTGCGATGCCCAGTTTCACGCCCGGGATCCCCGCATTGTATGGTATAATTACTTCCACGTACGAAAAGATCAGGGCGAGGGCGGCCATGAGAGCCACCGTGGCGACGTACCGGCTGCGGCCCCTCGAGTAGGGGCTTCCCGGACGGGAATTTCCCTTCCCGGTTTTCCTAGTTCGAGATGGCATCGTATTCATCACCTCCTCCGCCTTTTATGGTGACCACAACCTTGTGGGGCAGGCACACGATGGTCTCTCCCGATCTGGAGATCGGGCTGTGCTCGACGCACACCTGGTTGCGGCAGTTGGCCGACTTCATGGATACAGAGCCGTGGTAGATCTTCACCACGTTCCTGTCCTTGCCGTCGCGGATGGTTATCTCCCGGTCGTGGGACAGGGAGTAGGTCCCCCAGACCTTTCCGTCGAGTTTTATCTCCACCGTGCTGCCGGAGTCCTTGCTGGTGGCAAGCAGGAGGGAGGCGCTGATCCCCACCACTATTATCGCGGCCATGAGGATCAGGTCGGCCTTCGTGAAAAATTGCTTGATAATTCTCATATTCGATAGTTTCTCTGGATTTATATTTTATTTATATAGAAAGGAAATCAATGATCCCATCTTTTTCAAGGAGACGTTTCATCAAGGCAGTCGCCGTCCTGGCACTGCTGCCGCTCATTATAACACAGACGGCCTGCACCAGTTCAAGTAAGTCTGACGAGGTCCAGCCCGTGGAGCAGGAGGGCTACTACCTGGACACGGTGTGCAAGATCAGCGTTTACGACATGAAGGGCGGCCTGAAGGAAAAGAAGGCGAAGGCGGCCATCGACAAGGGTTACGACAGGTGCCGGGAGCTCGACAAGGAGCTCAGCAACACCGTGGACGCCAGCGACATCAGCAGGATAAACAACAGCGGCGGCCAGTGGACCCAGGTAGGAGACGACGCCCTGACCGTCATCAAGGGCGGCATAAAATATGGAGACCTTTCCAACGGGGCCTTCGACATCACCATCGGCACGGTGGCCGACCTGTGGGACTACCACGCGGAGCACCCGAAGCCACCGGAGCAGTCGAAGATAGACGAGGCGCTGACCCACGTCAACTACAAGAACATCCAGATAAACGGTAATTATGTAAGGCTTCTGGACCCGAAGGCCAAGATCGACCTGGGCGGCATCGCCAAGGGGTACATCGCCGATCAGGTGGCGGACACCCTCCAGGAGGCCGGCGTCACATCTGCGGTGATCAACCTTGGTGGAAACATCGTCACCATCGGGAGCAAGCCGGACGGGAGCGACTTCGTCATCGGCATCGAAAAGCCGTACAGCGACAGGAGCGAGGTCATCGGCAAGACGCAGATATCGAGCGGCACGGTGGTCACATCCGGAGTCTACGAGCGCCAGTTTAAGTACAAGGGAAAGGTATACCACCACATCCTGAGCTCGACCACGGGATATCCGGTGGATACGGATCTCGATTCGGTAACGCTCATGTCCACGAGGGGCATGTCCATGGACATAGACGCCCTCAGCACTATCTGCCTGATATACGGCACGGACAAGGGCAAGGAGCTGGTGAACAGCCTGGACGACACCGAGGCGGTGTTCTGCAAGTCGAACGGCAAGATAGTGACGACGAAGGACGCCAGATTCCAGGCTGAGAAATAGACTAAGACAGACAGAGGACATATATGAAGAGCATAATTCTGAATTTGGACAACACAGCGGAGGACAGCCTGTACGAGCAGATATATTCCCAGCTCAAGGAAAACATCGTCACGGGGCGTATCGAAGCCGGAAGCAGGCTGCCTTCTCTCAGGAGATTCGCAGAGGAGAACAGGGTGAGCGTCTCCACCGTCGGGGCGGCTTACAATCAGCTCCGCCTGGAGGGATACGTGAAGAGCATGCCGAAGTCCGGCTACTACGTCAGCAACGCGGTAGCCATCGAGGCATCCGAGAACGGACCGGACACCGGCGGCGTGACACTGGAGCAGCTACTCCCGCCGGAGGGCGCCCACATAGGGAACGAGATACCGCTTCTGTACGACGAGGAGAGCTTCGGCTTTTCCAGGTGGAAAAAGTGCATGCACCGCGTCTTCAACGAATACTCCCATCTCCTGCGCATAGCCGGAGACGTTCAGGGCGAGCCGGCGCTGAGGTACGAGATCGCGAAATACCTTTTCCAGAGCAGGGGCGTGAAGTGCTCCCCGGATCAGGTGGTGATAGGCGCGGGCTCACAGCAGCTCACCGGACACCTTTGCAGGATACTGCGGGAGATGGAGATAGCAAACGTCGCGGCCGAGAGCCCGGGATACGGACCGGTGCGGGAGATATTCAAAGAACACGGATTTACGGTCCTGAACATCCCGGTGGACGATAACGGCATCGTGCTGGAAAAGCTCCCTGTCAACATGAGGAGCATCGCCTACGTGAACCCGAACAACCAGTTCCCGACGGGGGCAGTGATGCCGGTGGCCAGGAGATATGCGCTCCTGAACTGGGCAAAGGAAAACGACAGCTACGTCCTTGAGGACGACTACGACAGCGAGCTCCGGTATTTCGGAAAGCCTATCCCGGCGCTCCAGGGTCTGGACCACGAGGACAGGGTCATCTACCTTGGGTCCTTCTCGTCCACGCTGTTCGAGGCGATCAAGATCAGCTACATGGTCCTGCCGGAGAACATGATGGAGATATTTCACAAGTTCAGCGGCAGATACAGCCAGACGTGCTCCAAGGCAGAGCAGATCTGCCTGGCGCTGTACATGGAGGACGGGTTTTACCAGAAGAACATCAAGAAGTGCAGGAATCTCTACGCCGGCAAGCTTGAGACCACCATGCGGGAGTTCGAAAAGGCGGGCAGCGGCAAGGTGGAGCCGGTCAACTCCAGGTCCGGCCTGGCGGTTCTGCTGAAGATCCACAGTACCCTGTCACCGGAGCACATCTGCCAGATAGCAAGACGGACCGGCCTTCTTATGCAGCCCGTGGACGACCTGTGCACAGACGAGATCAAGGCGGTGACCTTCTATTTCTACAGAGTGTCCAACAGCCTGCTCAAGATGCTGGTGGCACAGTTCGTGAAGAACATAGAGAGGGAGGAGACCCGGATCAGGCAGGCGGAGCTCAGGGCCGAGCAGGAGCGCCTCAGGGAGGCAGAGGAAAAAAAGAGCTACGGCCTGCGCAGGGACGACGAGGAGATAAAGGCGGAGACGGAGATGTAAGGCCTTTGAAAGATACGGCTTCGATTCACAATGAGATAAAGGATCACAGCTT
>ERZ791922.675-NODE-675-length-18574-cov-9.231870_pt1 | contig 18574 bp, 13 predicted proteins | sample MGYA00510134_ERZ791922 | MGnify/ENA primary metagenome ERZ791922 (study PRJEB30046, sample SAMN00792101) | human gut metagenome | study: EMG produced TPA metagenomics assembly of the A metagenome-wide association study of gut microbiota in type 2...
CCTCTTTGCTCCGCCTGCTGTTTGCCTTAGTGCAGGCCGTCCGCCGGTCAACACTTGAGCAGCAAATGCGTCCAGCAATAACCGCGGCGGCCGCCAGCAGAAGGGCCGCTGGCGGTGCTCATGCGGCATACCTCTTCCAAGCGCTCCGTCACCTTCGCAGACATATCCGCCCCCGCCTTTGAAGTATGCTGGACATAGATGTCCATAGGTTCTGACTCTTTGCCTTTGAACAAATAATCCGTTGTTACCCGAAGATCTCACTCAGCCGAATTATTTTTTCACTGTCCGGTAAACTCTGGTCCGTTTCACGCAGTTAAAAAGATGGTGTCAACGGCTTGGTCGATGTTGCCAATGAAGCGATAGAAAATCTCGATTTTCTGTACCCGTTTTCCCTCGCTGTCCTTTACCGCCTCATGGATAAGGATTTTTCAATCAAGGTAATCATACTTCTGCGGTCAGCTCAGACAGGTCGGCATATTGCTTTACCAAAGCAAGCCATTTTTCAATGTTTCCGTCTGTTCCCGTGCGGCTTCAAGCCGTGTATTCAAGGCCAGGATCTTAGTCTCCAGCGCCTTCTGCTCCTGCTGGAACTTTTGGGAGAGCATAGAGAAGTTCCGGGCGGTCATGACCTCCGCGGTTCTGTCCTCATATATCCGGGCTATCAGGCTGTCCAGCTCGGCAAGACGTTTTTCCGCCCGCTTTTTCTCCGCCGCCGCCCGTCTGTGCTTTGCCTCCTGTCCACTGTTGGAGGGCTTCAAAAGGCGGGCGGCTATGGCTTTCTCATTCTGATGGACCGCCTTAATCCAGAACTGCAAACGGGAGAGAACATAGAGCTAAAGAACATCATAGCGGACATAATGTGCGGAACACTGATTGCCGAGTTGTCCATAGCGGCTGCAATCGTAATGCCTGTATGGTTTCTTGATCTGGCGTTTTGTCCTGAAACGCATAGACCAGCCACAACCGGCGCATTTGAGAAGCCTGGAGAAAATTTGTGTTGTCTGGTTCTTCATAGAACGGCGGTGTGTGGCGATCTGTTCCTGCACACGGTCAAAAACATCTTTCGAAATGATCGCCTCATGAGTCCCCTCGACACGTACCCACTCGCTGGGGTCCTTGCGGATACGCTTCTTATTTTTATAGGAGATATTTGTTTCCCGGTAATGGACCGAATTTTCGATGTAGGTTTCATCCTTCAAAATGCTTTTGACCTGGGCTATGGTCCAGGCGTAGGCTTTTCCCTCCGGGTCCTTGCGGCAGCCAATGGGCACATAGGCGAAAATCCTTTGTCCTTTGGTAAATTTGGCCTTGAACGCTGATTTTACCTTGCGCCTGAATGAGCCGAACCAGTGTGGGGCGATCCACCTCTTCCAGCTGAGCATAATCCTGCATCATGTTCAGCCACTCGTCTACGGACTGTTCTTTTTCCCGCCTGGCAGACAGCAGTTCGCAAAGTACCTTACGCCGCTCCTGCTTTGCGGCTCGCTCTACTTCATAGCCATTCAAGAGCTGGACACACAGGTTTTCCGGGACGCGTCCCATGACCTTATCCTCGTAAGCGGACTGCACCAGCCTGTCCAGTTCCGGCAGCCGCTTCACGTTACCTTTACTCCATAAAACAGGCGGCCGTCAAAACTCTGGCCCCCCATATTTCAAAGTACAAATCTTTCAGCAGCAGACCGGATCCTGGCCACGCTCCACCGTCTCACCCCGAAAGCAATGCCCGCGGTATTTCCAGATGCCGGGCATATCGCGGCATCGCTCGAAAGTAACGTAGCTCGCACGCCACCGACTGGTTTTCGGGTCTTCCCGATGACTATGGCCCCCCCATTTATGCGCATGCACTCGAGAGAAAGGCCAACAATTTATCGCTTCGTCCACCATGGCTCCCACAACATAGTCTCTGGGCTTTGCAGTCTCATAACGGAATGTCTTTGCGGTGAATATTTCCAACTCTGCAGTAATTCATCCAGGCCTTTATTTTCTGTAAAAATCTCAGAATCCGTTAGATTATATCAGCCGTATTATGCATCTAAAAATATATTGTTTTTTGTGCTATAATCCCCTGTGACATACTTCCAGCACCAAGCAGAGGACACATTGAGTAACAGTTGGTATTAAAATTGCTATACATTATTTCCAGAGGGGGCGTTGTCCCTCAAAAGAAAGGAGACTAAGTTTATGGAAAAGTTTGTTTCTGAACTGCGCGTAAGAATGTCTGCCAAAGATGCACACTATGGTGGAAATCTGGTAGATGGCGCACATATGCTGCACCTCTTTGGCGATGTGGCTACCGAACTGCTGATCCGCTGCGACGGCGATGAGGGGTTGTTTTGCGCATACGACAATATAGAGTTTCTGGCTCCTGTTTACGCCGGAGACTACATCGAAGCGAAGGGCGAGATCACTTATATCGGAAATACGTCCCGCAAGATGACCTTTACCGCGTACAAGGTCATTACAGCTAGGCCGGACGTAAGCGCTTCAGCGGCCGACGTTCTGGATGAGCCGGTTCTGGTCTGCCGAGCCAGCGGCACCTGTGTGGTCCCAAAGAACTGCAAGCGGAAATAAACAGTTGCCGGACGGGTCCCCAATGGGGCCCGTCCGCTTTCTATCAAATTAAGCGACAGAAGAGGGCATCTATAATGGATAGCTTTGGGCTAGAACGATCTATAGAGCCGCGGCACGCCCTGGCCCAACAGGCGTGGAAAATAGATAATACGATGACGCTTCGGTCGGACGAGGTTCTCATCGACGTCAAAATCATCAATATCAATTTGGCCAGCTTCAATGAAATTCTGGACGAAACAGGCGAGGACAGAGCCTTGCTGTGTCAACGCGTTTTAGAAATTGTCCGCGAGCGGGGAAAACTTCACAATCCGGTAACCAACAGTGGAGGAATGTTATATGGCACCGTGGTGGAGTTAGGTCCCAGCTACCCAAATATTTACCATATCCGGCCAAAGGACGAGATCATATCTCTGTCCTCCCTCACAGTAACCCCTCTGCACATTACGCAGATCCTCCGCATTGACTACGAAAGCGCCCAACTGGAGGTAGAGGGTCAGGCCATCCTATATGCCAACTCTCCAGTCGTCAAAAAACCGCCGGACTTGCCCCTGCGAGCCGTGATTGCAGCTATGGATGAGGCTGGCGCCCCTACTCGCTCCTATCAGATCGTGCAACCTGGGCAGGATGTACTGATACTCGGTGCCAGCGGCCGCATCGGTCTGATGTGTGGCTATGCCGCCAAGGATAAGATGGGCTCCAGCGGACGGCTTGTAGGCATCGTGCGAGATCAGGAAAGCCGTATTCAAATGGAACAATGCAGCGTGTTCGACGAGGTGTTGGAACTGGACGCCACCAACTTGAGCGCTTTTTGCGGCACTCCACACGCGGAGATCATTCAGCGCTTTGATGTAGTCATCAACTGTATCAACACAGCAGACACTGAGGCTGCAAGCCTATTGGCAGTCAAAAACCATGGAACCATATACTTTGCCACCATATGCTGCGACTATAAATTCGTGGCGCTGACCGCAGAAAGTATCGGCAAAGAGATTCAGGTCATCCCTTACACAGGCTTTTTGGAGGGACACGCAGACTACACTTTGGGACTAATGCGCAGGTTCCCGCAAATGCAGACAGACATCCAGCGCGGGATATGCGGTGTGCCGGAGACTATCTCTATCCCGAACTCGGACGAAACACCGCACGCAAAGAGTGAAGCGGACGAGGACTGTGCGAGCGGATATATCTTCCATAGCCTGGAGGCCAAGGCCACTCTGCGCCAGGCGCTTAAAGTTGCCCGCTATACCTCCAACGTCATGATCTATGGCGAATCCGGTGTTGGCAAGGAAATTATTGCCAGAATTATTCATCAGAACAGCGAGCGAAAAAGCTTCCCAATGGTCAAAATCAACTGTGCCGCGATTCCGGAGCATCTGCTGGAGTCGGAACTGTTTGGCTACGAAAAGGGTTCCTTTACCGGAGCAAACATCAAGGGGAAAATCGGCCTCTGGGAAGCTGCACAGAACGGCACTCTATTCTTGGACGAGGTGGGCGAGCTTCCCCTTACTTTCCAGGCCAAGTTGCTGCGCGTGATCCAAGAAAAAGAGATTGTTCGTGTCGGTGGGCTAACTCCCATCAAGGTGGATGTACGGATCATCGCTGCCACCAACCGAAATCTAGCTCGCATGGTGCAGGCCGGGGAATTCCGAGAGGATCTTTACTACCGGCTGAACGTCTATCCCATCACTGTTTTGCCTCTGCGCATGCGCCGGGCAGACATCATCCCCTTAGCCAAATACTTTGTAGAGCGATACAACCTGGAATTCGGGCTTCAAAAGTCGCTAGGCGCAAAAGCACTGGAATTTCTGGAGAACCAGTCCTTTCGCGGAAATATCCGCGAGTTGCAAAATCTGATCCAGCGGTTGATGATTATGACAAATAACCGGATCATTGAGGCGCGGGACGTGCTCCAAGTCCTCTCCATGGACAGCGTGGAGCCGCCTTCTGTAGCAGCAGCCGTTCCATCTCCGGATTTTCACAAGCAGACCACCGGCGGTTCTCTGAAGGAAATGTTGAGCCAGCGGGAACGGGAAATCCTCCAGTTATACCAGCAACGGTACAAGTCCACTCGAAAGATTGCCAACATGCTGGGGATTAGTCAATCCTCTGTAGTCCGAAAATTAAATCTGTACGGTCTTCAATCGGAAGAGAAGTGAACCTTTTTTGAATCACAAGCGAACCATAAATTGATCGTTCGATCAATTTATGGTTCGCTCTTCTGTTAATGGACTTCGAATTCCCGTTTCACTAAAGATAAAACTAGTAAAAATATCAAAAAATGAGTTGGCACGCAGCTTGCAGTTCAAAAATATAGTATTTCGCTACAGAAAGGAGACTCTACCATGCGAGGAGATCCATACGGAAGCCATCGTGTCATTTCCCCCAAAGGATTGCTTCCGCAGGCAGCAGAACGGGTGGACAACTCCCCCACTATTTGTTCCAATGAGATTCTGATCGACGTCATCGCGCTTCAGCCAACGGCCACAGCCTTTGGCCGCATCAAGCAAGAGTGTGGCGGCGATGTGAACCGGATCGCCCAGGAGATCCAGAAGATCGTGGACGAGCGCGGGAAGTTCCAAGACCCGGTAACAAAATCTGGCGGTATTCTGATCGGTCGCATCAAGGAGATTGGCGCCGATCTGGCTGGCTCTACAGACGCCCAGGTGGGCGATAAGATCGCCACTTTAGTGTCCCTGTCACTCACTCCTCTAAAAATTAATGAGATCACGTCTATTGACGTGGACACCGAGCAGGTCTTTTGTAAAGCCAGCGCCATACTGTTCGAGAGCGGCATTTACACCAAGCTTCCGGAGGACCTTGGCGACCAGCTTAGCCTGGCGTTGATGGATGTGGCCGGTGCCCCGGCCCAAGTCGCAGTCCACGTCAAGGCGGGAGATACCGTGGTAGTGGTGGGTGCCGGCAAGGCCGGGCTTCTCTGCCTGGCGGAGGCTAAAAAACGGGTAGCTCCCACTGGCAAGGTGATCTGCATGGAATATTCCCCCCGGCAGTGTGAGATTGTGCGTAGCCTGGGCATTGCGGACGTTGTGCTGGAAGCCGATGCCAAGAAGCCTCTGGAGGCCCTGGATATTTACCAGAATGCATTGGGTGACCAACTGGCGGACTTCACGGTCAACACCGTGAGTGTACCTAACACGGAATTGGCCACGGTGCTTGTAACTAAAGATACGGGAATGATCTACTTTTTCAGCATGAGTACTGATTTTGCCAAAGCGTCTCTGGGGGCCGAGGGCATCAAGAAATATGTGCCCATGCTTATCGGAAATGGATATTACCCCGGCCATGCCGAAATTGCCTTTGACGCTGTGCGAAGGGAGGAGAAGCTACGAGATTCCTTCACAAAACGCTAGTGCAAATAAAATTTGTTTAAGAAAGGAAGTGAGAATGATGGAAAAACTCATCATTACCGCAGCCATCTGCGGCGCGGAGGTCACCAAGGAAAACAGCCCCGCTGTCCCCTACACCGTGGAGGAGATGGTACGAGAGGCCAAGAGCGCGTATGATGCGGGCGCGGCGGTCATTCATGTGCATGTCCGTTAGGACGACGGCACCCCCACCCAGGACCGGGAACGGTTCCGCGTAGTGCTGGACGCCATCAAGGCGGCCTGTCCTGGCGTCATCCTGATCCCCTCCACTGGCGGCGCCACCGGCATGACCCCGGAGGAGCGCCTTCAGCCCACCGAGCTCTTCCCCGAGATGGCCACCCTGGACTGCGGCACCTGCAACTTCGGCGACGACATCTTCGTCAACGATATGCCTACCATGCGGGCCTTTGGTCAGCGGATGATCGAGAACCACATCAAGCCCGAGTATGAGTGCTTTGAGATCGGCCATCTGGACACCATCCTGAACATGGCCAAGAAAGGCCTGGTGCCCGGCGCCCCCATGCAGTTCAACTTCGTGCTGGGGGTGTCCGGCTGCACCCCCGCCACGGTGGGCAACCTGAATTACTTAGTCAAGCAAATCCCCTCCGGCTCCACCTGGACCGTCACCGGCATCGGCCGCAGCGCCTGGGACATGGCCGCCGCCGGCATCGTAATGGGCGGCAATGTCCGCGTTGGCTTTGAGGACAACATCTACCTGGGCAAGGGCCACAAGGCCGCCTCCAACGGTGAGCTGGTGGCCAAGGTGGTACGCCTCTCCAAGGAGCTGGGCCGCGAGATCGCCAACCCCGGCGAGGCCCGCAGGATCCTGTCCCTGGCCTAAACGGCGAATGTCTGCGGCCTATCCGCTGAAAGATAGAACCATCTGCAATGAACAGGAAGGAGAGAACTATGAAACGGAAAAAAATTTTAGCGCTTACTCTCGCGGCAGCCATGAGCCTGGCTCTTTTCTCCGGCTGCAGCCGCCCCAGTGCCAGCAGTGGCGGTAATGATAACCCCTCTGCCAACAACACTGGCAGCACTAGTTCTGAGGAACCCATTGTGATCAAAATTGGCCATACCGACTCTGATACGCGTTCCACTCACAAGTGGAGCGTTTGGCTGGGCGAGTGGCTGGAAGAGCAGGCGCCCGGCCGTTTCAAAGTGGAGGTTTACCCCAATGGCCAGTTGGGCGACTCCCCCGACATGGTGGCCGGTGTAAAGCTGGGCACTCTCACCATGGAGTTCGACCTATCCTCCGTGGTAAGTTCCGTGTCCGGACCCGCGACTAGCGCGGTAGACCTCCCCTACCTGTACCCCACCTATGAGGACTGGGTGCAGGGCACCTTTGAAAATGGCGGTCTGGAGCTGTTTAACGAGACCTTGGCACCCTCCGGCTATTACTGCGTTGGCATGTTCTACAATGGAATGCGCCAGGTGATCAGCCGCACCAGTACCTACCACAATTCCGAGGATCTGCATGGCCAGAAGATCCGCGTGGCGCAGAACGATCTGGACATCAAGACCTGGGACGCTATGGGCGGCAGTCCTACCCCCATGTCCTGGAACGAAGTGCTGACCTCCCTCTCCACAGGCACCATCGAGGCACTTGACCACTCCTTGGGTGTGTTCAATGACTTCAACATCCATGAGATCGCGCCCTACATCACCATTACCAACCACGCAAGCTCCCCCTTCCCCATTGTGTGCTCCCTGGAATGGATCGAGTCCCTGGATCCTGAGGACCGGGCGCTGATCGAGGAGGGCGTGGCCTTGGCCTGCGAGCAGCAGCGCGAGGAGGAGCGCGCCAACGAAATGGAGTATATTGAGCGCTTCAAGGAGGAAGGCGCCACTGTGGAGGAGCTCACCGATGAAGAGGTCGCTGCTTTCAAGGAGGCCGTGCAGCCTGTGTATGACGATCTGCGTGCGCAGATCGGCGACGATCTGATGGACCGCTGGCTAGCCACCGTTCCCCAGAGCTGACCCTAGAGGAAACTATATATAGGCCCGCCTAAGCCATCGGTACGGCCTGGTTGGGAACCTATAATATGCTGTAGAGAGAGGGGGAAAAGGTGTATTTCAGTGATACATCTAATTTGTCTATGAATTCAGCAAAAAGCAGATTTTTTTCAATCCTAAATCACATTGAAGAAGTCATCATCGTCTCCATGTTTGCCTTGATGGTCATCATCATTTTTGTCCAGGTCATCATGCGGAAGGCCGGCAATTCTCTGTCCTGGTCGGAAGAGCTGGGGAAATTCCTGTTCGTATGGATCTCCTGGATGGGCATCAGTCTAGGTCAGCGGGAAGGCGAGCATATTAAAATCACTATGCTCACGGATCGGCTGCCTTTCCGCTTGGCCCAGATCGTCAACATCATTTCCGATATCGTCGTGATTATCATCTGCGCCGTCATCTTCTACTATGGCGTGGAACTGGTGGTCGCTCAGGGCAATGTGCCCTATGCTGGCATCAAGATCAGCACCTCCTGGGGCTACTTGGCGGTGGTGCTGGGCTGCGGACTGATGATTCTCCGCACACTGGTGAGCATCAAACGCTCTGCCCTCACCCTCATCAATGGCGAATTACCCGCTGACACCAAGGCCCGGGAAGGGGGGGATTAAGCATGGATGCAGTCATTGTCCTGTTGATTTTGCTGTTTGTCCTGCTGGCGATCGGTGTGCCTGTGGGGTTCGCCATTGGCGGCGCAACCATGATCTCCATGTTTTTCTTCTCGGATCTGAACATGGTGGTCAACGCTCAATACTGCTATTCAGGTATTTTCTCGTTTACGGTCATGGCCATCCCCTATTTCATACTGGCCGGCACCATCATGTCCACTGGCGGCATCGCCCGGCGGATCGTGGACTTTGCCTCTGCGCTGATCGATTTTGTGACCGGCGCCCTGGGGTGCGTTTCCATGCTGGCCTGCATGTTCTTCGGCGCCCTTACCGGCTCCGGCATGGCCACCACCTCTGCCATCGGCGGCATGATGATCCCCGAAATGAAGCGCAAGGGTTATGATTCCTCCTACGCCGCCACTCTGGTCTGCTTCGGCGGTATCGTGGGGCCCATCATTCCGCCCTCCCTGTCCTTTGTGCTCTACGGAGCTTCAACCAAAACCTCCGTGCCTGATCTCTTCAAGGCCGGTATCATCCCCGGCGTTATGATCGGCCTGGTATTTTTGATGGTAAACATCATCATCTGCAAGCGCACTGGCACCGAGGTCCACAAACCCGAGCTTGGGCCCGGCGGAGAAAGGATTCCCATGATCCAGTTCTGGAAAGAACGGCTACACCGGGTAGGCAAGGCCACCAAGGACGGGTTCTGGGCTCTGCTCTCTCCCTTTCTTATCCTAGGTGGCATCTACTCTGGCTTCTTCACTCCCACTGAGGCCGCCGCTGTCTCCGTTGTGTACTCCATCATCGTGTCCCTGTTCGTGTACCACGACATGACTTGGAAGGACCTGTATAAAACTTTTGTGTCCGCCGCTGTCCTCAACGGCGTTACTTCCTTCCTGCTGGGCACCTCCACAGTGTTCTCCACCTTCATGACCTTCGAACAGGTCCCCCAGATGATCACCAACTTCATGGCCAATCTGTCCGACAGCCCTGTAGTGTTGTTGCTGGTCATCAATGTGTTTCTGCTGATCGTGGGCTGTTTTCTGGATACCGTGCCCGCCATCATCATCATCGCGCCTATGCTGCTGCCTACCATCCAGGCGTTCAACATCAATCCCATACACTTCGGTGTTGTCATGTCGGTAAACCTAGCTGTTGGTCTGTGTACGCCTCCTTATGGCTGCAACCTCTTCGTGGGTGCGGCCGTAGCCAAAATCAAGATGGAGAGCATGCTCAAATGGGTCGTACCATTTTTCCTGGTCTCCTGTGTATTGCTGTTGATTTTGTCCTTTGTTCCAGCGCTATCTCTTGCATTTGTCTAGCTTTCCCCCTCCTGACATGCGAATCCGATAGAGAGGGACGGGCCTCCGCTTTTGCGGAGGCCCGTCCCTCTTCGGGTATGTTCTTCGATTTAAGTATATTTAGATAATAATCTTTTAGTTAACTCATTAAATTCCGCTATTTATTCAAAATCTTCACATTGTCTATATGCACAGTTGTACCGCCTGGGCTGGAGCAGTAGAACCCAATGTCCAGATAGCCTGTTGTAACGGTGATATCCGTCTCAACCAGCCTCCACCCGGTTCCTGCATAAGGCATATCAACATAGATGCTGTCGCCTCCATAACCAGTGACCTCCATGCGTCCAATGTCTGGAGCCGTATTGGAAACCTTTATCCAGGCTTGAACGGTATAGGTTCCATTCGGGAGGTTGATTCCCTGGTGGATGCTCTGCTGGTATGCGCTGCTGCTGTAGAAGTAAACCCGCTTATCGCCGACATATGGGGACTCTGGCGGATTTGTGCCAGATCCGGAGTCTACTCCATAGGCCACTGCCTGACCATCAGGGTGCCACTCTGTCCAGGCGCTGCTCTGTGAGGTGTCCCGCTCGAATCCGCCATTGTCCACCAAGGGGACCGAAATTGTGGCGTCGGGCTCTGTCTTCACTGACAGCTTGTCCAGATTTACATTGCCGGAGTTGCTGCTGTCGTAACGCAGCGCAACGACATTCCGGCCTTCATCAAGCTCCAGCGTCTGGGTAAGCTCCTGCCACTCGTTCCAGTTTCCGCCGATACTTCCAAAAGAGATTGTCTCTATATAGGAACCGTTGACATACAGATTCAGGTCTTTCGTGGCCTGGGTGCCATTGCAGTAACGGATAGAGGCCTCATAGCTTCCGTCCTTCGGAACCGTAATCTCAAACTCAGCGCCCGTACCGGCGGAAGTCATCCCGTCAACAAAGCCGCTTCCGCTGTAATTCCAGTGATCCTGATTTGTGCCGGCGGTGCCGTAGAGCGCGGCGTTCTCGGCCTCTGCGGTGATCACTTCCGGATAGAACGGCACAGTGCAAGAATCCAAGTTGACATAGCCGGTGTCTCCGCTGGCATCCTCATGCTTAAGGGTGATGATGTTGTTTCCTGCCGCCAGCGGAAGCTGCATCAGGCAATCCGCCCAGGTGTCCCAGTCTCCGGTGGAGGGCATAGCGGTTTTGCCAATATAAGAACCGTTGACATAGACAGACAGAGATTTCTCTGCTGCATCACCGTTGGCATACCGGAAGGTGACGTCATAATCGCCTGCATTGGCTACCTTAGCATAGAAGGTAACGCCGGCGCCAGCGGCTTCCAGCTTGTCGACAAACCCCGCTCCGGAGTAGCCGGAGTGATTCTGGTTCACAGAGGCCTGCGTGTCTGTAGAAGCGCCAAAAAGGGAAGCATACTCCGCTTCGTAGGTCTGGCCATCCGCATCGACGGGGCTGCTGCCTTCGAGCGTGTAAGTGCTGTTGCTGTCAGAAGCGGCATAGGCCTTGATATAGGTTACATCCCCATACACATCCTTGCCCACTGTCCAGCCTTCTCCAGGCGCCGCTAACAGCGCATTATAGTCATCATAATAGGGCAGGCTCCCGTTGCTGGTAACCTCGGTAGCCGCCTGGCCATGGACGGCCAAGTAATAGTAGTCCAATCCGGAGTTGTGGCTTCCATCGACTGCACCGATCTTCACTTCGGTATTTCCGGTACCTTGCGCGGAGATTTCCTGTGTGAAATACACGCCGTCCTCATAGTCATAGGTTTCTCCATCGTCATCATAATAGCGGAAGCTGGTCTCCCGGCCGCTCGGGAAGAGGTCTACCGTCACATGATCCACAGTTTCCTGTCCGACATAGTCCTGCACGTCCTGCTTCGGAATAATGGCGCCTTCTTTGATAAACATCGGAATGTCGGTCCAAGACTCGCTATTGAGGCTGTAGGGAATATACTGGCCGCCCTCATAAACAGTGCCGCGATTATAGTCAATCCAGGTGCCTTCCGGCAGATAGATCCACTTCACGGATTGACCACGTTCTGTGATAGGGGCAACGAGCAGCCACTCTCCAAACATCCAGGCATCGGAGTAGTCAGCCACGTTTTCGTCGTCGGGATAGTCGAACAGCAGGGGATACACCAGCCCCAAACCGGAGTCATAGGCCTCCCGCTCATAAGAATACATGTACGGGATCAGGGAATACCGCTGCTGAATGGCGGACTTGGTCACTTCTTCCGCCGTTGTACCAAAGTGCCAAGGCTGGCGCTGTTGATGATTTGTTCCATGGACGCGGAAAACCGGACTCATAGAAGCGAATTGCAGCCATCTGGTGTAGAGCTCCGGACTGGGGTTTTCAATGTTCCCGGAGTTCTGGTTGAAGCCGCCGCCATCGCTGCCCCACTTGGGCTGCCCGTTATTGATGGTGGACAGCATCGCAACCTTTTGCTCATTTAGTCCAGCCGCCCAAGATACCCGTTCTCCCTTGTAGAACTGGGTTGCCACGTCACCGGACCAGATGCTGGTGGCATACCTCTGCGTACCAGGATAGTAATTGCGTGCAGTCTGCCAGACACGGACGCTGTCATCGGTATATTCCCGCTGCCCTTCATACATGGCCTGAGAAATAAAGGCGGTGGTAAAGTTGCCAAACCAGTAATCTGCACCATTTGAGGAGACCTTGTCCGTCTCATCGTTCCACCATCCAACGATGCCCCGATCGAAAGCATCCTGGGAGTGGAGCCACCACCAGTTCCGTTCCGCTGCTTTGTAGGGATCAATGCTGCGCACAGTCACAGGCAGGAAGTAGTCTGTGTATTCATAGTGGCCCGGATAGAAGTAGTCTCCGGCCTCTGCGTCCACACCTTGTTCAGTCGGTGTTCCGTCAGAGAGCTTGGTCACCACACGGGGCTTGGTGATGCCAATCATCTTAATACCCTTGGATTCCATATCCTCCCTTAGCTGCGTGGAGGCCGCAGAGGGGAAGTTATCCGTATTCCAGGTGAATTCCCCGTAATTATCATCGCCATAACGTTTCCAGTCGTAATCAAAAGCATAGCCATCAATCGGAATATTCTTGGCCCGGTACAGCTCTACCATTTCATAGAACTCGTCTTCGTCGATATCCCACTCAAAGTTGGAGAATCCCAAAGACCACTTTGGCATCATGGGAGATGTCCCTGTGATTTTGGAGAAGCCGGCCATAATCTCCTTCGGCTCTCCCAGCATGATGAAATATTCTACGTCTTCTTTCTCGTAGCGGCGGCCCTCCGCCGGCGTTCCCCCATAATAGAATTCCATCTTGCGGTCGGTGGAGTTTGTATAGGGATAGCCGCCGTCAGAGTCCACCAGAATACCATATCCGGCAGTTGACCACATAAATGGGCCGCCGGAATTTCCCTGCTGCCCTGCTGCGGCCGTAGAGCTGTTGTCGTTCCGCAGAAGGTTCCCATTATCGCTGAAGCAGTCAAATCCATGAATACCATACATATTGCTGGATTCAGCGCGTACGAAGCGTACCCCGTCGTGGTAGATGCCTCCGCTCTCTGGTTCCCAGAACAGCGTAGTTCCGTCGGCCTGCATCACCGTCATGCGGCATGGTGTACGGCTGATTTCAATGCGCATGCCGTCTGTCTGGATCACAATGGGATCGCCGGTAATGTCGATTTCCGTTGCCGTAGTGGTATCCCAAGTAAGCTCAGGGTCAATAATCGGGGTGTCTGGGCTGGGTTCCACAGACTCTGGCTGGTAATCTACCCGAAGGATATTGTCTTGGCATACTTCCAACGTAAGCAGATCTGACGCGCTCCCGCCGCTGTCAATCGTCAGTAAAAGCGTATTTCCATCTACTGCGGCGTCCGTCACATTTCCAAGCGCCTCCGATGCGGCTGAAGCAAGCGGAAGGCCCGTAAACAAGGTGCCCAGCATAGCGGCCGTCAGCAAGAGGGCAAGCAGCCGTTTTCTTATCGTCCGCATACAGTTCCTCCTTAATAAGACAACAGGGAGGTGCATAGGGAAGCCCCATGCACCTCCCTGTGTTGGTTCAAGTCGTCACTGATTCTGAAGTGAGATACAGTCTAGGTTGATTCCGGCGAAATTCCCCGCCTGATAGGAAATTGTAATTGTATTTTGTCCCGGCAGCAATTCGACGGGAACAGATACTTTGTTCCAGCTATCCCAGTCTTGCGTTTTCGGCAGGTCGAGCAGTATGGACTCTCCGTTTACAAGCAGAGTCCGCTGGGCCGCCTCAGTCCCTGCAGAGTAGCGGACGTCCAGCAGAGCGGTGTCGCTGTCAGAGTACACAGTAAACGTGACCGCACAGCCTTCAGAGGCAAACTGGTCCACAAAGCCCTCACCATAATAGCCTTCGTGATCTGTGTTTACGGCTACATTGGCCTGCTCCGCATGTTCCGCTTCATAGGGAGCCTGATAGATCCCCTCAATCTCAATTTCAGAAGCGTCACCGGCGGCGGTCTTGATATAGACCAGCTTCTCGCTGCTGCTGTAGTAATAGGCCGTCTGAGCAGCTTGGAATTCATCCAAGGTAGCAGCGCGCTGGATGGCCTGCCCGTTGACCGTGACACCAGTCGGCTCCGTGCCGAACACCTGCGTGGTGACTGGAATAGCGGCAGCGGGGATAGAGACGGATACCAGGCCGTTCTCAAAGTCCTCGCTTGCGTTTACGGTCATCGTAGACCGGTCGCTGTGGACAAGCGTATAGCTGCTATCACCCTTCGGGTATACCCGGAAGGTCAGATTCGTGTAGTTGTCCACATCGTTACCGATGGAGCCACCCAATTCATAATCTTCATTGAGATTCAGGGGAATAATGCTCCCATTGCGAACGTAGACAGGGATGGAATCCACATCGCAGTAATAATTCTTTGTGCCGCCTCCGGCGGTAAGAGCGTTGTGGAAGAAATCAATCCACTCGCCCTCGGGCAGATAGATTTCCTTTACGGTCTGCCCCTCTTCGAGGACAGGTGCCACAAGAAGCGACCGGCCAAACATATACTGCTCTTCTAAGTCGTAGGCTTCCGGATCCTCCGGGAAGTCGATCATCATGGCACGCATCAGCGGGGTGCCATCCTCTGTGCACTGCTGTGCCTCACTATAAATATAGGGCAGAATGTTCATTCTGGTATTCACATAATACCGGAACGTGGGGATGATGGTATCATCTCCGGTGCGCTCCTGCACATTCCAGGGACTGCGTTCCTCGCTGGGGCTGGGATTTGCCTTCTCGCTATGGAACTGCATGATAGGCGCAAACGCCGCTGCCTGGGTGCTGCGCTTGTACAGCTCTGCGGTTGGGAAATCGCCGGTGAATCCAGCCAGATCCCATCCCCAGAATGGGATGCCAGAGATACCAGCACTTAAACCGGCGCTGATCGAATCTTGAAGCGCATCAAAGGTGGAAGACTGATCGCCAGCCCAGAATACGCCGGTGGACTGGACGCCTGCGGTGCCGGCGCGGCTGAAGGTCATACCGGTACCGGTGTTTTCCTCTGTAAAGTCGTAATACGCTTCGATATAGGCATTCGGATACTCATTGCGCATTTCCAGGCCATCGCTTCCGTCGTAGAAGGAGGTATTGCGGCCCCAGACCATTTCACCGCCATCGGTCTTGAAGCCATCAATTCCAATATCATCGAACAGGTAAGCACGCTTAGACATCCACCAGTCCACCGCGTCCGGATTGGTGAAGTCCAAAAGCAGGCTATTGCCGAACCACCCGGAGGATGGGATACGGTATTGGCCTCCCTCGCCGTCTCCGACGGCGTAGCCTTGCTCAATCATGTATGCCTCGTCATTGTCCTTCTGCTCCCAGGCATAATCGGTGTATTTGAGCACAGGAATCTGCCACAGCAGCACCTTCATCCCATTGTCATGGATGGTATCCACCATAGAGGCGGGATCAGGCCATTTCTCGTTGTAGGTAAAGTCACTGCCGGAAAACGCCTCTCCGCCCGGCCTTGCCGTATAGGTGCTGTCATTGAAGATATAGAAGGTGTTTTCGTCGCTCCACTGTTCCAAGACCACTACAGAGGCCGGAATGTCATAGGCCTCTGCGTTTTCTACGGCCGAAAGCACCTCGGACTGTCTATCCCACTCATTGGCGGACATCCAAAGCCCAAATGCCCATTTGGGCATATCCTGGGGCTTCCCACTAAGCTCGGAATAGCCGCCAATCACCTCTTCCGGCGTTCCGCTGATAATATAATAATCCAGCACAGGATCATCACCAGAGGTATTCACGGTAAAGGTATACTGGTTCGGATCGCTGTCTGCCATATCGAACTGAGCGTAATAGGTGGAATCAAGATACAAGCCGTATCCCTTGCTGGAATAGAAAAACGGTACGGCCAGATAGCTTCTTTCGCCCTGATTCTGGTACTGGTTATAAACGTAAATATCCACCGTTTCTCCACGCTTTTCAATTCCGTTATAACGCTCCCCAAATCCGTAAAACTTTTCACTGGAAGGCGATTCATACCTGCCACGGAAATTTTTCACGAGGCCGGCGCCATCCGTCAGCCAGGATAGCTCGCTGCCAGTGCCTCCGTTCTGCGTCAGAAGTTTGCCGGTATCCAAATCCCGCACTTCCACACCGTAGGGCGACTTTGTAACCGTCACTTCAAGTGCGCTGGTGGAAATAATGATGCTATTGCTGTCCTCTTCAATACTGTAGTCAGCAGCCCCTGCCTCGAAGGCCACATCTCCCAGCGGGGAAAACTGGAAGCGCAGGACATCAGCAGATGGGAAGCTGAGTCCCAGCTTAGGCGTGGAATCTCCTTGGTCAGACGTTACATTCAGAACAACGAGACCCTCTTCCTGCGAACCGAGTTCTACAGACTGCGCGCTTTCCCATTCCACTACGTGGAAAGAGAAGGGGCCGATAGACTGCGTGTTCTGCCCGTCTTTGTCTGCATAAACGGTGTACTCTATAACATCGCCCTGTGCAAAGGGGCCGATGGCAGCTTCCCAATAGCTGTTATTCCCATCGTTGTACTTCCATTCCGCGCCGACATCCTGCTGTGGCTCTCCGTTTTTGGTATAGGTAAGCCATACAGACTGCCCCGGTTCGATAGGCCATGTTGTGCTCTTGATATAAATCATTTCACCGGCGATGGGAGTCAGAGGGTATATCTCGGTGGGTTCATGGTCATAGAGATCATCAATGCCATAGGGATTGTGCCATATTCCGTCCAGGGCGAATGCCGGGGTAACCAAAGAAAAACATAGAAGCAATGCTATACAGACTCGAAAAATCTTTTTCAATGCGCAATCCTCCCTTTTTCTTTCGGTAAAACGGTCTGCTTCAGAGTTCCATCGCTCACCTCCTCTGGGTGCGGCTTGTCCGGGCGGTTCTACAAATCGGCGGAGAGCAATGCCCTTAGTACATCAGGTTCTTCTCGGTCTCAGGGTCAAAGAGGTGGATGAGGTCGGGGCGGAAGGCAAAGTTGATCTCCGTGCCGTAGGGGATGCCGGCCCGGTGCTCGGCGGGCAGGTCGGTGGTGGGGATGCGCAGCACCACGTCGCGGCCCACGGCGTTGACGTGCAGGTACACCTCGCTGCCCATCATCTCGGACACGTCCACCTTGCTGGACACGGTATCGCTGCCAGGGGCAGCGGCAAAGGCGATGTGCTCGGGACGGATGCCCACAGTCACCTTGCGCTCGCCCACGCCCTTCCCGACCAGCAGCTCCTGGGCCTTGTCTCCCAGCACCACGGTGGCCTCGCCCACCTTGAGCTGGTACTTGCCGTCCTTCTTCTCCAGCTCGCCGTCGAAGAAGTTCATCTGGGGCGAGCCGATGAAGCCGGCCACGAACAGGTTGGCGGGCTGGTCGAACACCTCCTGGGGGGTGCCGATCTGCTGGATGAAGCCGTCCTTCATGATGACGATGCGGTCGCCCAGGGTCATGGCCTCGGTCTGGTCGTGGGTGACGTAGATGAAGGTGGTGTTGATGCGCTGGCGCAGCTTGATGATCTCCGCACGCATCTGGTTGCGCAGCTTGGCGTCCAGGTTGGACAGCGGCTCGTCCATCAGGAACACCTGGGGATCACGGACGATGGCGCGGCCGATGGCCACGCGCTGGCGCTGGCCGCCCGACAGCGCCTTGGGCTTGCGGTCCAGGTACTGGGTGATGTCCAGAATCTCGGCCGCCTCCCGCACCTTCTTGTCGATCTCCTCCTTGGGTACCTTGCGCAGCTTCAGGGCGAAGGCCATGTTCTCATATACGGTCATGTGGGGGTACAGGGCGTAGCTCTGGAAGACCATGGCGATGTCCCGATCCTTCGGCTCCACATCGTTCATCCGCTTGCCGCCGATGACCAGATCGCCCTCGGAGATATCCTCCAGGCCGGCGATCATCCGCAGCGTGGTGGACTTGCCGCAGCCGGAGGGGCCGACCAGGACGATGAACTCCTTGTCCGCAATCTCCAGGTTGAAGTCGTGAACCGCGGTCACCTTGTTGTCATAGATCTTCTTCACATTCTTCAGGGATACAGTTGCCATGTTCAGGGCCGTAAGGGCAATGCCTCCGCAAATACCCTCTTGCCCGCAGAGAGCGTCACTCTGCGGACGTTACGGCAGGTCTCCACACTGCCGCACCGCCGGCCCGGCGGGCGTTCCTCCTTTTTGACCGCTCCTCCGCCCTATGAAAATGGAGTAGGGTCGGAAGGCTTGAATTTTGGGGC
>ERZ791922.679-NODE-679-length-18487-cov-3.576552_pt1 | contig 18487 bp, 18 predicted proteins | sample MGYA00510134_ERZ791922 | MGnify/ENA primary metagenome ERZ791922 (study PRJEB30046, sample SAMN00792101) | human gut metagenome | study: EMG produced TPA metagenomics assembly of the A metagenome-wide association study of gut microbiota in type 2...
TTCGCCGACTACCCTCTTTCTTTTGAAAGAGCCTTTGGTTGAACAGTTCAAGCTTATCTCTGATTGCACGATTCAATTCGGCAAGAGAGAAGAACTGTTCATTCCGAAGCGCTGCTGTAATCCAGGTAGAGATATTTCCTACCGTTCCTTCAGCATTCGGCTTATCTTTGGGAGCCCTGACACGCGCCGGAATAATAGCAGTGCCATAGTGCTCAGCCAGTTCCTGATAAGTTTCATTGATCTGCTGGTCTTTCCAACCGCCATTGTGAACAACTGCAGTCTTGCAGTTATCAGGTACGAGGATTCTGGCAACACCGCCAAAGTACTCGTACATATGGACATGCGCATTGATCCATGATTTCTGCTTCATGTCCAGAAATGCTTCCACATATGCATACTGGCTGTAAGTCATTACACCAACAAATATGTAGCCTTTGATGATTTCGCCGGTATCTGGATCAATGATTGTTGCAGGATCACCTGCCCAATCAACTTCAACCTGTTCACCGGGTTTACGGTTGATATGCATGGTAGCACGATGTTTCTGCTCATCCTGTTGGATGTGGTAGCAGAATTGTGAATACATGAGTGGTTCATCGCCATTGGCACGGCAATCCTCCATGTATTCCATCCAAAGGAGCTTTTTGCTTACGCCGTTACGGAGTAGCTCCTTACGGATGTAGTCGTAGTCAGGCATACGCTTGTGGGATGTGACTTGTTTTGCAGAAGGGAAGAACTTTTCCGCAAGGACAGCATCGGTGTCGTTTTCCTCAAGCGGCCAGGATATACCTAATTCAGCAGCACGCTTTAACACACGATTGACTGTCTTTTTTGAGACATTGCAACTGTCGGCAATGTTTTGTTGACTGAGATTCAAGCTTTTGAGCCTAAGAATCTCTCGATATTTGGTCATAGTCAAGACCTCCTAGAATATATTTGCACCACGGGGTGCATAGTTACATTCTAAGAATTTATGATAAAGGTTTCCACCACCGGAATGGCGGTTTCCTTAAAAACGGATTTGCGGTTTCCTGAGTCCGGACAGCATGGACACGGAAGCCGGATTATTCACGAGTATTAAAAGTGCTTGCAGAGCTTACGGAAAGAACCGGATTTACCAGTGCCGTAAATACTGTTGATGAAGCAGTTCGTCTCAACGCAACTGACCCTGACAGCCTGCAGAGCCTCTACCGGCGGACTTACACAGATGTTCCGCTTCTGCCACCGCTTGATAATAACGCTTCCATTCCACATCAGAAAGTCATTCCTTTCAGAAATGATTTGCAGATGCTGGATGCAGCTCTTGTGAAGGGAGGTGCATCCCATGGTTGATATAGAAAAATCCATTGCTGATTGTTGTAAACAGCTTCGTCTGTCTTCTAATTTTTCCAGTCAGGCAATGACCCAGAAAGGAGAAGCACAACAGGAATACCTTCTCAATCTTCTGACTAATGAAATCAAATATCGGATAGAACGCCGCAAAAGTAAGTATCTGAATACTGCCGGGTTTCCACGCAGATATGCTGTCGAGGAATTCCATACAGATGAAATAGACTTCCCGGAAGGCGTAAATCTTGAAAGCCTAATGAACCTAGATTTCTATCACACTGGAAAGAACGTCATCATGTATGGCGGCACAGGAACCGGAAAAACAATGCTTTCAATTCTCATAGGTATAGCTGCATGTAATCAGGAAATCCCTGTAAGATTCTACCGAACCGCTGGATTAATTAATCTTTTTTCCGAGAGTCGAAGCAAAGGAAATCTTACAGCTCTTAAAAAGAAGCTTAACAGTGCACAGATACTGATACTGGATGAATTTGGCTACGTTCCATACGACCGGACAGGTTCTCAGCTTCTGTTTGATTATCTGTCTGAAATCCATGAACAGAAATCCGTGATATTAAACACCAATCTCGAATTTTCCCAGTGGGTAAACGTACTTTATGATCAGCGAATGACAACAGCTCTGATTGGGCGTCTTACGCATCACGTGAAACTAATACTGTTCCCGGGAATCAATAACCGATTACGTGAATCAAGCATCAATGAAGCACTTTCAAGAATCAACCGTCAGGAGGAAAGGTAACAATGGCTAAAAATAAAAAGGTTGTCAAGGAACAAAAGAAGAATCAGCATCTTCAAGAGTATTATCAGGAGATGAACGATTATCTTCTTGATCTCATTCGGGAACATAATGACACCCTGGAAGAAAGACGATATATGCATGATTTCATCCACTATAAAAATCTGGATGAAGAGTTCAAATTTTTTAAGGAGCATGCACACGAGGATACGGACACGGATCTACCATTTCCATATCTTGTGCTGTAACAATTAAATAATGTCTGCAAGGCTATGGTCGGCTGACTTAATAAGGCTGACCAACACTTTGCAACTTTGTCCAATTTGGACATGCAACAATGTCCAAAAATGTTTTGCAACTTTGTCCAGAAAAGGCTTGCAAAAAACATCACTATCCTTAATACTGCTTCCAACCAAACGTCCCCAGCCAAGTTCACGATACTCATCTACACCACCGCTCATCAGTTTCAGGATTTCTCTCGTTGTACCAAAATGAATAAATTTAGCCGGTGCCAGACGAAGCAATTTCATCCTGTATGGACGCAATGCCTCCCACACACGTTCTCTTGCCTCAGTCAGTTCCTGACAAAATTCTCCTTCTGGTTTCTCCTGATAAAAAGCTTCCAGAGTAGAGTCCTCTGCCAGCGGATACAAAAAGTCTGCATACAGAGAAAGTCTGGTCTTCTCATTTACATGTCTGTCATAATCTGCCTCTGTTTCGATCAGAGTATACAAGGATTTCATCATCTCTGTACTGAAAATAAGAGCCCCTGTATCGATGTCCACACAATCAGATTCATTTACAGCCCCTACTTCACGCAGAACTTCTACAGATTTCTTCTGCAGACAACACTTTACATTTCCATTCTCGCCATTCAGATAGACTCCGTGGTTCTTACCAGTTTCTACATGTTCCTTAAAGGAAATCGCTGCGGCACCGACGTTGTTGTAATCAATCTGAAGCGGATTAAACAACAGCAGAACATCTCCGGATAATAGAACCATACCTTCACGGATACGTGATGGCACAGAACTCATACAAATCATAAATTCATCAAACAAAGTAGAATTACGTCCATTCGGCAATGCATGCGGTACCGGTGAAAAAAGCTTACCCAATGCAGAATACTGCGGTACACGCTTACTGTCTCCACCCGAATGAATAACCAGTATACGAAGACCATCAAAGGATTCTTCCTGCTCATGCAGGTATTTCAGCACTTCCAGAGTTGCTCCGCCAGATCCCACACGCTTACCATCGCGATCCGGAATTGCAACAAAAGTGGTCTCCTTCGGGAGAAAAGCCCTACGTTCCTCTATCTGCTTACGAAATCCCTAGGCCTGCTGCTCATTGGAAGCTGTCAGGATTACATAGTCCCATTTCGGGAAATTCTTAAGTTTTAATGAGCGGTTATAATCATCCCAGCAATCCCAGTATGCCTGGGATAAAAAAAGTGAATATAGATTCTTCATATGTAATGTTCCTTTTTCATAAAGCACTAAATGTTAAGTTAATGACATTGAGTATTTATGCGGGTAAATCGATTTTAGTCGTAAATTTACTAGAAGTTCACAGTCTATCACCCGCCACGCAGAGGCTGTTGACTTGGGTGCCTACCGCACAGGTTGTGCGGCGTATTTATAAAACTTTTAGATTTTCTTTATGAAAAATTTCCAGTACCTGACCCCGTCTATTCCATATTGACTAATAATATCAAATTTATTTGTATCTGCATAACGTGTCTCAAACGGGGGGGTTATATCCGTTATAGGAATGTGAACAAACATGCTTAAAGATCATATATGCAAATTCTTCTATAAAGTATTCTATCTTCCACCTAATAAGCAAATGCTTAATGGTTTTATCTTTTTTAAAAAAAGCGTTATTCCACAGCAAATGCCCAAAATCAACAGCGCCTCAACAATTACCAATATAAAAGGAACATCTACTCCTACTATTGCGAAGACTGGTATTATGACATACTGAAAAACATATCCCTGTACTGCATAAATTCCCATAGAGAGCGTTCCCACCCCCCCCCACTAGATTTTTGGCGGTTTTGAATTTATTCACTGTCACATTCATTAATAAATTAATTCCTGAAAGCACAAATACCGATCCAGCAAAGCCGATAGTCCATCGGTATAAATCGTAATACATTTGTATCCATGGATTTTCTTTTCCTAATATTGCAAATCCAGAAACATAAATATAAGTGCCCGTCTGCATAAAGCGCAACAAGATTAAAAGCACAAAGCCTGATACTATCAATACAACCTTCTGAATTTTATTGCTGACTCTTACACCATGTAAATTCCACATATAACCAGCAACAAAAAATGGATACAAAAATTTCATATACCCTAAATTGAATTTATCCGGAGTAATAAAGAAGGCAATCATCAAAAGCAACATTACAACCTTATTGTCCCTAAATAGATAATGGATTCCGGCTACTATAGCAGAGCATAGCAATATCGCCCACAAAAACCAAAGCGTTCCAAACAAAGTAATCACATAGCGCTTAACCCACCAGATGATTCCTGACCCGTTCAATTGCCCCGTTAATATTCTGACTGCAAAATCGATTGTTCCCCAGCAGATAATAGGAAGTACAAGCGTTTTCACACGGTTTATAACCAGCTCTTTCGGAGTACGCTTCTTTATTGTATAGAAGAACAAATATCCACTCAACAATGCGAACAGAGGCATATGAAAACTGTAAATCAGCTTAAAAACCGGATCATTAAAAAACAGCCTACTTCCCACATAAGAAATCTTACTTCCATATTGAATGGAATGTCCGAGAAGTACTAGAAAAATTGAAATGCCTTTCATAATGTCCAAATATAAATTTCTCTGTTTCTTATCCGAGTTCATCTTTGCTATTCCTCAATTTTATTCTTCAATTTCTTTATAGTAAATATAGGCGCCAAAACTTCGTATGGCAACATAGCTAGCACATTAGCAAGAACAACGGCTATCCAACTTCTAGTAATCTGAACCAAAATATAGGCCAACGGTATAAAAATAATTCCAGCGAACGTCATCCAAATCATTTGTAACTTAAAATATGACATACCGTTGCCTATCGTAGTATTCACATTATGTGCAACAAAAACGACGCTTGAACATACAAATACAAGCCCATATACTATGTTTGCATGAATTACTCCCGTACCAAGCCAAATATCAAATATTATACCTAAAAAAGGAACAATCAGAAGTTCTGCTGCAAAACAAACCAATGTTAAAATCAAAAATACGCGATATATTTTCAATATCCAGACGTAATTCTTTTGAGCCTGTGCTTTCGTTACTGCTGACCAAACAGGAGTTAATGCAAGTGAAATTATCATTGCGGCGGTTTTAAATATCTTGAAATACGCCTGATATTCAACAACATATTCTGGTGCAGTAAAATTTGAAATCAAAAATTCATTTGCCGAAGAAACAACCATAAAAACGATCTGAAGCCAAAGAAGTGCTATTCCCACGTTACAAATTTGCTTGATGTAATTTTTATTGAAACATTTGAAACTAGGAACCTTACCTTTTAACATGGTTGAAAATACTACAATGCTACATATTATGTAGGGAACGTTAGCCGCCACTACGTTAACCCAAGACATCATAAGAAGGTTTTCAGAAATACTTTTCGATGGCAAAACCAAAAGGAAAAGAAGAATTAGAATATTCGTGAACAGGGATAAAGCATTAACTATTGCAGAACGTTGATATGCATACAGGATAGATGTAATAATCTTCAAAACAATCTGCAACATTATTCCAATAAAAACAATTCGAACGCATTTGACTAAAATGAAATTTTCAACCAATGATGAAGATACATTGAAAATATTGTTCCAATCTGCTAAAGGAATACAGGCATAGCCTGCTATGCCAATCACGATAGCAATGATTGACATAAGAATATATGTCGTTGAAATGCTATCCCTTATACCTTTTTGATTATTTTTTTCAATAAAAACAGGAAGCTGATTTCTTAAACCTTGCCCTAAACCTAGATCAAAGAGCACCACCCAATTTAATATAGAAAGAATTGTATACCAAATTCCTAGAACTGTTTGGTCTCCAAAGAATCTAAGATACAATGGAAGAAGGACGACAGAGATAATCAAGGATCCTCCTTTAACAACAAAGGCTCCAATAATGTTTTTTAATAACATTTCATTGCTTGCAATTATTTTTTTCAGTTGATTAAACATAATTCTCCTATCCTTCAGACTGCATTTCATTATATTCATTCTTTTCAATCTTCCGTGCAAAGTACATGAAAAACGTAGTAAACAATAATGTCATATAATGAGGTTCAGTATTTATAATGATTAACGTAATTACAAGAATCACTGCGGAAATAAAACGATTGTCCGACATCATAAAACACGCTTTTATCTGCAAAAATAAATATAATAATCCTGGAATCACTCCATAATATAACATCATAGTAAATGTAGTATTTATATTCGAACCATCTACCATGTATCTCAATATACCTGCCATCTGAGCTCGCATACTATCAATTTCCGATATATTGATTCCAAACGGATGTCGTACAACAAGGTTCATATCTATTAATGTACTATACAATCTTGTTGCTGTCGATGCATTAGATGTATTACTTATTTTAGGCATGATATCAGGTGAAATAAATTCTATGATTCCACACAAAATATCATTATCAAAAAAGATTATTACAGTTATCCCTATGATGACCACTGTCATCAAAAATTGTACTTTTTTATTAAATCCCTCAGCACTTTTCAATGCGTAGATCAAAAAAACCGGAATTAACAAAAGATAACCTGTTGTAGACTTCATAGAAAAAATGCACACAACCATAAGTATCTGATAAATGATAGTTTTCCAAGAAATCTCTTTTCGCACTGCCACCAGTATTGATGCAAAAATAACATAACCCTGATACATTCCCGGTTCCCAGAATATTCCTATGTTACGTTCAAATATTTCATACTCTGCGTTATGAAACTTTGCGTATATTCCATAAAAGTCATAACTCCATCTTGATGTTTTCAATACTGTACTAGGCACTACATTTAAAACCTGTGGAAAATAAAAAAGCACTAATGAACACACCACAAGAAATAACATTATTTTAATATATGCTTCTATAAAGTAATCAAAATCTATCGTCTGTATTATTAGCCACGGCATTAGCAGCGCACAATAGGTTGCCAAATATCCAATAAAATTACTTTTTCCCAAAAGCATAACACCAATCAGCCCTAACGCTGCCAAAATCATAAATATGTCATTAATTTCTTTTTTAAGGTATCTCGATCTACTTTTATGCGTTAAAAGATAACATGCAAAAAACACTATAGTAATATTCATATTAATAGTACCTATAGTACCCATGTATTTGTAATGCAAAACAGAGCCTGACATTACCAGAAGATATATAACTATTAAGTATACAAATATCTGTTTTATATTTTTTACTCTTATAATCACTATTCTTACCTCATCTTATAATAGAGATAATTTATTTGTCAGTCGTGCTAACATCTGGCAAATTATTTCCCGCCATTACAATCTCAAATAACTTTTTTGTTTTGATAAGCGTCACACTAAAAAATCCCGTGTTTTAATACGGTAATTCGAAGAAACAATTGACTCAATACAGCACAATATTTGAATCAGTTTGATCTTCTGCAACAACTTTTCACAAAGGGAATTTTCCCCAACCTCTGCGTAATACTTATTCCGATCACCTGATTTTTGCCCAGCGTGAATCCGAAAACCGGAAATCACACTGTCCAGTGTGTAGAGGGCTTCATACTTTGCAAACTCTTTCCAGAGATGGTAATCTCCGGCGGTTTTATACTGCACCAGAACATGACCTGCCTTATCCCACAGATTCTTACTCCAAAACATAGATTCCTGCTCTAGAAAAGTTGCCACTCTACCGTCCATATATCCTTTGCGAATAAAATTTCGTGGAAAAACAGGAGTAATTCTCGGAACATTATGAGCCACCCCACGCTCGTTGTAATGGCACGGAATTCCCGTACACCACTGAATTCCCGTTTTCTCCATAACGATTGCCACCAACTCACACGCCCACGGCATATACATATCATCAGAATTCAGCCAGGCATAAATTTCTCCACTTGCCATTTTGAAGCCTTTGGTTATTGCATCATACATACCGTTATCTTTTTCGCTGATCCAGCGCATATTATACTGATTCTCATATTTTTTTATAATATCCAGTGTTCCATCTGTACTTCCTCCGTCGACAATAATATGCTCTACATTATCATATGTCTGCCGTATAATTGACTTGATACAATCCTCTATGTATTTTTCACTGTTGTAGCAAACTGTCACAATAGATACCTTTGGATGATGATTCACTTGCATTTCCTCCTTGGTAAAAATAATCACCTGCTGTTTTTTGACATAGCTCTGTATATCATATCTACCGACTTCATATATATTTTCCCGAGCTTAGGACTACTTGAGATCAAAGACCTTAATCTCGGCAAAGTCAAACAATGCAGGATTTTAAACTTTGTTTGTTCAAAGTTTGACAGATAAGTCTCGTTCATTCTTTGAATATCTTTCTTATTTTGCTCCCTATACTTTTCATTTTCGCAAGCTCCATCAGCTTGATAGTTAACGATAAGGAAATCCAAATAGCAAGGAGAAATTCGTTTGCTACAGACAATCCACATTAAGTATTCTCTGTCCGCCAAAATTTTATATGATGTATCGTAATTTTTCTCCTCAAACAGTTTTCGACAGTATACTGTACTTTGGTGGCAAATCATCGTCCGAAAGCAAGTAAATCTCGTCACTTTCTTTGGATAAGCGTTTATGCTGTCAAGTTTTCGGTTATAGCACAAACCGTAATAACACATCTCCTGCTTTTCTTTGATGGCTGCGTCGATTCTTTCAAGTACTGAGCCATCATAAAACCAATCACCACAATTCATAAAAATCAAATAATCACCGGTTGCAGCCTCTATTCCCTGGTTCATAGCATCATAAATGCCCGTATCTTTCTTTTGAATTAGCTTAATCTTGTCATTATACGGCAACTTCTCTATAGAACCATCTTTAGAAAAACCATCTTTTACAATGATTTCAAAATTATCATAACTCTGATTTAATGTGTTCTCTACAGTATCAATCAAATCTTGTCCGGCATTTAAGCATACCGTTATGATGCTAAATTTAATCAATGTCCCAACCTCCTTAACAGGTTTCTTCCTATCGTTTCAATTCCTATCACAGAAATCGCGTATTCCCAGTGCAGGAAGTTCTTGATTTTTCTATTTAAAATCCGAAACTGCTTCAAATTGTTTTTCATAAAATTGGTAGGCATTTCAATCGCTGGTCTTTTTCCCTTTAAAACAAGTTCAAATACCTCGTGCCATTTTACAATCAATTTTTCCGGGGCATACTGTTTAGAATATTCTTTTCCATATTCCCCACATTTTTCATTGAATTCTTTTTCTTTCAGCAAACGCACGATGCAGCCTGCCAAATCCTTCGTATCATGATATAGCAAGCCTGTCTTTTCATTTTCTACAGTATCCAGAAAACCGCCGGATGCAATGGTAACAACCGGAACTCCGCGACTGGAAAAATCTATTGCACTGATACCAAAAGTCTCTGTCCGTCCTGAAGGATTGGCTACGCCGACACTTGTCCTAGCTATCAGCTCCTTCTTTTCCTCTCCCATTACACCATGGAAATGAACAGAAGGCAATAATTCACCAGCTCTGTCTGTGATTCCTTTTATAAAACTGTTTTCATATGACTCTTCAGCGATTCCGTATGCACCAAGTTTTGAGTTCCTATCATAGAGTTTACCGCTGCCGACAACATGAAGTTGTGCATCAGGCACCTCTACCAATACATCCTTCCAAGCATTTGCCAAAAGATGAAAACCTTTTGTTGGAACCAATGATCCGATATATGTCACGGTTTTTCCATCATTTTCTTTGCGAAACGGTTCACTAACTTCTGGGTACATATTGTATATGTAGGTAGACTTCCGAATTACTTCATGATCAATATAACGATCATATTGCTGGTGCCCTACAAAAACATTTGCGCAAATAAAATCGTTCTTTACTAATAGATTACAAAAATCATTAAGGTAAAAATTATGTCCCCATGTAATTGTTTTGATTTTTTCTGCTTCTACCGCAGAAAAGAAATCTATAGGCAAAGGCTTCCCCTCAAATACAGAACTGACTACAAGCACATCTGCTGCAATACTCTTTGCTGTTTGAGGAACAGCAAACAAATTATTTTCTATTACAATATCATCCACTTCGGGTAGTATCCCCTTACTGCTGGCAATCAATGTAATTTGATTGTCTGGATAATACCTTTTATACAACTGTGCCAACAATAATATACAGTATTCAGTACCACCAATTCCAGGATTACCCTTTGTTAAATCAGAACAATCCACATCCGCTATTGACTTGTTATCTATGTAAATTACGATTCGCATATTTTCTCTCCACTATTTAAAGAAGAATCTCGTTAATAGCATTGATATGTTTATCAACAACATTTTCGTAGGTATACTCTTGAATCTTCTTTATATTGTTAACACCTATTTTTTTCCTATCACAAAAAAGTCCCCATTGCATCGCCTTAATCAATTCTTCTTCATTATCTACTGGAACAATCTCACCATTAATCTTTGATTCAATGAGTTCAGTTGCCCCCAAACACATATCAGTTGAAATGACTGGTAGCCCACAAGCCATTGCTTCATTTACAACAAGTCCCCAAACATCTTCTCTTGTCGGCAAAATAAAAATGTCCGAAGCCCTATAATATTTAAAAATTGTTTCTTTGGGTTTATAATCGATCAAATGAACATTTTTATATTTATTTTGTCTAATAGTATTCTCATATTTTTCTTTTTCATCGCCACCACCAATAATTAGCAGCTGATTCTCATTGTCATATTCTTTCCACGCATTCAATAATACGTCAAATCCCTTTCGCGGAATAAATTGGCCTATTGATATATAAGTAGTTTGATTGCTTAATCCTAATTCCGTTCTTAACGCTATCTTCTCTTGCTCCAAAGCAGGATATTCATATATTTCAGAAGAATGTAAGGATGTAAACGGATGATAGTATATCTTCTTCTCATCCGCCCCGAAGTAAATAAAATATTCCGCCGCATGCTTTCCACTTGCAAAATAACCAGATGCATGCCTGATAAGATAACGTTTTATCATGTTTTTTATCGGATTTTTTCTAATAAATGCACCATCACAATTCATAACATATGGCACATGTTGTCTTATACATGATATTTCGAGTTTAATTGCATTTTTGATATGATAATCGTATGCCAAAATGAGATCATATTTATTTAATTCAAGTAATTCTCTTTCAAATCTCTTTCTTCCCTCTTCATCAAGTAGAGAAACTGAATCCAGCCCTGTACTTTTACAAAACCAATCCGCATTTCTATTTTGATCCGACATTTTATCAAAAATCACAAACATATCATAGCATTCTGAAAGACCTTTAAAAACTTCAACACGGTACGGTGATGGAAAATCCGCAAATGCAAGTATTTTTTTCTTTTTACTCATGACTTTTTATACCCCACTAAGTTTTTCCTAAGCCTTCAAATCTCCCTGTGGCTTCATTGTTATGCCTTTCTTCTCACATTCATACAGTTTTGCATCGACTAAGAACCGATACCAATATGCTTGCAAGAAGTGGAATATTTTCCCTTCAGGTCCGTCCAGAAAACCCAGTTTTATGTAATATCTATAAATAAAATAGATATGTGCCCGCCAGAACTTCGGCAGCTTATAATATCCACCATTCTTTACCGCGCGTTTCATGGAAGCCTGTCCGCTGGACTGTCCACCAGATTCGAGCGTCTCTACTTGCTGGTTTGCTAGTGTCATCTGATGATCCAGAACTTCCCTGTTGCTGTACCAGTTATGCTTCGCTGTCCACCATTCCAAGTCTTTCTGATTATTATCAATCAAATCGTATTGGAATGTAGTCGTTGTCCCTTCAGACAAAATCATGTGTTCATCCATCAGCTTTTGCTCACACATTGCTTTTCCCGTGCGGAAAATACGTAGCAACAGTTCCGGATATCTACCTCCGTGCTTGATCCATCGTCCCATGAAATATACGCGTCTCCGAAGTATGATACCGTTAACAGGCTCTTTCACATCCGGCAGTTTCTGTTCAATTTCATTTACAAGCTCCTCGGTAAGTTCTTCATCAGAATCAAAACGCATGGACCACTCTGTAGTAATGTTAGTTTGAGTCAGTCCCCAGTTAAGCTGTGTAGCGTAATCCATCCACTTATTCTGATAGAAATCAAGTTGCGAACCATTGGCTCTTAACTCAGAATCAAGTTGCTTGCAGAGCGCCTCTGTTCCGTCCGTGCTGAAACTATCCACAATCACAAATCGCTTCACAATTCCACAAAAAGATTCAATGCACTTTCTTAGATTTTTTTCTTCATTCTTCGTGAGAATGACAACTGTTAAATCAACCATAATTTATTCAAACCCTACTTCCCATCATTTTCTTTTGTCCCAGATACAACACACATGCAAGTACAGCCGTCACAGCAACAAACACACTAACCCATACTAATGAGCCCTTTACCAAATTAAGTGAAAACGCATGAACAAGATAAATCTCGTAAGAAACAGTTCCAGCTCCAAGTAAGAATTTGTTGTTCAGCAAAACTTTTGCTTTTCCTACAAATGCAATAAACGCTATTGCCAGCGGTAACACCGTGAATAAAGCCATTACATTAGATACAAAATACGGCAATGCTTTAACCACAGATAACTGCGTGATTGCCATGAAGAGTATACCTGTTATCCCCCCCCATACTAAAATAACAGTTCTTTTTCGAGTGCTATAACGTTCTATCTTTTCTCTGTTCTTTGCAATCATCACGCCAAGTGGAAACGAGAGCATTTGTCTTGCTCGCAGGAAGGGCATTCCGGAATCTGCAAAAAAACAACTGTCAGCTATGAACCATACAGCAAATGCCACAATGAGTATCCACATCTCGTTTACTCGTAGCTTCTCTGACATCATCTTCACACTGAAAAACAAAATATAGCAGATGACAATATACTGCATGAACCAACCATAACCTGTAGCCGGGCTAATAAACACAGCATCTAGCAGATACTTCTTTATCTCAAACTGCTGTGTGATAAGCAATCCAACTAGCTCCACAATCCAAAACGGAATACAGACCTTCAAAAAGCGTTTCTTCCAAAAACCTTTCAGACCATTCCTTTGATATGACATTTCAAGCCCATAGCCAGAACAGATAAGAAATAACGCCACTCCAACACCGGCAATGAACTGAATTCCGCCAACACCAAGTCTTGCACCTGCATGCGCCCACATGACTGTGAGAATTGAAAAGCCTTTGATAGCTGTAGTAAAATCTTTATCCATAAAAGTGAAAGTTCTATTATCTTTCTTTACAAATTCCACTAAATATAAAATCAGGAAGATTGTTGAAAAAAACACAAAATATTTCATTTCCTTATCGTTCTCCTCATTTTGGTAAGAATAACTACTTTTAAATCACCCCATACATTTTGCCTACTTACACCTTATCGTAGCAGCAACTTCCGTATCAATTTATTGCCCTTTGTCACATAGTTCGTTGAAATAAACGAGAATGCCAAAGTGGTCGCATATGTAATAAATATAGCCCACATATTCCCCTTGATACCGAACATAACAAGTACATTTATCACTATCATATGGTAAAGATAAATACTGTACGAATAATCTTTTTTGAATTTGTGATTGCCAAAATAATATCCTGCACTTAATGTCAACATACATATAAAAACTCCAGACACGATATTGCAATAATGTCCAAAACTCAAATGCAACACTGTATCATTAAGAACACACCATATCATGTAACCTCCAAGAAGATACCAAAAATATTTTTTGAGTTTCGGAATCAGTTTATCCTTAAACGTGTATGCATATATTCCAATCCAATAAATATATGCATACGGCAAAAAGGTTACATTTATTAATTTGTACACAATTGTCGGTATAAAAGCCTCTGAAAATGGATAGAGGATATTGAATAGGAGTGAAATTAATCCAATTCCCCACCAGACACTTTTCTTTTGCTTTTTCAACCATGGATATACAAGCATGATAACAACATAAACCTGCAGTTCCATTGAAATGGTCCATAAGGCTCCATTAGGGTTTCCCACTCCATAAATTCCGATTGAAGATGGTGTATAAAACTGAAATACTGTAACCTGAGATATGGTCCATACCACTATATCTTTTACGCTATAATGAAGATTTCCATACCCCCCCCCATTGCCAACACCGCAACAAGAGAAACAGCAAAAGCCACCCATAACTCTGGATATATTCTTGATATTCGTTTCACCAAAAATTCTTTCTTTGATTTTGATCGTTCCAAGGAAGCAGGAATTAAATAACCAGTTAATGTAAATAAACATAATAATCCGGGCCAATGGATCCATAGCAAATAAAGCGGTTTCCAAACATTGCAATTTAAGTGTCCTATTATATGGCCCAACACAATAAGTAAGGCTGAGAATATCCGCAAGACATCAAATGAATTATCCCCGAATACAAATGATGAAGTTGATTGTTTTGAAGTCTCACCCATCCTCTTACAGCCTCCTAATCACTTTTGCTGGATTTCCAGCAATCACACAGTTATCTTCAAACTTTCCGCACACAACAGCACCGGCACCGACAACGCAACCATCTCCCAGCACTGTGCCTTTTAGGATTATGCTGTTGCACCCGATAAAACTGTTTTTCCCTATCACAATCTTCCTGCTCGGCACCAGATCACTGTCACCACCGTTTTCATCTCGCAGCAGTTTATTTCTGGTTTCTGCTTCGATAGGATGGAAATCATTGTCCAGAATTTTGCAGTTACCACCGATACAGGTGTTTTCACCAATCGTAATCTTCTTGCGGGCGTAAATCGTTGCTCCACTTATTCCCACGTTATCTCCGATTTCAATCTCTGCTCCCGGAGCGCGGGTAACAATGATTGTCCGGCTGTAAAGTCCAACCAAATTACTGAGGAAGCTGCTCTTAATCGTGACGTTCTCACCAATCTTCAGCTTGGCACCGCCTTTGTTGAAAATGATTGGTACACCCTTCAGCAAGAGGTTCTTTCCATATTCAACTTTTGTCATCTTCATAACCAGCTTGAACCAGTTACTGTTCATGTCCTCTCACCTCCTTTACAGCTTCAGAATTTCTTCTGCATACTTCTGTACGCTTACATTTCTTGTCAGATTCTTCTCAAGGTTTTCCCGGCTTCTGGCTCCCATTGCTTTCAGTTCTTCGCTGCCAGCATTGTCAATGAACCAGCGGATGTTTTCTTCAACCTTGTCATACTCACCCGGTTCGCAGCACAGACCGCCTTTGGTATCCTCGATAATGCAACGGATCTCAGAGCCAGATTCCAAAACCCCGATTACAGGCCTTGCAGCGGAAGCCAAACCGTAATATTTTGAAGGGCAACTTACACCTTTAATGCCTTTTGCGTTCACACACCAGTGGACATCACCAGCATTCAAACTATAAATCAGGTCAGCCTTGTCCTGATATGGAATAAAGGTCACGTTGTCCATGTGATGCTCTGCCACATAGTCTTCCAGTGTCTTCAGCACAGACCCGGCACCGACAAAGACAAAAACGACCTCTCGTCCATCTGCAGTCTTTGTACCGGCACCGAACTTCTCAACGACTTTGATGAGATTCTCAAGGTCATAGTACAGACCGATGTTGCCAGAATACATGATGATGAACTTGCCATCCAGACCATACTTTTTCTTGAAAGCAACTACTCTCTCATTATCCGATTCCAGCGGATAGATCTCGTTCTCATCGATCCAGTTATTGATCATGACAGTTTTTGGGACTTTCTTGCCCTTGAACCGCCCCTCTACCGTCTCTACCAGATCCCGGCCAACGGTGATGATCAAGTCACTTCTTTTGCAGCTGAACTTGTCAAACCACATCATGGCGTTGGTGACGAATTTACTCTTGGTGTAACCAACCGCCAGCACCTGCTCCGGGTTGAAGTCCTGAATGTTATAGATGTACTCAGCGTGTTTTACCCACTTGCCCCAAACACCTAGCAAGCCGCCGAGGATAGGCGGTTGAGAGATAGAGAACACATAGTCCTGTTTCCCAACCTTGAAAGTTGCCCCCATTGCTCCAAAGAAGTAGGAAACGATATTCTTTACACGGCTCTTCTTGTTGGTCTTACTGAATTCCGGCACTCTTATCCTTAAAACTTTTACGCCGTTGATTTCTTCTACGTAATACTTCTGCGTCTTATATTTATCTTCAATAGTTCCAAGGTAGCTCGGAACCACGCAAATCACTGTGATATTAAATTTGTCCAGCATACCCTCCGCCAACTCACGGAGAATCTGCCCCGTTGACGCAGTATCTGGAATATAGTAATGAGCATAGATCAGGAGTTTTTTCTTATTTGACATTTCGCTATATTCCTCTCACAAGTTTTTATATCTAACCGCCGATGCAGAACACCGGCGGGCTTTATCTATTCAGAACAGTGTGTTCATCAAACTGTAGTTATCATTTTTCTCACAGTGACCATCTACTTTTCCGACCACCACTGAATCTTTCATGTGGACCTGTCATTGGCTACTCACTCATTTCGCTTCAACTGAAACTTTATGGTAGACACCTTCATACCAGCTCACCAACAAAGTGTTAAGTCTTATTGTCATAACTCGCAGTCGCACTTCTCCATTTTTCAAAGTGCTGACCCTTATTGTCATAACCTGTTCGCCAGCTCACTTTGTTAAAACTGTACAAGTTCATATTTTCCTCTTGTTGCAACATGAACAATCATCTACCCCACACTACCTCTAATTTCCCGGAAAAATGCAGTTATCATGTCCGTCTTTTCTCTGCAATAAACTTTTCCAGAAAAATAGATTTTTGGCTTTTCAACACTTTCAACCTCCACCTCTAATTCTTCGGAAAAATGAAGGTATCATGCCCGTCCCTTGCTCTGCAATAAAACAGGCTCGCAGCAGGGGTATTTTGCATGAGTTTTATACGCCACCGTAGACCATCATACCGCCACTGAAAGTTTGAGGTAGACATTCGTAGGAGCCGCTATAACAACAAAGTCCGCATCAGAATATGAAACCTTTGCATCCAAAGTTGCGGTCAGGTTCAGTTCCTTTTCTGCGAAATACTTCTCGATATAGTCATCCTGAATCGGGGACTTACGGTTGTTGATCATATCCACCTTCTCCGGGATAATATCTACAGCAGTCACACTGGCTGAGAAGCGTAGCAATCGACAAACCAACATAACCAGTACCGGCAACTGCAATATTATACTGTTTCTTCATAATATTTCCTCTTTCCACCACTAGGTAGTGTCAAAAACTACCTCTTTTTTATTGTTTAAATCCATTAAAAACCTTGATTTTATGGGAAGTTGCAAATAAAAAGAGCATTGACCTCCCTTTTCTGGTATAATATCCGCGACCAAACATCAACTAAACCAAAGGAGACAATGCTCATGGATATTATACACTACTTACTTTCTTTTATTCAATACCAACATCAACAGATTTGCTGGCTTTTAAATTTTGTCTGCAGATATGTTCCTCTTAAACAATGGGCTTTCGATGATTCTCATTCTCCCAAATATCAAAAATTCAAAGTGGATGAACTTCCTGTTATCAAAACTTTTATCAAACAAGACTGGCAGTTTCTCCTTGAATACTATCACTGGAAATATCACAAACCTTTGAAACCAGTACAACGTCGTAATGGAAAATGTATTCCAGAAGATACTGTATGCCCTCTGTGTGGCGCACCTCATCATTTCATCTACGACAATAATGGCGGTAATGGACAGTATCACTGCAAAGTCTGTGGACAAACCTTCTCTTCCGGTGATTCTCTGACTGATCCCATGCGATTTCTGTGCCCTCACTGCGGACATACTTTAGTCCCTAAAAAAGAGCGGAAATTCTTCCGTAAGCATAAATGCGTGAACCCTAAGTGTCCTTACTATCTTCACAACCTTTCAAAAGTGGATCCTAAAGATTTAAAGGAAGATCATGGAAAAACAAAATATAAACTCCATTACATCTACCGCGAATTCACAGTAGATTTTTTTGCCATGGATTTAAACTCACTTCCAAAGAATGCTTCTTCCCTGAAATTTTCCAAACACAATGCTCATGTCATGTCCCTTTGTCTGACTTTGCATATCAATCTCGGACTATCCTTACGAAAAACGTCGCAGGCACTCAAGGATCTTTATAACATCAGCATCTC
>ERZ791922.680-NODE-680-length-18472-cov-4.179454_pt1 | contig 18472 bp, 16 predicted proteins | sample MGYA00510134_ERZ791922 | MGnify/ENA primary metagenome ERZ791922 (study PRJEB30046, sample SAMN00792101) | human gut metagenome | study: EMG produced TPA metagenomics assembly of the A metagenome-wide association study of gut microbiota in type 2...
ATAAATTTTTAACCTAGTTTTATTCTTTTGATTATGCAAGTTCATATAAATTACTATTATTAAAATTTAAGAAAATTATGTAGGAGGAGTATATGAAAGAACTGCAAAAAAGAGGGAAGCGAAGTATCATTGCCATAGTGTTAAGCTTAACAATTTTTGTAACAGGCTGTGCAAATAAAGTGGAGCCAAAAGAATTGACGTTTGCCGAGTTTAGTGACAAGATGTTTCGAGAGATCGTTACATCAAGTGCACTAACCTATTCTCAATTTATAGAAAATCCCGAGAATTACGGTATTACAGAATATGAACATATTCTGGCCTCATTAAGTAAGGAAGAGTTTGATAAATCGACCAAACAAAGTGAAGAAGAATTAGCACAGCTTCTTAACTATGATTATAATAGCTTAACATCAGCGCAAAAGATAGATTATGATATTACGAAAGCTATGTTGGAGCAAAGTATTGCTATCAAAGATGCATACTATTATCAGGAACCGCTTTCTACGATGGATGGAGATCATATCACACTTTCAGGGATTGTTAGTTTGTACGGGAATCGTTACTTCCAAACCTTAGTTGAAAAAGGTAAGGAAAGCAAAAAGGATGTAGAAGAATTTTTTGAAATTTATGAGATGGTTGAAAAGTACTTTAATGATGTAGCTCAGTTTGAACGTGAGAAGGCTAAAGAAGGGCTATTTATGACTTCTACACGAGCGGAAGCAGTTCGTAAATCTTGTCTTAGTGTTGTGAATAATAATGCGTTGGATTACAAAAAAACATTTCAAGAAGAGGTAGCGAAGTTAAGCTTTTTAAGTGATAGTGAGAAGAAAGCGCTGATAGAAAAAAGTGATTCTTTAGTTGAAAAACATATCGTTCCTGCTTATCAGAAGTTAGTGGATACCATGGAGGAATTAAAAGAGCAGGGTGGTAAATCAAAAGGATTCTACGAAACAGAAACTGGTAAAATTTATTATGAGAATCTATTGAAGTCTTCTTGTAGTGTGAATGCAACTCCGGAAGAATTAATGAAGTTGCTGGAGGAAAATCTAGCGGTATATGTAAAAGAAAAAGAAGAGATATTAGCGAAGCATCCCAACATTGAGAATGAAATTGTCATCACAGCAAGACAATGGAGTGATGCAGATAATATAACAAAGATGTTATCTGAGAAAGCAAAAGTTGATTTCCCTGATGCAGGTTTAACATGGGGAGTCAAAGATATGCCTACCTGTATGAATAGCTTTGCAGGAGGATTATTTTATCCATTTGCAATTGATTCAACGTTAAAGGAAGAGTATATCTATCTTGGAACCTTGAATGCTCCTGGGACTCAGCCATATCTACAGGTGTTGGCACATGAGGGAGTGCCAGGACATCTTTATCATTACAATTATTTAAATGATATTGGAACGACAGACTATCGTAAGATTTTAGCTTGGGCAGGTACAGGATTGGTTGGATATCTTGAAGGCTGGACGACTTACGTTGAAGAGATAGGATATTCCTATGGCGGTTTGTCTGATATTCAAGCAAGAGAAACTCAGCTTAATCGTTTGATCGAAATTACATTAGTTACGATAATAGATATCGGTGTGAACTATTATGGTTGGGAAAACAATAAAATATCGGAAGTAATCAGCCAATATTCACCAGGGTATCTGATTATGGGGACGTACCTCAAGAGTATCGTCGAAGAATCACCAGGGTTATATAGTTCCTATGCAGTAGGCTATATTTATACAAAGCAGATTATAGATGCAATCAATGAGCAGTCAGGTGGCACCATGAGTAAAAAAGAAGTTCACGAAAAATACTTATCCGTTGGTCCGGCGACTTATGATATTTTAATGAGAGAGTTAGGGGTTGCACAGTAAACTTATCGTGTTAGTATAATAAAAAAGTGGGAACTAACTAATGAAATCATTCGTTAGTTAGTTCCCACTTGATTCATGAGAAGGAAAAGCTCGAAAAGTGCGCTTTTCCTTCTTTTTAAATAGATTTCATTTTGTTTTGGTAATCCTTATCTAGTAGTATGATATCCTTTATTCGTTATGGCGAAACGCTATTTTAACATTTTTCTGGTAACCAGACACGCATTTGTGATATCCCTCGATTGCCCCAAGTATAATATGGAATTGCAGTAATCGTGAAAGGGTGTTCCTTCGGTTTCGTATAAGTATAGAGAGTATTAACTTCTTCTGTTCGTAGGCCTGTAAAAGTTAGAGTGACTGTACCACTAAGAACATTTTCCTCATAAGGCTGAACTAAAAATTCAGCATCTTTGGATATACTAAGGGAGAGAATATCATTTTGATTATCAATTCCTTCCACGCAATATACGAGTGGACCCCGTTGTAAGGCTACCAATCCAGAATTATTAGAGACTTTTGTAGTAGTATAAACTTTATGAACACTCATATCGAGATTTAGTTCAATCTCATCTCCTTCTTGATAGTCAAATGTTAGGTATGCATAACCATCTTTGGTGATTTCTGTTAAAGAAACGCTCTTGTGGTTGTAAGTAATAGTTGTATGGTTACTCCAATCTGGAATACGAATCGCTAACGTATAAGTGCCTCTTGATTTTATTTGGTAGGTAATGCTTCCATCGTAAGGATAATTTCCGATGCATTCTATCACTTTCCCAAAGTTCGTTTTTATTTCCCCAGCAACGTATAAATGACAGTATAGAGTAGTTCCTTCTTCCGCATAGGCATAACTTCCGATGGAGGTTAGGAGTCTTGCTACATTAGGAGGACAACAAGCACAGGCATACCATTCTGGACGTTTGGGTAAAACATGGCGATGAGTGTTTACTTCACCTGAAATACCAGGAATAACTTCGAGAGGATTAACATAAAAAAACTTTTTACCATCTAATTGCATACCTGCTAGTACCGTATTATATAGAGCACGTTCTAAAACATCTGTATACCTGCTATGTTTATGGAGTTTTAACATCTTTTGTGCAAAGAAAATTAGCCCAATGGAGGCACAGGTTTCTCCGTATACAGTGTCATTAGGAAGATGATAATCTTTGGTAAATGCTTCACCTAACACAGTAGAGCCAATCGCCCCTGTGATATACATCTGGCGTTTTGTGATATTATTCCAAAGTGTATCACAAGCGGAACGAAGGTCATCATCGTTTACATAGAAGGAGAGGTCTGCCATGGCAGTATAAAGATACACGGCGCGAACCGAATGGCCAGTAGCAACGGTTTGCTCTCGAACAGGTTTTGTGCATTGCATATAGTCGGTATCCTCTGCATTCATTCCCCATACCTGCCAAGTCCGTTTTTTCACTTCTTCTTTAAAATAATTAGGCTCTTCACCACGGATATCAATAAAATGTTTACATAGCGTAAGATAACGTTCTTCTTTGGTTACTTCATACAAACGAAGTAACGCAAGCTCGATTTCTGGATGTCCTGAATATCCATGAGGATTTTTTATCATAAAATGTTCATATAAGTGGTCCGCATTCCGTTTCATTACCTGTAATAATTTATCTTTACCAGTAGCCTCATAATATGCGACTGCTGCTTCCATCATATGTCCTGAACAATATAACTCATGTGCCTCTTGAAGGTTTGTAAACCTCTTATCCTTGTCTTTGATCGTAAAATATGTATTTAAATAGCCGTCTTTTTCCTGTGCCTGTTCAATCAAATCAATCACAGAATCTGCAAGTTGTTCTAAGGAAGAATCAGGGAATACAACGAGGGAATAAGCTACCGCTTCTAACCACTTAGCGACATCACTATCTTGAAACACCATTCCATAAAATCCATCAAAGATGGGTTCTCCCCTTAATACTTTTCCCGCAAGGCGAAAATTCTCTATCGCATGGCTTTTTGCTACTCCTTCTATTTCATCGTTTAGTATCTTGTATTGATAAGGTAGTACCGTATGAGTAATCAATTCTTGATAATGGTGAAAAAATCCCTGATTAGAACGAAAGTTTGAAAGTTTTAATGGTTGATAGGTACTCATGAATAAACTCCTTTCTTTTTTTAACCTCATCAGGGAAGTCGGACTTGCCTGTTTTAAATGCCATATAGTGACAATGAGGTAGAGCTGGTAGCGTAAGCGAATTGCGAATATCAGTTTTGATTCTATGGTGATAAAAAATCGTTATAGAAGGAATGAAATCTGTGTTATACTTTATATAGAAGAATTGTAGGAAGCTAATCTAATAAAGCAACGTATCCTGCTAAACGAAATTATTAGGATGGTACTATCCTAATTATAAGCATCGGGAAATGAAAAAACAATGGAATGAAAGTACGAAAAAGGTGAGAAAATCCGATATGATAACGTTAGATGACAGCAAATCAAGAATAACACTACAGTCAGTAGGGAAATTTGTTCAGTCAAAGAACTGGATTCATCCAGCGAGGATACTGGATAGTTATGAATTTATATTAGTTGAGGAAGGAACTTTATGGATTGCGCAAGAAGAGCAAAAGTATTCCATAATAGCAAATCAGTACCTATTGTTACAACCCGGAAGGAATCATTACGGAACCAAAGAATTAGAGGGAAAACTAAGCTTTTATTGGGTGCATTTTACAATAGAAAATGAGGGAATACTTCTTCCAACTTTTCTGCATGGAACATTGGAAAATCCATATGTCATAGCAAACTTGCTAAAGCAAATGATGCATAGCTTTTATTCTTTGGACTATCCAGTATGTTACAGTGAACTTTTACTTGGTCAGATGCTTTTAGAAGTTCATAGGATGCAGGAGAAAGCCTTAAAAAATTATCGCCCAATATTAAAGGAAATAGGAGAATGGATACGAATCCATGCAGAAGAAAGGATTAGTGTAAAGCTAGTGGCAGATGTTTTCCAATACAACCCTGATTACTTAACAAAAGTGTTTATGGAAACCTTTCAAATCAGTATTAAGGATTACATAATACAACAGAAATTAGTTCGAGCGAAATACTACTTACTTCATACCAATTATACAATAAAGCAAATTGCAGCAAACTTACATTTTGATGATAGTAATACATTTTTAAAATACTTTAAGTATCATGAAAAGATAACTCCCACCGAGTACCGAAATCTATACTTTAATACCCATCTAAATCAGAAATAGTTCGGTAACAGGAAAATAGAAATGAAGAGCAGGATACCAATGTATTTTATAAGAATTCAAATATGCGTTCTTATAGAATACGATGGTATCCTGCCTTTTATCTGAGGTATTTATTTCATGATATTAGTGTTAACGATTCATCTCGCTCTGAGGCCCAATATTTTGATGGGCGGCAATAATCTTATGAATTTCCTTTAAATCCGTGGATGGCAAATCTCCAGGGATAGTATTCTTCACAGCACTTGCGGCATTACCGATTTCAAGAGCTTTCTGACAGTCGTTATAAGCTAATAATCCATAAAGCACACCGGATACATAAGCATCACCACTTCCGATGCGGTCGATGACTTCTATATTCTGATATGGTGCTTCTTCGTAGAATTTATCTTCTACAGCATTATATATTGTGGAACCAAACGTATGCTTCTTCGGACTAATAACAATACGTTCCGTTGTCGCTACGATTTTTACATCGAAATCTTCTGTATAGGATTTCATGATCTCTTTAATTGTTCCGGTCTTACCAAATGTTCTGCGGGAAGTTTCCTCGGATACAAATAAAATATCAACATATGGGAGGATACGTTCAATGTATTGCTTTGCGGTAGTCTCATCCCAAAGGTTAGCGCGGTAATTTACATCAAAGGAAATGAGTGCTCCTTGTTCCTTAAATTTCTTAATGCATTCCTCTGTAACTTTTCTTGTTTGAGGGGATAGAGCTAAGGTAATTCCGCATGTATGGAATAATTTTGTGGATGAGAAAGTGCTTTCTGGAATTTCCTCCATGGAAATCGTGTTGATAGAGGAGTTTCGTCTGTCATACACGACAGAGGACTTTCTTGGATATGCTCCGTTCTCATAGAAATAGATTCCTAGGCGGGCATCTCTGCTCTCATCAAAGATAAGGCAGTCATCACTTACGCCACAGAAACGAAGGTGATTCTTTACATAAGTACCGATGTCATTTTGTGGAACCTTAGAAATAATACCGGTACGAAGTCCCATCATAGAGATACCGGATACAACATTTAATTCTGCGCCACCAGCGCATTTTTCGAATGTATCTCCACGTACAATACGCTCATTGGAAGGAGCAGAAAGTCTTAATAAGATCTCTCCTAAAGCGAGTGCGTCAAATTCGCGATTTTCATTAACCGTCAGCATACAAATTACCTCCATTCGTTGAAAATGTAAACGCTTACATTTATACTTCAATTATACTTTAATTAAGGAAGATGTCAAGGAAATAACGACAGGATTCGAGTTTTGAAAAGTTTTGAAACTTTAATATAATAAAAACAATCTAATTAATGTTAGCTATGTACCGCTGATTTTATTATCATTAGTGAGTAATTATGGTGATGCAATTGACTTTATCACACTTACTTCTTATATTATGGTAAAAAGAAAGCGTATTACAATGTTAAAAAATCCATATAATAATCCTACAAAAAAAATTACAAAAAAAATTTTTAAAACTAGGTGTAACTTTTTTTGTTAACAGCCGAATAATAGATGTCGACATGAGGATGAGGTTGTGATATTATCGCAACAAAAATTATGAAAATGGAAGAAAAAGTTGTGATTTACTCACAAGCACAAAAGGAAAAAGAAAAGAAAAATTTTAATGGGATTAAAGGAGAGAGAAAACAATGAGACATAAAAAATTAATGGCATTATCTTTAGTAGCCGTATTAGCATTCACAGCATGTGGTAAGAAGGACACAACAGAACCAACACCAACACCTACAGTTGCACCAACAGAGGCACCTGCAGAACCAACGGCAGCACCAACGGAGCAGCCTGGTACAGAGGAAGGAACTGGTGAAAATTTAGGAGCGACAGAATTAAAGAGCAATGAAACTCTTGATAAAGTTCACGAAGAGATAAAGAAAGCTTATGGTGAGAACTATCTTCCTAATATGCCATTTACTGTAGAAAATTTAGATGAACAGTTTGGCATAAAGGCTGATTGGTATGATGCAGCAATCGCAGAAGGACCAATGATGAGTGCCCATGTAGATAAATTTATCGGAATTCATGCAACAGAAGGTAATTTAGAGAATGTTCAGAATGCATTAAAGAAATATCATGAAGGATTACTTGCAGATACTATGCAGTATCCAATGAACTTATTAAAGATTCAGGCTTCTAAAGTTGAAACTGTTGGTGATTATGTATTCTTCGTTATGCTTGGTACAATTGATGAGATGGCATACACAGAAGATAGTGATATGATTAAAGCATATGAAGAACAGAACCAGATTGCATTAGATATCATTAAGAAAGAGATTGAAGCAAAATAAGAACTGATTCCAAAAGATGAATATAGACTTATTCGTAGTAAGCATTGTCGACATCTGCAATTTGTAACGCTACCGTTGCAAACCCATTCATTCATAAAAAGTAGACAGTTTTGAAATACTATAAATGGAGCGCCGTAGTAGTGCCAACGAATGCCCCGACATTTCCTTGGTTCTACCGTGGCGCTTTTTTTATAGATTATTGTCAGTTTTTGTGCTATACTGGTGGATGCGTGTAGAAGAGTGATAAGTATAGAAAAACATTACTTTTCACAATAATACTAATGCAAAGGCAGAGAGGATGAGATGCATGATGAAGAATGCGGACAATTTCTTCTTAGTGGAAGAAGCTAGGGATGATTTTTATTACCGTAACTTACTTACGGAGCACCCATCTTCCAAAGAAGGAGTTCAATCAGATCAGGATAAGCTTTATTATCAAAAGTTTTTAGATGGCGATAAGGGAGCATTTGAACAACTGGTTATTAAACATAAAGATCATTTGATCTATTTCATACATCGCCTGGTAAATAATATGACAATAGCAGAAGATTTGGCTCAAGACGCTTTTGTGGAAGTCTTAGTTCATAAAGAACGATATCATTTCCAGGTGAGCTTTAAAACATATTTGTTTACGATTGGGCGAAATAAGGCTATTGATTATATACGTAAGAATAAACGGATGATGTTGGTGGAAGATTATCCGGAAAGTTATGACGAGGAAAATCGAATGGAGGATAAACTTATTCGAGAGGAAGAGAGGAAACTCTTATATCGTGCGATCAAAAAGTTAAAGCCGGATTATCAAGCAGCTATCTCACTCATTGACTTAGAGCAAATGACGTATGCAGAAGCTGCAAAGGTTTTAAAGAAAAATGATGCACAGATGAAAGTTTTAATCTATAGAGCTAGAAAAAGTCTTGCAAAGTTAGTAGAAAAGGAGGGCTACTCCTATGAAAACAGATAGGGAATTTATCGATGGAATTTATAAAAAGGCGGAAACACTAAGACAGCAAGAAGATAATATTAAAAGTAAGTCTTGGGCTTCAAAATTCCTTCGATATAATCGGGAAAATAAAAGAATTCCAGCATTTGCTGCGAGCTTAGCATCATTTGCAGTGTTTGCATTAGTGATATTTGCTGGTTGGCAAGCTGGTAAAAGCCCTAATATCAATAACACCGGAAATCAGCAGATGCGAACGATTGATGGAGAAAATCCGAATGGCATTGCTAATGTTTCCGCTTATGGTATAGAGGACGGGGATGTCTCAATGGAAGATACAGTGACAGTTCTAGGCGAGATTACTGATGTTGTTGATACGGAGAATCTAAAGAGCATTAACTTACAGGTTACCAGACTACTTTGTGGGGAAGGAACACCAAATAATATAACGATTACAGAGGGTCTACCGCTATCGCTTACAACAAAAATCTCAAAAGGGATCAATGTGATTGTATCTGTGAAACCTATCCTTGGACAAGAGGATTATGCACTGATCGATGAAAACAGTATTTATTTTTATATGAAAGACGAAAATAGTCAAATCTTTTATGAGGCAATTGATGGTACTGTTGTCACGGAAGATAGTTTTGAGTAAAAGTTCATTAGCGATAGATCTTGGTAAATAATTATTATCGGAGGGAAACGATGGTTTTTAGTAGTTTACCATTTTTATTTCGGTATTTACCGATTGTATTAATTTTATATTTTATAGTACCCAGAAAGCTAAGGAATACAGTGCTATTCTTCACAAGTCTGGTATTTTATGCATGGGGAGAACCAATTTATGTTGTAATTATGCTTTTCTCCACAGTTGTTGACTTTACCCATGGTATGTTAGTGCATCATTTTAAGCAAAAGGGTGAAATTAAAAAAGCGAAGCTTGCAGTAGCATCTTCGATGATTATCAATTTAGCTTTACTTGGATTTTTTAAGTATTCTGATTTTTTGATTTCAAACATCAATGCGTTAACTGGTAGTGATATCGCTTTATTAAAGCTGGCATTGCCAATTGGTATCTCTTTCTATACGTTCCAGACCATGTCTTATACGATTGATGTGTTCCGAGGTGAAGCAGAAGTTCAGAAAAATATTATATCATTCGGCGCGTATGTGGTATTATTCCCACAATTAATTGCTGGTCCAATTGTACAATATAAGACAATAGCGACTCAGCTTCAGGAGCGCAGAGAAAATTTTGATCAGTTTTCTTATGGTGTAATCCGTTTTATGAATGGTTTGGGTAAAAAAGTATTGTTAGCCAATAATATTGGTTTGCTATGGGATAAGATTTCAGCAACACCGAGTGGTGAATTAACAGTGGTAACTGCTTGGCTAGGTATTACTGCATTTGCTTTTCAGATTTATTTTGACTTCTCAGGTTATTCTGATATGGCAATAGGTCTTGGTAATATGTTAGGTTTTCGTTTCCTTGAGAACTTTAACTATCCATATATGTCAAAAAGTATCACTGAATTTTGGCGTAGATGGCATATCTCATTAGGAAGTTGGTTCCGTGATTATGTGTATATCCCTCTTGGCGGTAACCGCTGTGGATTGGGGAAACAGATACGTAACATTGCGATAGTGTGGCTTTTAACTGGTATTTGGCATGGAGCAAGTTGGAATTTTATTATGTGGGGGGTATACTTTGGAGTAATACTTGTTTTTGAAAAATTTGTGTTACTTAAAGTTTTAAATAAATTACCTTCCTTCATTTCGCACATCTATGCAATATTCCTAGTCTGGATTGGCTGGGTCATCTTTGCATTTGATGATTTATCGAGAGGTATTGATTACATTAAGGCTATGTTTGGTGTAAATACCCTTGGCTTTGTAAATACAAATGCGCTTTATCTTCTGATGAACTATGCACTTATTCTTATTATTCTTATCTTAGGTAGTACAGACTTACCTAAGCGACTTGCAATCCGTTTTGTTGGGGAGCATGGTGAGAAAAGAGTAACACCAGTAGTACAAGGTTTGTTTGTTGTGGGAATTTTTATCATCTCTGTGGCATATCTAGTGGATGCTTCCTACAATCCATTCTTGTATTTTAGATTCTAGGAGGTGAGTGTATGTCAGAAGTGAATAAAAACTTAGAAGCGGTACCGAATCCTCCTAAGATAAAGAAAGGTGAGGGGAAGGAACAACGTGGAAGGTTTAGTAATGTTATTATATTCTTAGTGTTAATCTATGGATTAACCATAGCTAGTATGATTAATCCAGTGAAGGGCTTTTCTGAAAGTGAGAACAGAGTACTGGAAGGTCGACCAAAATTCTCATGGGAATCCTTATTTAACGGTAGCTTTATCAGTAAGTATGAGACTTTTGTTACAGATCAGTTTGTATTTCGAGATACTTGGATAGGAATCAAAACTAGAACAGAGCTTGCAATGTTAAAAAAGGATATCAATGGAGTTTATATAGGAAAAGATGGATACTTAATTGAGAAGGTAGAAAATTCAGACGTTGATATGGAACAGCTCGATCGAAATGAGAAGAGATTATATGCATTTATCAATAAATATAAAGAACAACTAGGTGATGAGCATGTATTTGCAATGATTGCTCCTACTGCATTTGAAGTATTAAAAGAGAAGTTGCCACCATATGCAACTGGTTTTGATCAAGGAGCGTTTCTGAATAGATTGGAAGGAACCTTAACAAATCAGTTTATTGATCTTAGACAAACATTCTCAGAGCATAAGGATGAATATATATTCTATCGTACTGACCATCACTGGACTACCTTAGGTGCTTACTATGCTTATGTGGAGTGGGCAGAGGCAATTGGCGTGACACCAATGAGACAAGAAGAATTTGATATTAAGAAAATTGAAGATAAATTTTTAGGTACTATCTATTCTAAAATTAATCTTGAATTATCCTCGGATGAGATGTATTTATATGATTCTGGAAAAAACTATACAGTGGAATACAATATGGATGGAGTACAAAAAAACAGCTTATATGAAATGAGCTTTTTGGATACAAAAGATAAATACTCTGTTTATTTAGGAGGCAATAATCCTATCGTAAAGATTGATTCTGAAAATCATAATGGAAAAAAATTATTGATTATTAAAGATTCTTATGCACATTGTTTTGCGCCATTTGCAGCAAACCATTTTGAAACAACTTATATGGTTGATTTACGTTATTTTAATATGCCGATGTCTCGCTTTATTGAAGAGAATGGTATTACGGACGTATTAGTTTTATATAATGTAAATGGTTATATAAAAGATAAAAATCTTGATAATATGGTAAGATAAAGGAAAAGACTAAAAAAGAACAGAAAGCAAAATGCTTTCTGTTCTTTTTTTAGTCTTTTGTATACTCAGCAATTGTTTCTTTAATCATATTTTCAACTAACTCAGCGATTTCAGTGGATTTCATACCCTTATAATCTTCATAATAAAGTGGTTTTAAATAATGGATTTGAACGGTGGTTTTCTTAATGGAGCTTGTATCAAAAGCTTTGAATGAGTCAATCAATGCTACTGGAACAATAGGACAGCGAGCGTTCATTGCGCTCTTAAAGCTGCCACCTTTAAATTCTCCGATTTGATTTCCTTTTCTACTTCTGGTACCTTCCGCAAAGATAACGAAGTTCTCGCCACCTTTCACACGATTAGTCATGTTTTTAATGACAGTCATAGACTGACGGATATCTTCACGGTCAATAATTTCTGCTTGTAATATGGTAATGATATCACGAAGAAAAAAGATATCTTTTACTTCTTTTTTCATTACAGTAACAAAAGGACGCTCATGAGTCTCCAAAAACGCAAGTGCATCAAAAAGACCTTGATGATTTGGAAATAGGATATATCCGGTTTCCTTTGGAAGGTTCTCTAACCCGTGGCAATCAATCGTTACTCTTCCTCTACGATTAACGATCGGTGCATATTTATGAAGCCATGCATAGCGTTCAAACCGGTCATGCTTATCTATGTTACACAAACGTTTCAGCTGGAAAAACCAGACTGGTAGATTAAAAAAGCTACGTAGAATCATGAAAAGAATTCTCTTCATACGAATGCTCCCTTCCTATATAATGTGTTAACTTAGTTTAGCTCGTAACCCTTCAACATCCGTGCACGACTAGGATGTCTTAATTTGCGAAGTGCTTTTGCTTCAATTTGGCGGATACGTTCTCTAGTAACGTTAAATTCTTTTCCGACTTCTTCTAAAGTACGGCTTCTTCCATCTTGTAAGCCAAAGCGTAGAATTAATACTCGTTGCTCACGCTCAGTTAATGTATCTAGCAGTTTTGATATCTGATCCTGTAATACAGCATAGGAGGCAGCATCTTCTGGTCCCATAATTGTATCATCTTTGATGAAGTCACCAAGATGGCTGTCGTCCTCTTCACCGATTGGAGTGTCTAGAGATATAGGGTCTGCAGAGACCTTAAGGATTTCACGTACCTTTTCAATAGGAAGGTTCATTGCATCTGCTAGTTCCTGTTCGCTAGGTTCACGTCCTAACTCCTGAAGAAGATTTCTTGAAATTCGATATGTCTTATTAATAACTTCCGACATATGTACCGGAATACGAATGGTACGGGATTGATCCGCAATAGATCTTGTGATTGCCTGTCGGATCCACCATGTCGCATAGGTACTAAATTTATAGCCTTTGTTATAATCGAATTTATCGACTGCTTTGATAAGACCTAAGTTACCTTCTTGGATTAAATCTAGGAAGGAGAGTCCTCTGCCTACATATCGTTTTGCGATGCTGACTACTAATCGTAAGTTTGATTCTGCCAGAATTCGCTTCGCCATATTATCTCCAGCTTCAATTTTTTTAGCTAACTCTATTTCTTCTGAAATTGAGAGAAGAGGATAGCTACCGATTTCTTTTAGATATTGTTTTACTGGATCATCTGAGATGGTTGATACCATAGAAGATATGTCTTCTGTATCACCAATGATTTCAGAATCATCCTCTAATTCGAGTAGGGCATCCTCGTTAGGCTCATCCTCGTCTGAAGGATTAAGCACAACAATATTGTTTGCCTCAAGATACTCATATATTTTATCAATCTGCCGTACATTCAGATTTAACTCTTTAAAAAAATCATTCACTTTATCAACTTCAATGACACCTTTATTATCATTCGCAAATGCTACTAGTTCTTTCAGGCGTGCTTCAAAGGTATTTACTTGTTCTTCCATGAGAAGGACCTCCAGTATTTTCGTCTTGGGCGAAAAAAGTCACCAACTAACATTATAGCACAGAGTAAGCACGAATGGAATAAAATCTTTTTACAACAGTATTTTAATATATGGAAAGAAATAAGTTATAAATTGTAAATAATGGAAAACCACAACATATAGTAGTAAATATTGGAATGTAGCTCTATATATTGACTATATGGCCTTTGTGAGGTATAATTTTCAATGTCGATATGACATGTCGTACACAATACAAATGAAAAAACCATTTCATGGTAAAGTTACATAAGACTGTATGTTGTATATTCCAATCTACACTGTAATTTTCCGGGTTATGGAAACGAGCTACATAAGAGAAAAATATTAGGGGATGAGTTTTATTCGCTATAAAAGTACAAAAGATAAAATATATTAAAACACGTTGTAGAGAAAACGAATTCGAAAAATACGAAACAAAAAAAGAGACCTTTTTAAAGGTCTCTTTTTGACTTATATCATATTATCCACTTTGTTATACTATACGAATCGCTTGTTATCTATGGTGACATGTTAAGTTGAATAATTAGGTGGATTTTTACAAACTAATATAAATAGACAATTCTATGTTGTTTTGGATGCTAGGACAAACTGCTATCGCTTCCTATTTAATAATTTTAAAATATAAAATTAACAATAGAAGAATAAGAATACCAAAATTACTTCAATTTGGTATGAAAAAACAGCAGGTTACAGTAAAATTACCTTGACAACAAAGTCAGATGGAAGTATAATCAACTCTGCGTGCATTAGGTGCATGCTAAAATGTACGCAGATCAGTCTGCATAAGCAACCACGAATTTTCGAATACTTATCAGGAGGTGAAAAATTAATGCCAACATTCAACCAGTTAGTAAGAAAAGGCAGAAAGACATTGGAGAAAAATTCTCAGGCTCCAGCGTTACAAAAAGGATTTAACTCCTTAAGAAAGAAAGCGACAGATGCATCCGCTCCACAGAAGAGAGGTGTGTGTACTGCAGTTAGAACAGCGACACCTAAGAAGCCTAACTCAGCGCTTAGAAAGATTGCCAGAGTTCGTTTAAGTAACGGAATCGAAGTAACAAGCTATATCCCAGGTGAAGGACACAACCTTCAGGAGCATAGTGTTGTTCTGATCAGAGGTGGTAGAGTAAAGGACCTTCCAGGTACAAGATATCATATCGTCAGAGGTACACTTGATACAGCAGGTGTTGCAAAGAGAAGACAGGCTCGTTCCAAATACGGAGCTAAGAGACCTAAAGAAGCAAAGAAATAATTTCTCATTACTAATTTGTTGCAACAAGTTTAGCTTGTATGAAGTAAAACTGTTGTTTCGTAGCGTAAGCTACATTGGAATGCCGGGTTAATTTTTTATTTCGAAGACAAACAATTCCCCTGTGGTTGCGGTATGTTGGATTTGAAAATAGATATTAAACTGAGCATGAACACAGTAATGTGAGTACCGTAGAATTAATGACTGTTATTTAACAGTCGATATTAAGGAGGGAAGCAACGTGCCACGTAAAGGACATATACAGAAAAGAGATGTATTAGCAGATCCTATTTACAATAATAAGATCGTTACAAAACTTATTAACAACATCATGCTTGATGGTAAGAAGGGAACTGCACAGAAAATTGTATACGGTGCATTCGAGAAAGTTGCAGAGAAATCCGGTAAAGACGCAATTGAAGTTTTTGAAGAGGCTATGAACAATGTTATGCCTGTTCTTGAAGTAAAAGCTCGTCGTATCGGTGGTGCAACATATCAGGTACCTATCGAAGTTAGACCAGATAGAAGACAAGCACTTGGTCTTCGTTGGTTGACAATGTTCTCTCGTAAGAGAGGCGAGAAGACTATGGTTGATCGTCTTGCTGGCGAGCTCTTAGACGCAGCAGCTAACACAGGTTCTGCTGTTAAGAGAAAAGAAGATATGCACAAGATGGCAGATGCAAACAAGGCATTCGCTCATTACCGTTGGTAAGATAAAAGAGTTTTTAAAACGCCTCGGCGTTCGCTCATTACCGCGGGTAAGATAAAAGAGTGCTTAGAACGCCTCGGCGTATACGCTCGTTATCACTGGTAAAAACCGGAAGATAATGAGCGATTAGGCATTTTTGTGCGAAAATTTGTTTGTTTAACTAGAAGTCTATATTTAGAATTGACCCCTTAAAATACGGGGCTCAATTGTCAAGAAATTAAGGAGGAAATATCCTTGGCTGGAAGAGAATACCCATTAGAGAGAACAAGAAACATCGGTATTATGGCTCATATTGATGCTGGTAAGACTACTCTTACAGAGCGTATCTTATACTATACTGGTGTTAACTACAAAATCGGTGATACTCATGAAGGTACTGCTACCATGGACTGGATGGAGCAGGAACAAGAAAGAGGTATCACAATTACTTCAGCCGCTACAACATGTCACTGGACATTGGAGTTAGAGCATAAGAAAGCTCCAGGTGCATTAGAGCACCGTGTCAATATCATTGATACACCAGGACACGTTGACTTTACTGTCGAAGTAGAGCGTTCCTTACGTGTACTTGATAGTGCGGTTGGTGTATTTTGTGCTAAGGGTGGTGTAGAGCCACAGTCTGAAACCGTTTGGCGTCAGGCAGATAAATACAACGTACCAAGAATGGCATTTGTTAATAAGATGGACATTTCAGGTGCAAACTTTTATAACGTAGTAGGTATGATAAAGAACAGATTAGGTAAGAATGCTGTTCCAATTCAAATACCAATCGGAAAAGAAGACACATTCCAAGGAATCATCGATCTTTTCGAGATGAGAGCTTATTATTATCTTGATGATAAGGGTGATAGCATCGAAATCAGAGATATTCCTGATGATATGAAGGATTTAGCTGACGAGTACAGAGCAGCAATGATTGAATCTATCTGTGAAACAGATGACGATTTAATTGAAGTTTTCTTAGAAGGAAATGAGCCATCTAATGAAGAGCTTAAAAAAGCTTTAAGAAAAGCTACAATTAGCGTTCAAATCATTCCTGTACTATGCGGTTCCGCATATAGAAACAAAGGTGTTCAGAAGTTACTTGATGCCGTTATCGAATACATGCCAGCACCTACTGATATTGAAGATATCAAAGGTATTGACGAAGAAGGTAACGAAGTTCACAGAGTTTCCTCTGATGATGAACCTTTTGCAGCTTTAGCATTCAAGATTATGGCTGACCCATTCGTTGGTAAGCTCGCATTCTTCCGTGTATACTCTGGTACATTAAACTCCGGTTCTTATGTACTTAATGCTACAAAGGGTAAGAAAGAGCGTGTTGGTCGTATCCTTCAGATGCATGCAAACAAGAGAGAAGACCTTGATAAGGTTTACTCTGGTGATATTGCAGCAGCTGTTGGTTTTAAGTTCACTACAACAGGTGATACTATTTGTGATGAGAAACATCCAGTTGTCCTTGAGTCAATGGAATTCCCAGAACCAGTTATCGACGTTGCTATTGAGCCTAAGACAAAAGCAGGTCAGGATAAGATGGGTGAAGCTTTAGCAAAACTTGCTGAAGAAGATCCTACGTTCCGCGTTCGTACTGATGAAGAAACAGGACAGACAATTATTGCAGGTATGGGTGAGCTTCATCTTGAAATTATTGTTGACCGTCTTCTTCGTGAGTTTAAAGTAGAAGCTAACGTTGGTGCACCTCAGGTTGCATACAAAGAAGGCTTCACAAAAGAAGTTGATGTTGATAGCAAGTACGCAAAACAGTCCGGTGGTCGTGGTCAGTATGGTCACTGTAAAGTTAAGTTTAGCCCAATGGACGTTAATGGTGAGAAGACTTTCGAATTCGTATCTTCTGTAGTTGGTGGTGCTATTCCTAAGGAATACATTCCAGCTGTTCAGGCAGGTATTGAAGAAGCTATGAAGTGCGGTGTACTTGGCGGATATCCAGTACTTGGTGTTCGTGCTAACTGTTATGATGGTTCTTACCATGAAGTTGACTCTAATGAAATGGCATTCAAGATTGCTGGTTCCATGGCATTTAAAGATGCGATGCATAAAGCAGGTCCAGTTCTATTAGAGCCTATCATGAGAGTAGAAGTTACTGTACCAGATGATTACATGGGTGATGTTATCGGTGATATCAGCTCCCGTCGTGGTCGTATCGAAGGTACTGATGATAATAACGGATCCAAGGTTATTCACGGATTTGTGCCATTGTCCGAGATGTTTGGTTACTCCACAACACTTCGTTCTAAGACACAGGGTCGTGGTGCTTACTCCATGTTCTTCTCCACTTATGAGCCAGTTCCAAAGAACGTTCAGGAGAAGGTTCTCAGCAATAGAGGTAAGTAATTAAAGTTCGATGGGAGATGTACTTTAATAAGTACATCCTTCCATTGATATAAATATAAGCCATGCATATTTTTTGTACTTGAAAATATTTTACTTTTGAAATATAATTAGGCTTATAAGGCGCTTTTTCTGCCAATGCAGAGAGCATAAATATCATTATGACTAACGTCAAGTGATATAACGATCATAAAATATTTACGCCCTACGATGGGGCGGATTTAAAGGAGGACGTTTTAAAATGGCTAAAGCTAAGTTTGAAAGAAACAAACCACATTGTAATATCGGAACCATCGGTCACGTAGATCATGGTAAAACAACATTAACAGCTGCTATCACAAAGACACTTCATGAAAGATTAGGTACTGGTGAAACTGTAGCATTCGATAAGATTGATAAGGCTCCAGAAGAAAGAGAAAGAGGTATTACTATTTCTACTTCTCACGTTGAGTACGAGTCAAAGAAGAGACACTATGCACACGTTGACTGCCCAGGCCATGCTGACTATGTAAAGAACATGATC
>ERZ791922.681-NODE-681-length-18470-cov-3.051045_pt1 | contig 18470 bp, 9 predicted proteins | sample MGYA00510134_ERZ791922 | MGnify/ENA primary metagenome ERZ791922 (study PRJEB30046, sample SAMN00792101) | human gut metagenome | study: EMG produced TPA metagenomics assembly of the A metagenome-wide association study of gut microbiota in type 2...
GAGAAAAACGTTAACCAAGTGGACGTCACTTACAATGGCAGCCACAGTACTGGCAACTTCAGCAGGGATGCTTTTGCCAGCAAAGGTGCAGGCCGCAGAATGGGAAAAAGTAGACCTTAGTGGTGCTGCATTTAGTGAAAGCTGTATACAGGACTTCGCACAACCAATATTCAGTGTAAAGGGTTGGACGGAAAACCGATGGAAAAATTGTGGACTTGCGTTTCAATCGGAGCTGATCAAAATGAAGATGGAAAAGTTGATTTTCAGGATGGAGCTATCCTGAGAAGAGACGACTGTCAGCAGGAAGGGCAGAAAAGTGATGCGTTATATGCAGAAACACTTCTTGACAGTTATACGATGGTTGCTATGAATTTTGCAAGTCAGGCACAATGCCCATTCCTACGTATTTCAGATAATGCAAAGAAACTTTCTCTGGCCATGGATGATTTTCCTCAGCATATTATCATTAAAGGATATAATGCTCAGGGACATGACTCCTGCAATGGAGATTATACAAAATTTAATCAGGCAGCAGGTGGGCTGAATGATTTCAATGTAATGCTGGAAGAAGGAAAGAAACATAATATTAGTTATGGAGTACATATCAATCATACAGAAATGTATCCGGAATATGTAGGTCCTACACAGGATCTGAGAACCAGTATTCAGGGATGGAACTGGTTGGACAGCGCCCGATTGATCAATCGTTATAATGATATTCTGGATCCGGTAAATGATACACGAAAGAGAATACAGGCACTCAATGATATAACCAATGGAAATATTGAACATATTTATGTGGATGTATTTTTCGGAACAAGATGGCCGATGTTTACAATGATCGATCAGATTAACTCTATGGGAATTGCTGTTTCGACAGAATATCCAAGAGAGATGGATAAACACAGTGCATTCTGCCATCATATCGGAGAACGTGAGAATTTCCAAAGTGCAGGTAACCTGGTACGGTTCGTGAATCATACTTATCAGGATATTTTTGAACAGACACCGTTGTTCCGTGGGGAACATGATCGAAATTTCATTGGACTTTATGGCTATGAAGGAAATTCCGATTTTAATAAGACAGTAAGAGAATTTTATTTGAATGTTTTACCAAACCGTTATCTTGTACAATTTCCAATTATGCAGTATGAAACAACAGATAAAGCTGTTTTGGGAAGAGACTATAATATCGTTGCACGTGTACAGGATGGGAAAAATCAGATTTTAAAAGATGGTCATTTACTGGCAGATGGAAATAAAGTATTTATTCCATGGGATCCGGAGACAGAAGACAAAATATATCATTGGAATGATGAAGGCGGAACGACACAGTGGTATCTTCCGAAATCATGGTCTTCTTGTCAGCAAGTAGTAATGTATCCGCTGTCTGATAAAGGAAGAGGAGCAGCAGTTACACTGGATGTTGTAGACGGTCAGGTTACTTTAACGGCAGAAGCAAAGCAGGGATATGTGATCTATCCAAGTGAAAAAGCTCCTGGATCTACTGATTTAACAACAATGGAGTGGACAAAGGGCGGACATATTAAGGATGCAGGATTTGATAGTTTTACACCGGGATATGGATGGGAGATCACATCAAATGCAGGTACTACAGAGCATGTGAGATTTGAAAACAATAATACAGGAAATACTTATCTCACAGTAAATGGAAAAAATGATGCTGAAATACGGCAGACGGCAGTAGAACTGACACCGGATAAAGGATATTCCGCAGCTGTTTGGACACAGGTTACGGATGGACGTGAGGCTGCAATTGAAGTATGGGATGGAGATCAGCTGCTTGCCAGAAATTATATGACACGCAGTAATGTGAAATTCGGTTTTAGTTTTAGAGATTGTTTTGGCCGCTATATGCATCGAATGAAAGTTAATTTTACTGCGCCAAAGAGCGGCAAGGTTACGGTTGTATGTAAAGCGGCAGAAGGCTTGACGGATGATGCGAAAGTTATATTTGATGATGTGCGTGTAATGGAAAATGAGGTTTCTGATCTGCAGGGACATGATATGTTATTTGACTTTGAAAATGTAGATGAGAGTGTGTATCCGTTTGTTGCAGATGGAAATTCAAATCATACACATTTATCTGAAACAAATGAAGGCTATACAGTAGATACAATTTCAGGTCAGTTTTCTATGAAGATCAGTGATAATCATATGAGAACACTTCCGATTACAGTTCGTTTAGAGCCAAATACGACTTACGAATTCAATATGGATTATTTATTGGATCGGCCATCGAATAATGGTTTTACACTTGGAGTGAAATCAGATCTGGCAGCAGAGGCAGGAGCCAAAGAAGCAATTCTTGAAAACAGAAACTGCGGTGCACCTGCGGCATGGACAAAGCAGCATGTATGGGAGAATTTCCAGAGTATAATTAAGGAAGCAGAGGCGTTATTGAAACGTACAAAACCACAGGTTACAGTAACGGAAATAGACACAATGATCCAGAAATTAGCAGACGCAAAAAATGGATTGGCTACAAAGACCGATAAAAGCAAGTTAAAGGATCTGTATGAAATATGTAGTAAAGTGAACTCTTCAGAAGTGAGAGATGGTCAGGAACTTGTGAACTTTTTAGCTGCAAGATCAAAGGCTGAAGAACTCTTGGCAGATGACGGAGCATCTCAAAAGGATGTTAATAAAGCGTATGAAGATTTGAATGCAGCCTTTGGTTTGATCGTATTTCGAGATGGAATTGCAAATGAAAAGTTAGACCGGCTTATGGAAGAGGCGAGAAAGGCATTGGAAGAGGAGAAGGGAACAGAGGAGCAGAGAAAAGCGCTGGAAGATGCATTGAAAGATGCAGAAAATGCAATCAAGACACAGTTGGTTGAAGATGTAATGAGAAGTGAAACAGCACTTCAGAACGCTTTGAATTCCTTAGAGAAACAATGGACAGTAACCTTCCGGATAGAAACAGAAGAACAGAGTATTCAAGTAGTAGATGGTCAGAGCGTGGACAGACCGGAAAATCCGGTAAAAGATGGCTACAGTTTTGTAGGATGGTATACGGAAGATGGAACAAAGTATGATTTTAGTCTTCCGGTTACACAGGATCTTCGATTAATCGCCCGCTTTGAGAAACAGGACGTTGTAAACCCGGATCCTGAGAACCCGGATGGCGAGTCCGGACAGAAACCGGAGGAAAAACCGTCAGAGCCTGCAGGAAAACCAGGAGATCAGACGTCTGATGTGGATCAAAATAAAAATGAAAGTGTACAAACCGGAGATTCTATACCGGCAACTTGTATATTCATGTTGTTCTTAAGTGCAGTTGGAATTTTAGTGATTGTCAAGAAAAGAAAAAGAGGATAGAAAGATATGTGGTTTGAAAATGATTATCGCCGTATTTTTATGGATATGCATTTCAATGATTCAAGACCAGAAGAATATTTATCCAAGTTGGATGTAGATAATTTTGTGAAAATATTGAAGAAATCCAATGCAACAAGTGTAGTTGTAAAAGCAAAATCGCATGTTGGACTTCATTATTGGCCTTCAAAATATGGGAAAATGCATGAAGGGCTGAAACGGAGAAATCTGGATTACGTAGGTGATATGATTGAAAAATGTCACAAGCAGGAGATCGCTGTTATCTTATATTTCTCACAGATATTTGATAATTATGCATATGATCAGCATCCGGAGTGGAGAATGGTGTATCCGAGCTGTCAGACTTCTCGAGAGGATGGCAGCGGATATTTACTGGATTGTCCAAAGAGGAGTGCAGTGCGGTACGGATTAGTGTGTCCGAATAATTTAGAATATCGACAGTATGTCAAAGAAATATTGGAAGAATTAATAGAAACGTATCAGTTTGAAGGCTTTTTTATGGATATGCCGTTTTGGCCCGGACTTTGTCATTGTGCAAGCTGTAGAAAACGTTTTTTAGAAGAGACCGGAATGGAACTCCCAATGAAAGAAGATTGGGAAGATCCTCGCTGGGTTCAGTATGTACATTCTCGGCAAGAATGGATCAAGGACTTTATCCGCTTTACGAGTGCAGTTATAAAAAATAAAAATCCGGAAATTAGTATAGAACATAATGCATCAGCAGTGGCGAGTGGATGGCAATTGGGAAATCAAGAGAAAATGCTGGATTATAGTGATTATGCCGGAGGCGATTATTATGGCGGATATTTGCAGCAGTCGTTTATCTGCAAATATTATCATAATGTAACGAATAAACAGCCGTTTGCATATATAACGTCCAGATGTGATTCTAACTTGTATACACATACTGTCAGCAGATGCCGGGAAGATCTGATGATTCATGTGATGAATGCATTGATACATAATGGGGCGTTTTCAATGGTAGACGCAATGAATCCGGATGGAACAATCACAGAAAAGGTTTATGAGACAACAATCGGTCCGGTGTACAAGGAAACAGCCAAATATGAAGAATATGTAGGCGGAGAATGGAATGCGGATGTTGCGGTATGGTTTAATACGAATTTGAAATGTGCGGATAATTTCATTCAGTCCCCATTGAATATGGCAAAAATATTGAGAGAATATAATATTCCTTATGATGTGGTCGGAAGTAAAAATCTGAAAAAGTTAAAAACAAAAGCGCTCTGTATCAATGATGTTTATGAAATTACAGATGAAGAAATGGAGGCATTAGAGGAGTATGTCTTTTCCGGAGGAAACATATTTGTTACGGGACATTTGGCACATTCCCGCCTAAGAGAGATGGTAGGAGTGAATGTTTGGGGAATCAGCGAATATGAAAATGCATATTTTGATCCGAAGGAAGAGGCGCAGGATATTTTTGAGACATTTGATCATGACAGCCCCTATCCGTTGGCGCATCAGGCGATTGAATCCAATGTGATTGGAGATGCAGAAGTTTTAGCTACGTTGACATATCCATATACAAGACCGGGCGATAAAGACTTCGCAGCAATACATACGAATCCACCGGGGCAAAAAACGAATTTCCCGGCAGTGGTTTATAACACTTATGGGAAGGGACATCTCATCTGGGCTGCTGCGCCGATGGAACTAGCAGAAGCATATTATTGCAAAAAAGTGGTGTATCAACTTATAAAACGATTGGTAAAGGATTTTTCAATATACTCAAATGCACCTGAATTTGTAGAAATAGTGAGCTGGGATAAAAAAGGAAGAAAATATGTTGCAGTATTGAATCTACAAGAAGCATATCCAGTTTATCCGCTGCAGAATATTACAGTTCGTTTGCCGGGAATATATCAGCAGATTCGACTTTTGACAGAAAAGGGAAAACCGCTGACTGTTTGTTATGAAAAAGGAAATACGATGTTGACCCTGCCGGAATTGGAATTGTTCCATATAATCGAATTGTGTGAAAATTAAAGTTGTGAGATATGTCTTCTGTTTATATGTCTATGTCTTTTATTTAGAAAAGATTTATTTACGCCGGGAAAAATAAATAAATGGCGAAAAGATATAAAGCTATAACATTCTCACGGAATCGGTAAATGATTATAATTTTATTAAAAGAAAGCGAAAGAAACGCAATTAAAGGAGGAATAAGAATGAAACGAAAAATGTTAGCTCTGTTGCTTTCTCTGACGACTGTTGTATCTCTTGCAGCATGTGGATCAGGAGAAAAAGCTCCGGAAGAAAAAGAAGAGGAAAAGAAAATTGTTTATTGGACAACCTGGAATGAGGCGGAACCACAGGGACAGGTGATCAAAGAAGCGGCAGCGGCATACGAAGAAGAAACAGGTGTAAAAGTTGAGATTAACTGGCAGGGAAGAGATATTGTAAAAGTAATCGCATCCAAGCTGGAATCCGGAGAAGAAATTGATATGTTTGATGGTTCTGTAAACACAATTCTTCCGGCAACAATTGATTATGCAGCAGATCTGTCAGAGTATTATGAAAAAGATTATGCAACGACAGGTGGAAAACCATATAAAGAGGTTATCTTGCAGGCAATTCAGGACAGTACAAAGACATACTCAAACGAGGGAGAAATCAATGGTGTTCCATATCAGCCATTTATTCAGTGTATGTTCTATAATAAAGACCACTTTAAAGAGGCTGGAATTACAGAACTTCCAAAGGATTGGGAAAGTTTTCTGGAAGTTTGTGATAAGTTAAAAGCAGCAGGATATGCACCGTTGACAACAGATGATGCATATATGCTCTCCTTACCGGGATGCTATCTGCAGCGTGCAAAAGGTTCTGAGTGGGTTTCAAAACTGGTTACGACAAATGACGATGAGATGTGGAAAGATCCGGCTGTTTTAGAAATGGCAAAAGCATATGAAGATATGGCTAAAAAAGGATATTTCCATGAAAATATCACATCAAACGTATTCCCGGCAGGACAGCAGGATATTGCAAATGGAAATGTTTCTATGTATCTGAATGCAAGCTGGGTCATTAACGAATTAATGCCAACAACCGGTCCGGAGTTCCCATGGGGAGAAATGCAGTTCCCGGCAGTACCAAATGGAGAAGGCGCATATAATGCTGCAAACTATGCAAGTCAGGTTATGGTAGCAAACAAAGAGAGTGATAACATTGATGAAGTATTTGATTTTATGGTTTATCTGACAACCGGAGAATGGGATACAAAACTTGCAGAAAGTACTTATGGAGTTCCGGCAGGAACAGACAGCGAGTGGCCTGTTCAATTGGAAGATGCAAAAGAAATCTTTGATTCATTAGAAGAGTGGACACCTTGGTCAGGCGGAATTGAAGATAATGGAGATTTAACAGCGTCAATCAAAACATTATTTACAAACTTAATTGGTGGAAAGATTACAGCAGAAGAGTTTGTGGAAGGTGCAGTTGGATTGTAAAATATAAAGCATAAAAATTCATTGCCTATAAAACTGTACGAGGTATAGCTTTATAGGCAATAATTTTATCAAAAAATAAAAGAGGTAGAAAATGAAAACGAAGAAAAAAGTATTAGCCATCTTTTTAGGACCTGCAATCGTGACATTTGTCATCATGTTTTTGTATCCGGTAATCGTGACGGTTATGATGAGTTTTTGCAATCTGGATAACATTGCATCACCGATGTCTCAGTGGTCATTTGCAGGACTGGAAAATTATATCACATTGTTTCATACTGATTTGTTTTTGATCTCATTGAAAAATATTGCGGGAATCTGGGTATATGGAGGAATTTTCTCTATGTTCTTCGCACTGCTTTTCGCAGTGATCCTTACATCAGGAGTAAAATTAAAATCATTTTGGAGAGCTGTCATTTATCTGCCGAATGTGATTTCGGGAGTGGCAATGGGTACTATGTGGGTACAGTACGTATATAGCGCTAAATTCGGATTATTAAAGACTGTATTTGAAAAGCTGGGATTAAAGAAACTGGCAAGTATTCAATGGACAGACCCGAATAATATTTTTATGGCAATGGTGATTGCCTTCTCCTTTGGGCTTGTAGGATATTTTATGTTGATGTTTGTAGCCGGTATTGAAAGAATACCACCAAGTTACTATGAAGCGGCAAGATTGGAAGGGGCGAATGTGATTCGTCAGTTTACAAGTATTACGTTGCCATTGTTAAAAGATGTAATTAAGTCCATTTTGACATTGTGGACCGTTATCGTAGTCGGGTTCTTTATCTGGTCCCAGATGTTTACACCGTTTGATATTGCTGAAGGAACAGTTACCCCGATGATTTATATGTATCAGCTTGTATTTGGAAGTTCTATGGGAACAGCAGAAAAAGACGTAGGTGCGGGAGCAGCAGTCGGTGTCATTTTGGCAGTGATTGTAGTGATCGTATTTGCAATTGTAAATAAATGCATCAAAGATGATGAATTGGAATTTTAGTCGGAAGGAGAAGAACAATGAATATGGAAAAAAATAGACAACTAAAGTTAACACCGGGATATCTTCTCATGGGAGTATGGTGTTTGTTTACATTTGTTGTTGTAGGCTGGGTAGTTCTTGCATCATTTTCGACGACAAAAGATATTTTTAATGGTACGATGCTGGAATTTAACAACACAGTTGGATTTGAAAATTATAAAAATGCATTATTCGCACATAATGTAGCAGCATATTTTTTGAATTCAGTTTTGTATACCAGTTTTGCGTGTGTAGGCTCCATACTGGTTGGAGCGCCGGCAGCGTATGCATTGGCAAAGTTTAAATTTAGAGGAAATAAGCTGCTGTTAAATTTGTTTGTAATTGGGATGAGTGTTCCGATGATCATGGTAATTTTACCGCTGTATTCTAATATTTCCAAACTGGGGCTGACCAATAACAGGCTTGTTATTATCCTTTTGTATATTTGTATGGCAGTACCGTTTACAGTATTTTTCCTGTACAGCTTTTTTAAATCATTGCCGACGGATTTTGTTGAGGCGGCAGCCATTGATGGTTGTGGACCGGTAAAAACATTTTGGAAAATTATGTTTCCTCTGGCACAGCCGGGAATTGTGACAGTTTTAATCTTTAATTTTATTACAATCTGGAATGAGTATTTCCTGGCATATATATTGATCAGTGATGCCAAGATCAAACCGGTAGCTGTAGGATTGTATTCTATGGTTCAGTCTATGAAGTATTCCGGTGACTGGGCGGGAATGTTTGCGGCAGTTGTGATTGTATTTTTACCTACATTTTTAATTTACTTATTCTTGTCTGATAAGGTAATCGCAGGTATTACCGGTGGCGGAGTAAAAGGTTAAGTGAGAAAGGATTCTGAAAAATGAGTATTAGAGTATCAACAATGGAAATCGAGGGAAATATTTCTCTCAAAGAAAATCAACTTCCGAGATTTCGGGCAAAACAACAGGATCGTGTGTTAGATGGAAGTGGTTTATTAGAGAAAGAAAAAGAAAAATATGCTTATCAGACCGGGGAACGAGTGCTGCCGTATCTGGTACAGGATGTGTACACAAGAGAGCGGAAATTAGAAGTCGTGAAAACAATAGAACTTGAAAATAAGCATTTGAAAGCGACTTTCCTGCCGGAATATGGAATGAGATTGTACTCTTTATACAGTAAGGATGAGCAAAGAGAACTGCTGTTTCGAAATTCGGTGTTGCATTTTGCAAATCTGGCAATACGTGATGCCTGGTTTGCGGGAGGGATTGAATGGAATATTGGGCAGATTGGTCATACGTTTACGACATGTGACCATGTCTATGCCGCAATCTGTAAAAATCAGAGTGGAGAAGAATTTCTCAGATGCTATGAATATGAGCGCTGTAAGGGAATCTATTGGCAGATTGATTTTTATCTAGAAGATGAGGCGGAGCAAATTGCCGTTTATGTTCGGTTTATCAATCCAAAATCAGAGCCGGTACCGTTTTATTGGTGGACGAATGTTGCGATTCCGGAAGAAAAAAATGTGCGGATTTTTTCGGGGAATCCAGAAGTGATTTATATTAATCCATCTTCGAATGAAGCGGTAGATGCAATCAAAGGCATGAGTCATGGTACGATGCCGCATTTGGGATCTTTGCCGAATGGAGATGCATCGTATCCTCAGAATTTTCGATTTTCTTCTGAGTATTTCTTCCAGAATGAAGCAGATGCGGAACAAACATGGGAAGCGGCAGTCTATGATGATGGAACGACCTTTTTTGAACGTTCATCAGAACGACTGCAGTACCGGAAAATGTTTTGCTGGGGAGTTCATCTGGGCGGTCAGCATTGGAAGGATTTTTTGTCTGATCCTGAGAAAGGAAATTATGTGGAACTCCAGGCGGGGTTAACACCAACACAGGTACATGGCATGGATATTCCTGCAAACACGACTTGGGATTTTGTACAAGTATTTGGAAGTACAAAGATGGATCCGAAAATGGCAAATGATGAATGGAACAGAGCAAGAGATTATGTGGATCAACAGGTGAAAAATCAGGTGGATCACATAGAAATCGAGAGGCTGTTAGAAAAATATCGGAAAAATGCGGATTGTGATGTGTGTGAGTTTTTGCATCTGGGAAGTGGTTTTGGCGCCGTAGAAGAATTAAGAAATCCCGGTGCTACACCTGCCGGATATAGATTCCCGCAGGCTGCTATCGGGAAAAAGGAAGCAATGTGGGTAGAATTGTTAAGGAAACACAAAATCGAGGATCAGCAACTGTTTGATTTCCCATTGTCATATATGGTAGATACCAGATATGAAGGCTATTTAAAAGAGGCGGCAGAGCAGGGTGGATATACCGCTAAGAATCTATATGGTGTGATGTGTTTTGAAGATACACGTTTTGAAGAGGGAATCGAGTGGTTTAAAAAATCTGTTGAGGTAAAGGAAAATCCACTTGCATATCGTAATTTATTTTATGCTTATAAAGATTTAGACGAAGAACAGGCAATCGCATATATGGAAAAAGCACTTTCTATGTTTGGGGATGAGCCGGAACGTGAATATGTAGAAGAATATACCGGGTATTTGTCAGAACATAAGCAGTATCATAAATTATGGAAATATTATTGGGAACTTTCAAGAGTATTACAGGAAAATGAACGCGTGATTTTGAATGTGATCCCGGCAGCTGTAGCTGTGAAGGATTGTGATTTCTTAGAAGAGCAGTTCCAAAAGGAATTTGTTCATATAAGAGAAGGGGAACGTGCCTTTACGGAATGTTATTTTGCATATCAGGCATTGAAAGAGGCGAGAGAAACGGGAGTCGAGTATACGGAAGAATTGGTTCGGAAGTATGTGGCGTTAAATCAAGTTCCAAGAAATATAGATTTCAGACAAAGTGAAATTTAAGCATTTTTAAAGGAGACGAAAAAAGACAGGATCTTTGGAGGAAAAGACAATGAATAAACCGGTGTTGGTGATTATGGCAGCAGGAATGGGGAGTCGTTACGGTGGATTGAAACAGATTGATCCGATTGACGAGCAGGGACATATTATTATGGACTTTTCTATTTATGATGCCAAGAGAGCAGGATTTGAGAAAGTCGTCTTTTTGATCAAAAAGGAAGATGAGGAAGAATTTCGAGAAGTCATCGGAAATCGGATGGCAGAGTATATGGAGGTTGCCTATGCATATCAGGATCTGAATAATCTGCCGGAAGGATTTCAGGTTCCGGAGGGGAGAGTGAAACCCTGGGGAACTGCACATGCAGTGCTGAGCTGTATGGATGTGATCGATGGACCGTTTGCAGTGATCAATGCGGATGATTATTATGGCAGAGATGCATTTCAGAAAATCTATGATTTTCTGTCCACACAGGAAGAGGAAGAAGTTTACCGATTCACGATGGTAGGCTATGAATTGAAGAATACATTGACAGAGAACGGTCATGTGGCACGTGGAGTCTGTACGCTGGATGATCATGGAAATCTGGCAGAAGTGACAGAGCGGACGCATATTGAAAAAAGAGGAAATCAGGCATTTTATACAGAGGACGAAGGCAAAACCTGGGAGGAACTTCCGATGGATGCCATTGTATCGATGAATATGTGGGGATTTTCCAAAGGATTTTTGAAGGAAATCAAGGATGGATTTGCAGAATTTCTGGAACAGGGATTGAAACAGAATCCACTGAAATGTGAGTATTTTCTCCCTTCAGTAGTGAGTAAACTGCTGGAAGAAGGGCGGGCGGTTGTTTCCGTACTGACTTCGAAGGATAAGTGGTATGGGGTGACTTATAAGGAAGACAAGCAGACAGTGGTAGATGCCATTCAGAAGATGAAGGAGGAAGGCATTTACACAGAAACGGTGTGGGGAGATCACGGAGAAGCGATACTGCACTTTCAACTGGATGGTCTGGTCATGAAAAATATCCGCTATGGAAATGGTCATATCAACGATACGTTTCTTGTAACACTGAAGAAAAAAGATGGAACAATGAAACGCGTTATTTTGCAGCGGATGAATAAGAATATTTTTACAAAGCCGGAAGAACTGATGGAAAATATCGAAGGCGTTACTTCTTTTCTGCAGAAGAAAATTGCGGAAAACGGAGGCAATCCGGAGCGTGAGACGTTGAATATCATTCCTGCGAAAGAGGGCTCTTCCTATTATGTGGACAATCAGGGAGAATACTGGAGATGCTATAAATTCATTGAGGATGCAACCAGTTATGAGCAGGTAGAAAGCCCAGAGGATTTCTATCAGAGCGCAGTTGCATTTGGAAATTTCCAGAGATTGTTAGCAGAATATCCAGCAGAGACTCTGCATGAGACGATTCCCGGATTTCACGATACGAAGGCAAGATTTCAGGTATTTTTGAAGGCAGTGGAAGAAGATGTCTGCGGACGGGCGGCGTCTGTGCAGAAAGAAATCCAGTTTGTGCGGGATCATGAAGAGGTGGCAAATGTATTTGGCGACATGCTGGCAAAAGGAGAACTGCCGCTTAGAGTAACTCATAATGATACGAAATTGAATAATATTATGATTGATCATGAAACACGAAAAGGAATCTGTGTCATTGATTTGGACACAGTGATGCCGGGACTTGCCATGAATGATTTTGGAGATTCTATACGGTTTGGCGCCAGTACGGCTGTTGAGGATGAACCGGATCTGGAGAAAGTCTGGTGTGACATGGAGTTATTCGAGAGTTATGCAAAGGGCTTTATCGAAGGTTGCGGCGGCAAATTAACGGCAAGGGAAATCGAGTTGCTGCCAATGGGAGCTAAGGTGATGACTTTTGAGTGTGGAATGCGTTTCCTGACGGATTATTTACAGGGAGATACATACTTTAAGATTCACAGAGAGCATCACAATCTGGACCGGTGTCGTACACAGTTCAAATTGGTAGCGGATATGGAAAAGAAATGGGAGACAATGGAAAAAATTGTAAAAAAATACAATCAATAGAAAAAGTACAGAGGTAGAGGAATGAAAAGGATACTTGCAAGTTTATTGGCAATGTGTATGTTACTGGGGATGTGTTCAGGGATTGCAGTGGCAAAAGATTCGGAAAGTCTTTTATGTTGGACAGCAGATGGAATCAAGCGTTATATGCAGTCAGAAAATCCACCGGAAGTAAAAGAAAATAATATTGAATTGGCGGCAGCCAGAAATGATTATGAGAGCGGACAGATTGTTGTACGAAGTGATGCACAAGAGTTGGACGTTCAGTCTGTTGAGTTTTCAGACTTAGTCAATGAAAATGGAATGATTTCAAAAGAAAATTGTAGTTATCATTTTGCACTTTATGAGTTGAATATTCCTACAAATGATGGAGGCCAGCATGATTTTGGAACTGCAGGACAGCCGTTATACCAAAAAAGTGAAATGTGTGATCCTCTTTCCAATGCTCAATCCATTCATGTGGAAAAAGGGAAAAATCAGCCGATCTATGTAAAAGTATATGTGCCGGAGCAAACAGTTCCGGGAACTTATAATGGATTTGCAACAGTAAAAACATCATTGGGAGACGTGAAAGTTCCTATCAGCATAGAAGTATTTTCCGCAGTGATTCCAGAATTAAAAGATGCAAAGTTTACATATTTTAACTGGATGACAGATATTGCACAAGGATATTACACAGCGTGGAATGCATTTACGACATATTATGATATTCAAGATGTGAAAGCAGATGGAAGTGATTTTACACCGGAATTTTATGAAGTCTTAGATAACTGGGGTCAAATAGTTACCGAGCATCGTCAAAATATGGTGATGATCTCTACAACAGCTTTATTAGATGCGGCAAATAGTAAAGTAGATGAAGCGGGAAAATATACCTTTGACTGGACGTTATTTGATAAATATGTGGATGCATGGCTGCGATATGGAATCACTCGATTCACAGGAATTCATTATGGATATCACAACAAAGATGTAATGCTGGAACGAGATCGGGATGGAAATGCTGTATTTGTATGGAAACCTTATACGGATCAGACGGTAGGTTATGATATGAATAAGGATCAGTGGTATCGTCAATATCTTTCTGCTTTGGCACAGCATCTGGAGGAGTTTGATATTACAAAATATCCACAGTTTGCCGGAACAGAAAATCAGACTTTGTTTGATATTTGGTGTCAGCATTTGTATGATGAACCGACAAATACAAGATTATGGGAATACTATGCAAAAGTAACAGATCAATATCTAGTTAATTCACAGGGAAAACAAGTGAAAATATTAGATGCAGATATGACAGGCGCTACTCAGGGAAAGCCGTATGTAGATTATCTGGATATTCATGTTCCGCAGGAAGGCTTTGTTCCGGGAAAAGAGAATTTTTACCAAAATGAAATGAGCTCCGGCAAAGAATTTTGGACGTATGTTTGTATTGGACCAGGAAAACCATGGCTAAATCGTTTTGTAAACCAGCCGGACACAACATATCCATTATTGTTCTGGTATAATGCACAGGTAAAAGCAAACGGATATTTGCACTGGGGAATGAATGTATGGAATGTGGGACCTTTTGCAGATGGAGACAGCTATATGGTGTATCCGGATAAAGAAGGGAAAACATTGATGAAATCCATCCGATATGAAGCACAGCGTGATGGTGTGGAAGATTGGGAGCTGGCACAGCTTGCAAGAAATACCAATGATGAGATGACACAACAGCTTTTGAATATGTCTGTTACACATCCAAATGGAGCCTATGTAAAAAATATTGATGAATATAGACAGATGCGCTATGCATTGTTACAGTTAGCAAGCGGAACAACCCCGGAGAAACTTCCGGAAATTGATAGTGGTGCGATGGTTGCTCCGGAAGCGCCGGCAGGAGCATATTATGTGGATAATTTGGATTCCAGGATTGTTTATACAGGAATGGAAGTATATCAGCATTCCAGCGAAACAGAGTCTTATAAAAAATCGGTACATTTCCAGAATTATAAGGGAGAAATGGGAACCGAAGGCGGAAGTGCAGAATTAGCATTTACCGGAACCGGTATCGAATTTATGTCTGAACAAAGAAGCAACAAAGGCGATATCAAAGTACAGCTCTATGATGCAAAAAATGATTTGATCGAAGAAAAGGTGGTAAGCTGTCTTGCCAATGATGTAAAACCGTTTTATATTGCATACAGCAAAACGGGACTGCCATACGGAGATTATAAAATTAAGCTGACAAATATTCGAACAGAGAACGGAATGGATCAAACTCAGTTCTTAGTAGATGCCTTTATTGTACATACGATGAGGGAAGACGGAACAAGTGATGTATGTAAGATCAAAACAAGTAAACCGATGAATGGAATCTTGAAAGTTTTGGTAAATGGAAAAGAAATTATATCAGGTGATTCTGTAGATTTTGGTGAGAATGTTGATATTATTACGATTCCAAATGCAGGGTATTATTGCAAAAATTTAAATATCAATGGAGCACCGGTAGGAATTTATGGAGATCATTATACAATCAAGAAGATTGATAAGGATGTCGTGATTGGAGCATCTTTCCATGAGATTAAGGGCGAGTATGAGCCGGCTGAAAATTTAGCACTTCAAAAGCCAGTGACTGCAAGCGGTCTGGATACTGTTAATGGATATACAATAGAAGGTGCAGTGGATGGAGTTAAGAATGGTGATGCAGATAAAAAGCATAAATGGTCAAGTAATCAGAATGCATATACCGAAGATTCCTGGCTGACGGTGGATTTAGAAAATGTATATATGATTAACAAAGTAGCACTGTCCTGGGTAGCAGACGCAACGTATGCACCTGCAAAATATATGATTCAGGTGTCTGAGACAGGAGAGGAGAATAGTTTTCAAACAGTCTTCCAGCAGAATGAAAAAATCTCAGGGGAAGATAATGTCCATATTTTTGAACCTGTAAAAGCAAAATTTGTGAGACTCTATGTTCCGAAAGATCCGAATGCAACATGGAATGCATACGAATTCAATGAGTTAGAAGTGTATGAATATAGAACAAGTATGAATGATAAAAGTCATTTACAGGCTGAAATTGAGAAAGCAAAAGAATTAGTAGAAAGCCAGTATACAGAAGAGAGCTGGGCAAAGATGCAGGCTGCTTTAGATGAAGCGATTCTTTGTGAATTGGATTTTTATGCAACTGTAGAAGAAATCCAGCAGGCTGCTGATCAGTTGGAGAAAGCAATTTCACAGTTGGAAGTGGTTCCTGAAACATACCATATTTCATTACAGGTTAATGAAGAGAAAATGGGAAAAGTATCGATCGAACCAGATCAGGAAACATATACAGAAGGAACTAAAGTTGTTGTTTCTGCAGTTCCAAGTTCTGAAGAGTATGAGTTTGTAAGATGGCTGGAAGTCTCTGAAGTGGATGGTAAGGAAACAGTAGTACCGATTCAGGGAGCAACAGCAAAGTATGAATTTGTAGTACAAAAAGATTGTATATTACGTGCGGAATTCAGAGAAGTAGAGAATCATACAGATAATCCACCAAATCAGGGTGGTACGGATGAAAATACGGATTCTGGAAATTCGGGAAATGGAAATACGAATCCTGGAAATTCGGAAGGTGGAAATTCAGAAAACGGAAAGCCGAATGAATCTCAAGAACATGCAGTTCAGACCGGAGACCAGACAAATGTGGGACTTTGGATAACGTTATTGGGATGCTTTATGACCATAGGAGTAAGTATTCTGGGCATTAGAAGAAAAAATATTTTGAAATAAAAAAAGGATAAACAATGGCGGATGAAAAACAGTGATTTCTCCGCCATTGTTTATAGGAGTTTAGGATGAAACTTGTTTTGGGTGGACAGTTGTTTCGTGGAATATTATAATAGAATTAAAAATGATTTGAGGTGCGGATACAAGGCAGGAGGACTTCATGTTTAAGCAAAGGATCAGAAAAAAACTCTTAAATTTATCGATTATACACCAGGCTGTTATGACAGTATTTATCGGGTGTACCATTTTTTTGATATTTTTTGTCTCTTATATTTTTCAGACCAATAAAGTGTTTGAAGATGCAAATAAATCATATGCAGAAGATCTTGTTTTGCAATTAGAAGAAAGTATTTACAGTAATTATGAATCATTAAAAAATACGATTCACTATATTTCATTCCAGACAGATCTTCAGAATTTTCTGTTGGAGAAAGATCCGTCTCAGAAGTATGTTTATTTTAGTCGGATCAATCAGTTCTGGGCTAATATGACATCTTTGAATCCCCAGATTATTGATTATGTTATTATTGATAAGAATCAGGCAACATATTCTCTTCTCGGTACAGAAGTGGAATTGATCCCAACAGAACAGATTGGAGCAAATGTTTCCATTTATTCAACGACGAATGTATCTGATGAACCGATATTTGTTATGTGTTCGCCGATTAAATGTACCAATATTTTACTTTCTACAAATGAAACAATTGGTTATATTTATATGATTTTAGATAAAAGTGCACTTGCATTTCAGAGTAATACGCATTTATTTACATCGAATACATATTTGCGGCTGACAACGGAGGATGGAACCTGTTTTTGGGAAAATAGAACGAATGAATTTGCAGGAGAAGAGTCTCTTCCTGTTCCGACGATACAGCATAAGCTGTCGGATTTAGGGATTACGATTTTTGCATATCCCGGACAGGATGCGACAATGTCTAAATTATTTAATACGCTGTTAAAATATACGTTAGTCTTTATCTTTATATTAATTATTGTTATTTTATTGTGGATCTATTTTGTAACACATACCGTCAGACCAATCAAGGAATTGACTGATTATATTGCAAAGATTAATAGTGGTTCCCTAAAAGAATTATCCGGACAGATCGAGTTAGAGGGGTATCTTGAAATAGATACAATAAATAATCAGTTTAATAATATGTTGAAAACGATCAAGCATTTAAATAAGCAGGTTTTTTTGACAACCTCACAATTATATGAAGCACAACTCAGCAAAGAAAAAATAGATCTGCAGTATTTGCGGAGCCAGATAAATCCGCATTTCTTATATAATACGCTGGAATCTTTAAAAGGTTTGGCGGCTGAGTCTGGAAACAAAGAGATTGTAAAATTTACAAAGGCATTATCCAGTATTTTTAAATATAGTTTAAAGGGAGAGGCAGAGGTTCCGTTATCAGAAGAACTGAAAATTATTAAAAACTATATATATATCCAGCATATTCGATTTGCGGATCGGTTTTTTGTAGAATTTTTTGTGAATGATTCACTTTTGGATTGCCGATTGCCTAAAATGATTTTACAGCCGCTTGTAGAAAATGCAATCGTACATGGGATAGAAGATTGTCCTTCTTTGTGTAAATTGAGCATTTCAGCAGTACAGGAAACAGAAAAAGATTTATGTATCTGTATTTTTAATGAAGGAATTCCGATTCAACCAGATAAGTTAAAAGAAATACAGCTGGAACTTAAAAATAGTAAAAATTTTCTTTTGGATGAACAACCTAAGAGCATTGGGCTGCATAATGTAAATAACCGGATCAGATTGACATATGGGGAACCGTATGGGCTTACAATTGATAGTTCGGTAGAGGGTACAACTGTTTTCCTGCGGATACCAATATCCAAAGGGTAGTGTAAAGTAGCCTATGAAAAAATTGGAGCTAAAAAATAGCTCCATTGGAA
>ERZ791922.686-NODE-686-length-18365-cov-2.140142_pt1 | contig 18365 bp, 30 predicted proteins | sample MGYA00510134_ERZ791922 | MGnify/ENA primary metagenome ERZ791922 (study PRJEB30046, sample SAMN00792101) | human gut metagenome | study: EMG produced TPA metagenomics assembly of the A metagenome-wide association study of gut microbiota in type 2...
GATCTAGGCACTATCTCGGGCTTCGCCTGATGATGCTGCCTGGGCGGCTGAACTGGCTGCCCCTGCTGCGGTGCCTGGTCTCCGTAATATGCGGCCGGGCCCTCTATGAGCTGGACCGTCGCCGTGTCCAGCAGGATACCTGTCTTTGTGGAATATCTCGCGAGGTCCACGAAACCCGTGAGAGTCCTGATGCCATCCGTGATCTGCGAAAGCTCCATCCGGGCGGCCTGGTCTTTGAGGCGCTCCATGTTCTCAGGAGAGACCTTGACCATGACCTCGGGTTTTTTTGCCACCTTCACCACCATCAGATCGCGGTAGTGGCCCATGAGGTCGCCGATCATCACCTTAGGGTCTGCACCTGCGGCGGTCATGGCCTGTATGGCCTCAAGCGCTCCCGCCGCGTCCTGGTCGATGATACGGTCCGTGAGGTCCAGGTAAAAATCCCTCCCCGCGGCACCGGTGTACTCCAGCACAAGTTCTTCCGTCACCGGGTCGTCTCCGGCGCTGATGCACTGCTCGAGGATGCTGAGGGCATCCCTGACCGAGCCGTCGGCGCTCCTCGCGATGAGCCGGAGAGCCGGCTCCGTTACGTTGACTCCTTTTTTACTGCAGATGCGGCTCATGCCCTCTGCCAGCTCGTCCTCGGAGACCCGTTTGAAATTCAGGGTCATGCAGCGGGACCTTATGGTCGGCCGCACCTTCTCCGGGTCGGTGGTGGCCAGGATGAACACCGCGTACTCTGGCGGCTCCTCAAGGGTCTTGAGAAAAGCATTCTCCGCAGACGCGGAGAGCATGTGGACCTCGTCGATGATGTAGACCTTGTACTTTCCCAGGACCGGCGGGTAGTACACGCTGTCGATCAGCGACCTGATGTCGTCCACGCCGTTGTTGGAGGCGGCGTCCAGCTCGACAACGTCCATGTATTTTCCGTCTCGTATGGCCTGGCAGTTCTGGCACTGGCCGCAAGGCTTATCCTCCGTATCGCCGGTGCAGTTCAGCGCCTTGGCCAGGATCCTTGCAGTCGTGGTCTTGCCCGTCCCCCGGATACCCGTGAAGAGGTAGGCCTGGCTCACGGTCCCGTTCTTCAGCTGGTTCTGAAGGATTTTGACGATATGCTTCTGGCCGATCATCTCGGAAAAAGTCTCCGGTCTCTCCGACCTGTACAGCGCGTAGTGCACGGGTGCCTCCTTTCTTCAGCAGTTTCTCGGGTCTCGGTGTGCGATCTGCGGATGGTTTCCGCAGAGATAGAAAAACGCCCTTAGATAGCTTGCAGAAAGCAGCGAGGTTTAGCTGCGGCACACGAGATGGTCCGCTTATTGCTGCTTCCTCTCGGACCTGACAAGGTTCACGGTATCCCGTTGCGCAGGACCCCGAAGCTCTGCAAGCTATCTAAGAGCGCCGCTGACAATTATAATAAAACATCGGGGGGCTGTCAATCGCGGAGACAACATGAAAAAAGACTGCAGAAAATTTGATTTTCCACAGTCTTCCCGTTCGACTTATTTATCAAGTACCATCAGTCTCCGGACTATACCAGCTCCAGGTAAACGACTTCTGCGTTGTCTCCCTGCCGAGGTCCCAGCTTCAGGATCCTTGTGTATCCGCCGTTCCTCGCCTCGTATCTAGGAGCGATCTCCTCGAAGAGCTTTGTAACAACGTCCTCGTCTACGATATATGCCAGGGCCTGTCTTCTGGCGTGCAGGTCGCCGCGCTTGCCGAGAGTGATCATCTTCTCAGCGACTCTGCGGGCTTCCTTGGCTCTGTCTTCAGTGGTAGTGATTCTTTCCTCTCTCAGGAGGTCTGTCACAAGATTCCTGAGCATGGACTTCCTGTGCGCAGAATCTCTGCCCAGTTTTTTGTAACCGTTCATTCCGCGTTACTCCTTTCCTTTAGTTTTCGTCGTTAGGCTTAAGACCAAGTCCAAGCTCAGCCAGCTTGTTCTTAACTTCGACCAGGGACTTCATTCCCATGTTTCTAACCTTCATCATGTCCTCTTCGGTGCGCTGAGTGAGCTCCTCAACGGTGTTGATGTTGGCTCTCTTCAGGCAGTTGAAGGAACGGACGGAGAGCTCCAGCTCTTCGATGGTCATCTCAAGAGCCTTTTCCTTCCTGTCTTCGTCCTTCTCGATCATGAATTCCATGCCCTTGACATCGGAACCCAGACCGATGAACAGATTGAGGTGCTCCAGCATGATCTTGGCTCCAATGGAAACACCCTCCTCAGGAGTGATGGATCCGTCTGTCCAGAGCTCAAGTATCAGCTTGTCGTAGTCCGTAACCTGTCCTACTCTCGTGTTCTCAACGGTGTAATTGACCCTTGTAACAGGAGTGTAGATAGAATCAACAGGGATAACGGAGATCGGAGTGAACTCAGTCTTGTTCTGCTCGGCAGGAACGTATCCTCTGCCGGATGCGATGTTCATCTCCATTACCAGTGTGGCGTTCTCTGCCAGTGTGGCAATGTGCAGATCAGGATTGAAGATCTCTGTATCGGAATCAACGATTATATCTGCTGCGGTGACCTCCTTAGGTCCGACAGCGTTGATGATCGCCCTCTTATCCTCATCTCCTGTGATCTTTACAGCCAGTCTCTTCAGGTTCAGGATGATCTCTGTAACGTCTTCCTTAACTCCAGGGATCGTAGAGAACTCGTGAAGAATGCCATCGATCTTGACCGATGTGATGGCAGCACCTGGCAGCGAGCTGAGGAGGATTCTTCTCATGCAGTTTCCCAGCGTAGTACCATATCCTCTCTCGAGAGGTTCTACGACGAACTTACCGTACTTGCCGTCCTCACTGATTTCCTTAGTGATCGTAGGCTTTTCAATTTCGATCATTCTATTCCTCCCTATCAACTTTCCAGTCTGTACACCAGCATCAGCATCCTACTATCTGGAGTAGAACTCTACGATGTAGTGCTCCTCGATCGGCAGGTCAATGTCCTCACGAGTAGGGGCGGCAACGATCTTTCCCTCGAGCTTGTCCATGTTGATCTCGATCCACTGTGGAGTGGTGATGACCATGTCCTTCAGCTCCTTGAACTTAGGGGAGGACTGGGACTTCTCCTTAACGGTAATAACGTCACCAGGCTTGAGCTCCATTGAAGGGATGTTTGCCTTCTTGCCGTTCACCAGGAAGTGTCCGTGGTTAACGAGCTGTCTGGCCTCTCTTCTTGTAGCGGCAAAGCCCATTCTGAATACTACGTTGTCGAATCTGCTTTCCAGCATGATGAGCAGGTTCTCACCGGCAGAGCCAGGTCTCTTGGTAGCCTTGTCGAAGGTGTTTCTGAACTGCTTCTCCTGAAGGCCGTACAGGAACTTCACCTTCTGCTTCTCGTTCAGCTGAACGCCGTACTCGGACTTTCTCCTTCTGCTCTGCTGAACCTGTCTCTTAGATTTCTTATTAATACCCATGTACTGTGGTGCAATGCCCAGAGCCTTGGCTCTCTTCAGTACAGGCTCTCTGTTCTTAGCCATGTATCGTAAATCCTCCCTTCAATTAGACTCTTCTCTTCTTAGGCGGACGGCATCCGTTATGAGGGATAGGTGTGATATCCTTGATCATAGTGATGTTCAGTCCTGCTGTCTGAAGTGCTCTGATAGCAGCCTCTCTACCGGAGCCCGGTCCCTTTACATAGACCTCTACGGTCTTCAGACCATGCTCCATGGCGGCCTTTGCAGCTACCTCTGCTGCACTCTGAGCAGCGAATGGGGTGGACTTACGGGATCCCTTAAATCCGTTGGATCCGGCGCTGGACCAGGAAAGTGCATTTCCGTCCATATCTGTAAGAGTAACGAGAGTGTTGTTAAAGGTAGTCTGGATATGAGCCTGGCCTCTCTCAACGTTCTTACGTTCTCTCTTCTTCTTTCTTACTGTTTTCTTAACAGCAGCCATATTCTCTTACCTCCTATCCCTTACTTCTTCTTGCCAGCAAGTCTCTTAGGGCCCTTGCGAGTTCTAGCGTTAGTCTTGGTCTTCTGTCCTCTGACAGGGAGGTTTCTTCTGTGTCTGATTCCTCTATAGCTGCCGATCTCCATCAACCTCTTGATATTCAGGGAAACCTCTCTTCTGAGGTCACCTTCTACCATGTAGTTGTTTTCGATGACTCTTCTGATCTTACCAGCATCTTCCTCGGTAAGATCTCTGACCCTGATATCAGGATCTACTCCCGCTTCAGCGAGAATCTTCTTGGATGTTGCGAGACCAATTCCGTAGATGTAAGTAAGACCGATCTCGATCCTCTTATCTCTTGGCAGGTCAACTCCGGCAATTCTTGCCATTTCTTCCTCCTTTCCCATCTTCCGTCACCATCCCGGGGGCGATATAGACGGGGGTTGCAATAAATAAACTTGCGCAGTGATCCCGGTACCACCGCGTGCAAAAAAACAACACTTCATTTTAACAGGAAACGAAAAAAATTTCCTGTCTTTTTTTGTACTGTTATCAGTACACAGGAAGGCTGCGGTCAGCCCTCAGGCCCCCGCATCCTCTGCATACATCTGACTGTGCCTGTAATACTTTTCGACTAGCCCTGTCTCTGCTTGTGCTTAGGGTTCTCGCAGATTACCATGACCTTGCCATGTCTCTTGATAACCTTGCACTTCTCGCAAATAGGCTTTACTGAAGATCTAACCTTCATTTGCTTGTCCTCCTTAATGTCAGTCGCGGGCGGCCCGCAAGCAGCTCATTCTGCGACTCCGAAAATAGTCCCCATTCCCGGACTATTTCTCTCTCCAGGTTATTCTGCCTCTTGTCAGATCATAAGGTGAAAGCTCGACCTTTACCTTATCTCCCGGCAGGATCCTGATGTAGTTCATTCTGATCTTGCCGGAGATGTGAGCAAGGACCTCAAATCCATTCTCCAGCTTCACTTTGAACATCGCGTTTGGCTGTGCGTCCACAACTGTGCCCGTTACCTCGATAGTATCTTTCTTAGACATACTACCAGCCTCCTTCTACAGTGTGAGCAGCTCCGGCTCCCCGTCTGTGATCACCACGGTGTTCTCGTAGTGAGCAGAAAGCTTGCCGTCAGCAGTAACCACTGTCCAGTCATTGGACAGCACCCTCGTATCGTATGTTCCCTGAGCAAGCATCGGCTCGATCGCCAGAACCATGCCCTCCTTCAGGTGTGGTCCTGTATGAGGTCTTCCGTAATTAGGCACCTGTGGATCCTCGTGCAGATCTCTCCCGATCCCGTGTCCCAGGTACTCCCTGATAACAGCCATTCCGTTCTTCTCGGAATACTCCTGGATGGCGTGGCCGATGTCGTGAAGCCTGAAGCCTACCATAGCGTACTTTACGCCCTGGAAAAAGCTTTCTTTCGTAACGTCGATCAGCTTCTGAGCGTCGGCGGTTATCTCTCCTACGGCGTACGTCCGCGCGGCATCGCTGGCGTAACCTCTGTAGGTAGCGCCGGTGTCCACACTGACGATATCTCCTTCATTCAGCACCCTGTTCTTGGAAGGGATACCGTGGACGATCTCATCGTTCACGGAAACGCAGGCCCCTGCAGGGAACCCGCCGTACCCCTTGAAAGTAGGTGTCATCTTGTAGTGAGCGATCTTATCTTCTACATAAGCGTTCACATCGTACGTGGTCATTCCCGGTTTGATGAGGGTCTCCAGGTCTCTCAGGATCTCTCCCGTGACCTTTGCCGCATCCCTCATCAGATCGATCTCCCGCTTCGATTTGATAATGATCATTCAAACGACTCCTATCCTATAGTCTGGACTATATCACCAAATATGGCTTCAGCATCCTTGGTCCCGTCGAAGTCGGCCAGGACGCCGGTGTTCTTATAGTAGTCCACCAGCGGAGCAGTCTGCTCGTCATAAGTCTTGAGCCTGCTGGCAACAGTCTCTGGAGCGTCATCCTTTCTCTGATAGAGCTCGCCGCCGCATCTGTCGCACACGCCTTCCTTTTTCGGAGGGATGGTGACGATGTTGTAGCTCGCTCCACAGCTGCGGCAGATCCTCCTCCCGCTGAGGCGGCTGATGATCTGCTCTGAAGGAACGCTGAGGTTGATCACGATATCCAACTTCATGCCGTTCTCCTTCAGGAACTGATCCAGCTTGTCAGCCTGGAAGATCGTCCTTGGGAAACCGTCCAGCAAAAATCCGTTTGCGCAGTCGTCTTCCAGAAGTCTGGATGTTACGATCTCGCATGTCAGCTCGTCCGGTACCAGCTTTCCGGCGTCGATGTAGCTCTTGGCCTTGACGCCCAGCTCTGTACCCTCGCTGATGTTTTTCCTGAAGATGTCTCCTGTCGAAATGTGAGGCACCTGATACTTATCTACCAGCTTCACGGCCTGAGTGCCTTTTCCTGCACCCGGAGGCCCCAGCAGTACTGCTCTTAACATGACCCAACTCCTATACCTTGAATACTAAAGCACCATTTGATCTGTTGAATAATTTATTTGAGGAATCCCTGATAATTTCTCATAAGCATTTGGTTCTCCAGCTGCTGCACCATGTCCAGCGCTACTCCTATCAGGATCAGCAGAGATGTTCCTCCGAAAGCGATGTCCAGCGGTGTGAGCACGCTTATGATGGTAGGGATGGTGGCTACCGCCGCCAGGAAAATTCCGTCCGCCAGGCACAGTCTGGACATGATCCTCGAAAGGTAGTCCACTGTAGCCTGTCCCGGTCTGATTCCCGGAACGAATCCACCGTTCTGCTTCATCTGCTCTGCGACCTCAACTGGGTTGAAGGTGATCGCAGTATAGAAATAAGTGAAGAACATTGTAAGCGCGATGTTCAGGATCGCATATACCCATACTCCAGGGTTTCCGGATGGCGACAGATACTTGGTCACGAAGTCCGTGAATCCGGTGTTCGGGAAAAAGTATGTTATCGTCAGTGGGAACTGGAGCAGAGAGAGAGAGAAGATGATAGGAATTACTCCGGCCTGGTTCACCTTCATCGGAATGTGGGTGGACTGACCGCCGTACATCTTCCTTCCAACGACTCTCTTTGCATACTGTACCGGGATCTTTCTGACTCCCTGCTGCATCTCGATCACGACCATCGTGACCAGAACAGCGATGATGACCATCACCACTACTGCCACGGCGCTTATGGTACCCTCAGATACCTGAGTTGCGATGCCCCTGATGCTGGACGGGATCCTGGCAACGATACCGGCAAAGATGATAAGGGAAATTCCGTTACCAACACCGAACTCGTTGATTTTCTCTCCGATCCACATGAGGAATGTGGTACCCGCTGTGAGCACTGCGATGATCACGATCATCGTGAAAACGCCCTGATCTATTATGGCCTTCCTGAAAAGGCCGATGGTCAGACCTGTTGCCTGGATCAGCCCCAGGCCAACGGTCATGTACCTTGTGATCATTGCCATTTTCTTGCGTCCTTCGTTTCCTTCCTTGGCGAGCCTTTCAAAATAAGGGAACGCTATGGTAAGGAGCTGAACGATGATAGACGCCGTTACGTATGGCGTAATGCTCAGTGCGAAAATGGTGAAGTTGCTGAACGCTCCACCGGAAAACAGGTCGAACAGGTCCAGAAGGCCCGTGTCTCCTGAGAACATCTGCGCTAAATACTCTCTATTAATGCTGGGTACCGGAATGTTTGATCCGATCCTGTACACCAGGAGCATGAGGAGCGTGAAGATGATCTTCTTCCTCAGCTCATCGATGTGCCATGCCTTTGAGAAAGTCTTTAGCATCTCCATTCTAGAGTACCTCTGCCTTTCCGCCTGCAGCCTCTATTTTTTCTGCAGCACTCTTGCTGAACTTTGCAGCCTTTACGGTCAGCTTCTTCTCCAGCTCTCCGTTGCCCAGCACCTTAACGCCGTCGTTCAGCTTCTTTACCAGACCGCAGTCCAGCAGAGCCTGCTGATCTACAACAGCGCCGTCCTCAAATCTGTTCAGATCCTGAACGTTTATTTCGGAATATACTGTAGCGAAGTGGTTGGTGAATCCCCTCTTAGGAAGTCTTCTGTAGAGAGGCATCTGGCCTCCCTCGAATCCCAGTCTTACTCCGCCGCCGCTTCTGGACTTCTGTCCGTTCATTCCTCTGCCGCCGGTCTTACCCTGACCGGTAGCAGTACCGCGGCCTCTTCTCTTACGGTCTCTGGTAGACCCTTCAGCCTTCTTCAGTTCATGAAGTCTCATGATCTCTGCACCTCCTTACAGCTCTTCAACATCCAGAAGATGAGAAACCTTAGCAATAGCACCCCTTGTTGCAGGAGTGTCGCCCAGCTCTACAGACTGGTGCAGCTTCTTCAGGCCCAGGGCTTCTACGGTCTTCTTCTGCTTAGGAGGTACGCCGATAACACTTTTTACCAGTGTGATCTTTAATGTCTTTGCCATTGTACGATCCTCCTATCCTAAAATTTCCTCTGGTGTCTTGCCGCGACGCTTAGCAACTTCCTCAACAGTTGTGAGGTTCTTCAGACCCTCCATGGTAGCCTGTGCCATGTTTCCTGTGTTGCTGGATCCCAGCGACTTGGCTCTTACGTCCTTGATACCTGCGGACTCCAGTACTGTACGCACGGAAGATCCCGCGATAACTCCGGTACCCTTTGCGGCAGGCATGATCAGGACTTTTCCTGCTCCGAAAATTCCAACAGTCTCGTGAGGAACTGTTGTTCCTACTGTCGGAACGAAAATCAGCTTCTTCTTGGCATCCTCGGTAGCTTTTCTGACAGCCTCAGGGATCTCCTGAGCCTTTCCGAGACCGATACCAACGTGGCCCTCGCCGTCTCCAACGACAACTGTAACAGAGAATCTCATGTTACGTCCGCCCTTTACAGTCTTGGCTACACGTCTGATATTTACGATGGTCTCAGTGAGTTCAAGCTTGGATGCATCTACTCTACTACGCATTCCATTTCCTCCCTAGAATTCTAATCCTGCTTCACGAGCGCCGTCAGCCAGCTCCTTGACTCTGCCGTGGTAGAGATATCCACCTCTGTCAAAAGCGACCTCCTTGATCCCCTTTGCGAGAGCTCTCTCACCTACTGCCTTGCCAACTTTTGCTGCAGCCTCTTTGTTTCCGCCGTTAGCGATCTCAGCCTTCAGCTCCTTGTCCAGAGAAGATGCGGATGCCAGTGTGACACCGTGAACATCGTCGATGATCTGAGCTGAAATGTTGCTGTTAGATCTGAATACACACAGTCTAGGCTTCTCAGGAGTTCCGAAAACGTCTTTTCTTACTCTGGCATGCCTCTTCAGGCGTCTGTCATTTCTGCTTAATGTTGCCATGTTTCAAATCCTCCTTTCCTAAGCGGATGCGCCGCTCTTGCCTTCCTTCTTGTGGATAACTTCACCATCGTACATAACGCCCTTGCCCTTGTATGGCTCAGGTTTTCTCCAGGCTCTGATGATGGCTGCGTAGTTGCCTACCTGTGCCTTGTCAGCTCCCTTTACTACGATAGTGTTGGCGTCAGGAGTCTCTGTTGTGATCCCCTCAGGATCTTCCATCTCGATCGGATGGGAATAACCCAGCTTCAGGACCAGCTTGCTGCCCTGCTTGCTGGCTGTGTAACCAACTCCGCTGATCAGCAGCTTCTTCTCGAAGCCCTTCTCAACACCCTCGATCATGTTGTTGATCAGGGTCCTTGCCAGACCGTGCTGAGATCTCAGGATCCTTCCATCGTCAGGTCTGGATACTGTCACTACACCATCCTCAACAGTGATCTTCAGATCCTCGTTGATGGACTGGTGAAGCTCTCCCTTAGGTCCCTTTACGGTCACGTTGTTGTTCTCGTCTACTGTTACCTCAACGCCGGCAGGGATCTGGATCGGTTTGATACCTATTCTTGACATTTCTTACCTCCTACCAAACGTAACAAATAACTTCTCCGCCTACTCCCAGCTTCCTGGCTTCCTTGTCGGTGATTACGCCGTTGGAAGTGGAGAGGATGGCGATTCCCAGGCCTCCCAGTACCTTAGGTACATCGTTTGCCTTTGCATATACTCTCAGGCCAGGCTTGGAGATCTTCTTGATACCGTAAATGGTCTTCTCCTTGTTAGGACCGTACTTCAGCTCTACCTTGATGGTTCCCTGAGCGTTGTCCTGAACGACCTGATAGTCACTGATGAATCCCTCGTTCTTGAGGATCTCAGCAATTGACTTCTTCATGTTGGAAGCAGGAATGTCGACAGTCTTGTGTCCCGCTGTGTTAGCATTCCTGATTCTGGTCAGCATATCCGCGATTGGATCTGTCATTGCCATAGCAGTAATTTCTCCTTTCTTCGCGCGGTTCCCCCGCCGCCTTGCGTCGAGGGCCTTCGCAAACTATATCTTACCAGCTCGCCTTCTTTACGCCAGGGATCTCACCCTTGTAAGCAAGCTCTCTGAAGCAGATACGGCAGATGCCGTACTTCTTCAGAACGGAATGAGGTCTTCCGCATATTCTGCACCTTGTATAAGCTCTTGTCTTATACTTAGGCTTTCTCTGCTGTTTGATCTTAAGTGAAGTCTTAGCCATGTTTCCTCCTATTTCTCAAACGGCATTCCCAGCATCTCGAGAAGGGCCTTTGCTTCCTCGTCGGTCTTAGCCGTTGTCGTGAATACGATGTTCATTCCCTTGATGGTCTCTACATCATCATATACGATCTCAGGGAAGATGAGCTGCTCTCTGATGCCCATGGAGTAGTTTCCTCTTCCGTCGAAGGAATTCTTGCTTACGCCCTTGAAGTCTCTTACTCTCGGGAGAGAAAGGTTGAAAAGCTTGTCCGCAAATGCGTACATCTTGTCTCCTCTAAGAGTAACCTTTGCTCCTACAGGCATTCCCTGTCTCACCTTGAAGTTGGCGATGGACTTTCTGGCCTTTGTTACAACAGGTCTCTGTCCGGAGATCAGGGCGATCTCCTTAACGGCGCTGTCCAGGATCTTGGAGTTGTCCTTGGCCTCGCCCAGTCCCATGTTGATGGTGATCTTCTCGAGCTTAGGGATCTCCATTACATTCTTGTACTGGAACTTCTCGTTCAGGGCTGTGCGGACTTCATTGTTATACTTGTCTCTCAGTCTGATTTCCAATTGTCACTCCTCCTTTCCTAGTCTATTACAGCACCCGTCTTCTTGGATACTCTTACCTTCTTGCCGTCCACGATCTTGTAGCCGATCCTTGTGCCGCTCTTTGCTTCCTTGTCGTAGTACATAACGTTGGAAGCGTCGATAGGCCCCTCGATGTGCTTGATCTCTGCCGGTGAAGTCTGAGTTGCCTTAGCATGCTTTGTCTGCATGTTAACGCCCTCAACAACTACCTTGTTCTTCTTAGGGATAGCTCTCAGCACGGTACCGGTCTTGCCCTTGTCCTTGCCGGAGATAACCACTACTGTATCGTCTTTCTTGATTTTCATCGTCACACCCCCTACAGTACTTCCGGTGCAAGAGATACGATCTTCATGAAGCCTGCATCTCTCAGCTCTCTGGCAACTGGTCCGAAAATACGAGTTCCGACCGGGTTCTTGTCGGTTCTGTCCTTGATGATAACTGCAGCGTTCTGGTCGAACTTTACGTAGCTTCCGTCATCTCTTCTGGCGCCACTCTTGCTTCTGACAACTACTGCTTTTACAACGTCGCCCTTCTTTACAACTCCACCTGGTGTAGCATCCTTTACGGAGCAAACGATGATATCACCGATGTTAGCGTACTTGCGTCCTGTACCGCCGAGGATACGGATGCACAGAAGTTCCTTAGCTCCGGAGTTGTCGGCAACCTTTAATCTTGTTTCTGTCTGGATCACGATTGCGCCTCCTTATTTAGCCTTTTCAACGATCTCGACAACTCTCCATCTCTTGTCCTTGGAAAGTGGTCTTGTCTCCATGATTCTAACCTTATCACCGATGCCGCACTGGTTCAGCTCGTCGTGGGCCTTGAACTTTCTGGTCCTCTTGATTCCCTTACCGTAAAGAGAATGTCTTACGAATTCCTGAGTAGCGACAACGACAGTCTTGTCCATCTTGTTGCTGGATACGATTCCTACTCTTGTCTTTCTTCTGTTTCTTTCCATCGTACATCCTCCTTTCCGTTAAGCTTTTGGCTGCTCGAGCTCTTTCTCTCTGATGATGGTCTTGACTCTTGCGATGTCTCTCTTGACCTCTCTCATCTTTACAGGATTCTCGAGCTGTCCGGTAACGTGCTGAAATCTCAGGTTGAAGAGCTCCTGCTTCATTCTCTGCAGCTCGGCGTCTCTCTCCTGGTCAGTCATCTTTCTAATCTTGTTCAAATCCATTACTCGTCACCACCCTTTGTCGCTTCCTGTCCTTTGACAACGAACTTGCACTTGATAGGCAGCTTGTGAGAAGCAAGTCTCAGGGCCTCCTTGGCCTGTGCCTCTGTTACTCCGTCGATCTCGAACATAACTCTGCCCGGCTTAACAACTGCAACCCAGTACTCTGGTGCACCCTTTCCGGAACCCATTCGAACCTCTGCAGGCTTCTTCGTAATAGGCTTATGTGGGAAGATCTTGATGTAAACCTTTCCGCCTCTCTTGATGGATCTGGTCATGGCGATTCTGGCAGCCTCGATCTGCTTGGAGTCGATCCATGCACACTCCTCAGCAACAAGACCGTATTTGCCGTATGTAACGGTGTTGCCCTTTGTAGCAACGCCCTTCATTCTGCCTCTGTGAACTCTTCTACGTTTAACGCGCTTAGGCATCAACATGGCAAGTCACACTCCTTTCTACTATTCTTCAGTTACCTCTGCAGGAGCATTCTCAGCTTCTGTCTGTACTGGAGCCTCGACCTTAGGCTGCTTTCTGACTCTCGTGGTTGCAGGCTTGATCTCAGGCCTTGCGTCACGACGGTCGTTTCTTCTGCGGTCACGACCCTCGAAGTTTCTCTTGTTCCTTCTGTCGTTTCTCCTGTTCTTCTTGTCCCTTCTGTCATTTCTGGATGTCTCAGGGATGGCCTCCTTCAGGCCCTTGTCCAGGATCTCGCCGTGGTTGATCCAAACTTTTACGCCGATCTTGCCGTATGTGGTGTCAGCCTCAGCGAAGCCGTAGTCGATGTCTGCTCTCAGTGTGTGGAGCGGAACGTTGCCCTCACTGTACTTTTCCTTACGGGCGATCTCAGCTCCGCCAAGTCTTCCGGAGCACTCGATCTTGATACCCTTTGCGCCGGCCTTCATGGCTCTGCCGATAGGCTGCTTCATGGCTCTTCTGAAAGAAGTTCTTCTCTCAAGAGACTGAGCTACGCTCTCGGCTGTCAGCTGTGCATCCAGGTCGTAGCGTCTTACTTCCTCGATGTTGATGTCGGCCTTTCTGTCGGTGATCTTGCTCAGGCCCTTCTTCAGCTGCTCGATGCCGCTTCCGTCGCTTCCAATGATCATTCCAGGTCTTGCGGCCAGGATGTTGATCTTTACTCTGTCAGCTGTGTTTCTCTCGATCACGATGCTGGAGATGCCAGCGCCGTACAGCTCTCTCTTAACGTATTTTCTGATCTGGTTATCCTCGGCGATGTAATCAGCGAAATCAGCCTTGTCAGCATACCACTTGGAATTCCAGTCTTTATTAACGCCGACTCTTAAACCGTGTGGATTAACTTTCTGCCCCATTAGACTGACCTCCTTCTGTTTCTGTAGTCTCCTTCTCTCTCAGAGTTACGCCGATGTGGCTGCTCCTCTTGAGGATCATTGATGCTCTTCCCTGAGCGCCTGCTCTGTAGCGCTTCATGGTCGGACCCTGGTTTGCGTAGATCTCTGCTACGTACAGGTTGTCAGGATCCATATCGTGATTGTTCTCAGCGTTTGCTGCTGCGGACATAACTACTTTCTCGACCAGCCCAGAACCCTTGCCAGGTGTGAACTTCAGAATAGTCAGAGCTTCCTTCAAGTCCTTTCCTCTTACCAGGTCAGTAACAGGCTTGAGCTTGCTTGGAGACATTCTGACATACTTAGCAACTGCTTTTGCTTCCATCTTATCTTCTCCTTTCTGTTACTGTTTATTTTCCCTTGGTAGCCTTGTCACCTGCGTGACCCTTGAAGGTTCTCGTAGGAGCAAACTCACCCAGCTTATGTCCTACCATATCCTCGGTGATGTATACCGGAACATGCTTGCGGCCATCGTGAACTGCGATGGTGTGTCCAACCATCTGAGGGAAAATTGTGGATGGTCTGGACCATGTCTTGATGACTTTCTTCTCGTTAGCGTCGTTCATCTCCTCGATCCTCTTCAAGAGCTTTTTGTCGACGAACGGGCCTTTCTTAAGCGATCTTCCCATTATATGCTCCTTCCTTACTTAGCCTTTCTGCTTCTGACGATGTACTTGCTGGAAGCCTTATGCTTGCTGCGAGTCTTGTAGCCAAGAGCAGGCTTGCCCCAAGGGGTAACTGGACTCTTACGTCCAACTGGTGCTCTTCCTTCACCACCGCCGTGTGGGTGGTCGTTAGGGTTCATGACGGAACCTCTGACGGTAGGTCTCCAGCCCATGTGTCTCTTTCTTCCTGCCTTACCGATCTGGATGTTGGCGTGTTCGATGTTGCCGACCTCACCGATGGTAGCTCTGCAGTTGATCCTTACCATTCTTACCTCGCCGGAAGGAAGCCTTACCTGTGCGTAATCTCCCTCCTTGGCCATGAGCTGAGCGCCGTTTCCGGCGGATCTTACCATCTGAGCACCCTTGCCAGGCTTGAGCTCGATGTTGTGGATGATCGTACCAACCGGAATGTTTGCGATAGGAAGCGCATTTCCCGGCTTAATGTCTGAATCAGGTCCGGATACGATCACGTCTCCTACCTTCAGCTCGTTAGGAGCGATGATGTATCTCTTCTCGCCGTCTGCGTAGCACACCAGGGCGATGTTTGCGGATCTGTTAGGATCGTACTCGATGGTCTTCACTGTTGCAGGGATGTTGTCCTTGTTCCTCTTGAAGTCGATGATCCTGTACTTAGGTCTCGTGCCGCCGCCTCTGTGCCTGACGGTGATCTTTCCTCTTACGTTTCTTCCTGCGTTCTTCTTGAGAGTAACTGTAAGAGACTTCTCAGGCTTGCTAGCTGTGATCTCCTCGAATGTGGAGACGGTCATTCCACGCAGGCCCGGAGTGGTTGGATTGTATTTCTTGATTCCCATTTCTTACATTCCCTCCTATATTACAGACCCTGGAAGATCTCGATCTCCTTGCTGTCAGGAGTGAGTGTGACGATGGCCTTCTTGTAATCAGAAGTCTTTCCAACGGATCTTCCCAGTCTCTTAGTCTTGCCGTTAACGTTCATGATGTTTACCTTTGCAACATCTACGTCGAAGATCTCTTCGACAGCATTCTTGACCTCAGTCTTGTTAGCTCTTGGGTCGACCTTGAATGCGTATTTCCTCTCAGCAGCCAGGTCCATGCTGGACTCGGTGATGATCGGTCTGATCACTACGTCGTAAGCTGTCTTCATTATGCGTATACCTCCTGGATCTTCTCGGCTGCTGCCTTAGTCAGTACAAGGCTGTAATGATTGAGGATCTCATATACGTTCATTGTACTTACGAGAGCAGTCCTTACGCCCTGGATGTTGGATGCGGACTTTACTACGTTCTCGTCCTTCTGATCCATCACGATGAGCGCCTTCTTGTCAGCGTTGATGTTCTTCAGGACGTTGACCATCTCCTTAGTCTTAGGCTCCTCGAACTTCAGCTCGTCCACAACGATGAGCTCGTTGCCGGATACCTTAGCGGAGAGAACGGACTTCAGCGCCAGCCTTCTCAGCTTCTTAGGAACGCTGTATCTGTAGTCCCTTGGCTTCGGAGCGAACACGATACCTCCGCCGATCTGTGAAGGATCTGTTGTGCTTCCCTGTCTGTGGCGTCCTGTTCCCTTCTGTCTGAAAGGCTTGCGGCCGCCTCCTCTTACCTCGCTTCTGGTCTTGGCAGATTGGGTCCCCTGTCTCTGGTTTGCCAAGTAATTCTTAACTGTAGCCTGAACGGCGTACTCGTTAGGCTCGATACCGAAGACTTCGTCGTTCAGAGTGATCTCGCCCACGTTCTCGCCGGCCATGTTCAGTACTTTTACTGTTGCCATTTCACTTCCTCCTTTCTGCCTGACTACTTATCCTGGCCCTTAACGGCATATCTGATCTTCAGCAGACCACCCTTCTTTCCAGGAACTGCGCCCTTTACGAGCATGAGGTTCCTGTCAGCGATGACCTTGACCAGAACCAGGTTCTGAACAGTGACTGTGTCTCTGCCCATTCTTCCCGGACCGTCGTTGCCCTTGAATACTCTTGATGGATATGTACCGGCAGCCAGACCACCTGCAAGCCTCTTGTGCTTGGAACCGTGACCCATAGGTCCTCTTCTGTGGCCGTGTCTCTTGATGTTGCCCTGAGTTCCCTTACCTTTGGTGAGACCTGTCACATCGATCTTGGATCCCTCCTCGAAGTCAGCAACGGTGATCTCCTGGCCGATCTCGTACGTCTCGCCATCCTCGACTCTGAACTCTGCCAGATGCTTCTTGGTGGATACTCCGGACTTCTCGAAGTGGCCTGTGAGAGGCTTGTTGACTCTCTGAGGCTTCTGCTCCTCATATCCGACCTGTACTGCGTCGTAACCGTCTGTCTCAGCTGTCTTGATCTGAGTTACGTACTCAGGACCTGCCTCGATGACCGTAACCGGAACAACAGCACCTTCCTCGGTGAAGATCTGGGTCATGCCGATCTTCTTTCCCAACAGTGTCTTCATTTTAACCTCCTACTTTCTTACAGCGGATCGCCCTGGTTTGGCCTGCGCCCTCTCATGCGATCTTTCTAATCAGCTTAGAGCTTGATCTCTATATCGATTCCAGCAGGCATATCGAGCTTTGTGATAGCGTCGGTAGTCTTTGTGGAAGCGTTAGTGATATCGATCAGACGCTTGTGAGTTCTCTGCTCGAACTGCTCTCTGCTGTCCTTGTACTTGTGGACAGCCCTGATGATGGTCACGACTTCCTTCTCTGTTGGCAGAGGGATAGGGCCGCTTACATCAGCGCCTGTTCTCTTCGCGGTCTCTACGATCTTGGCAGCGGACTTGTCCAGCAGTGCGTGATCATAGGCCTTGAGTCTGATTCTGATCTTCTGTAATTCGCTCATTAGTGTTACCTCCTGTGATTTGTACGGTTTTCGCTATGCTTGTACAGGACCTCGTTTTCTGAATTCCGCGATCTTATTGTTTCTGCGCTTCTGAAAAAAGTGTTTTCGTCTCTCGTCATTCCCCGGGAGGCGTCTTACACGTCTTCGTGCGTTTCCTCAATCATGACGCAGAATAAAAAAAGCGAACCCCTTCGCCCCCATCTGGTGAGGACAATTCTCCACGGAAATTATCTGTTAGCCCAGTAACTTCCCGCTTCATCGCCTTAAACAAGCCTTTAAATTATACATGGCTGAAAAATCAAACGCAACAGTTTTTTAATATTTTTTCGGGTCAAAACAGCGTTTTTCTTGTTTTTATTTCCAGTCATTGCAAGGTGTTCACGCCCGTTCTGTCATACACGGTTTCACGCGTTTCCTCACGGTGTGTATTTTACCGGTTTTTCCTTGAAAAATCAAGGGCTGCGCCCTTTTCTCACGCATCGCGTATTTTACCGGAGACCCGCCAGCTCCGCCAGGCGAAGTCCTTTTTTGTGAGATCCCACACAGCAGCTCCCGGTGCATACCTATAAATACACAAAAAAACATATTTTCGTGCGCCACGCACGATTATTTGAGGTATAATGCAGACAAGAAAAGAAGAGGAGCTCAAACAGAGATAGAGCAAATCTGATTTTGGGAGGTGGGTCCAATGACACACTAACACCTCAGCAACCATCAAGGCAGACCGGCAGAATCTCATAGACGGTCAGATGGAAGCAGCCTTCCCTTCGTAGCGGGGGTCGGGTCGATGGTCCAGACGGGCGGCAGTCGAAGTTCATGCGTGAGGCAAAACGCGTGAAGGTATCGAAGCCGCAGGCGAAACGCCGGAGGAGCGTTCGCGAAGGCAGTCGGGCCCTGGAAGCATTCCAGGTACAGGCATCGGTTCAATGAGCCGGGTCTGGAGACACGGTTCCGGGAGTGAAGGGACGATCCCAAGGAGCAAGAGCCTAAGATCGGGGACGAAGTCCAGTTCCGGGAAGCAGTTCTGGCATGTTTACAGAGATCCTGAGTACATCAGGAACGGTCTTCCGGCAGAGAGGATGAATTTTTCCCGCCGCTCTCACCAGTGAGAGACAGGGTGAGGGAACCGCAGCGATCAGTTGCACGATCTGAGGCCGGTGCAGATTCGGGGCGAGGGCCACGGGATGCGGATGGATAACAGTCGAGGAGGAGACAACTTAATACGAATTGGTTATCACTACTGAACAGGATACGATAAAGCGAAGGCGTCATCGGTATGACGCAGTAATCTGCAGGGTGAGTGAGTTGCAGCAGGAGAACAGCCACAGGTCACCATGAAGCGGA
>ERZ791922.691-NODE-691-length-18159-cov-2.049437_pt1 | contig 18159 bp, 17 predicted proteins | sample MGYA00510134_ERZ791922 | MGnify/ENA primary metagenome ERZ791922 (study PRJEB30046, sample SAMN00792101) | human gut metagenome | study: EMG produced TPA metagenomics assembly of the A metagenome-wide association study of gut microbiota in type 2...
CTACAACAGGGAGATAGAGATCCTTAAGAAATATCTTCCTGAGGAGATGTCCGAGGAGCAGATCAGAGAGGCTGTTGAGAAGATCGCCGCCGACAGCGGCATCGAGAGATCCATGAAGAGCATGGGCACACTCATGAAGACGGCCATGGCAGAGCTTAAGGGCAAGGCTGACGGATCCCTTGTTTCAAAGGTGGTCAAGAGCTATCTGTCTGGTAAATAAGCAGAACGAAACAGACTTTGGAAGGCAGGGCTGAGGCCCTGCCTTTTATCGTTGTTCTGTTCCCCAGTAAAGGTTATAATCAGCAGTAAGAAAAATCGAATTACAGAGGTGAAAATGAAGGAAGACAACAGATCGGTCAGAATGCTGCTGGATCAGGATGTGGACAGGACGGAGCTCTTCGGCAACATGGATGCCAACATGAAGAAGGTGGAGAAGAGCACCGGGACCAGCGTGATCCTGCGGGATGATGACCTGATAATCAGGGGCAGGGATCCGGAACACGCGGAGAGGATAATAAAGGGGATGGTAGATGCCCTGCACCACAACAGGAAGCTGGATCCACAGCGGCTCGGCTACATCATGGACATGGAGTCGATGGGACAGACCGTGGACAACACCACATCCTCGAAGGACATAATCTGCTACACGTGCCAGGGCAAGCCGCTAAGACCTAAGACCAGCGGCCAGAAGCACTATGTGGACATGATCAGGAAGAACGACATGGTATTCGGCGTAGGCCCGGCCGGTACGGGAAAGACGTATCTCGCCTGTGCCATGGCCGTCACGGCACTGAAGGACAAGGACGTTGAGAGGATAATACTGGCAAGACCGGCAATAGAGGCAGGAGAGAGCCTGGGATTCCTGCCGGGAGATCTCCAGGAGAAGGTCGACCCATATCTCAGGCCTCTGTACGATGCTCTCTTCGAGATAATGGGAAGGGAGACCGCATCGAGATATAAGGAAAAAGGAACTATCGAGGTGGTCCCTCTGGCGTACATGAGAGGGCGGACCCTTGACAACTCGTTCATAATCCTGGACGAGGCGCAGAACACGACCAGGGAGCAGATGAAAATGTTCCTCACCAGGATGGGCTTTAACTCCAAAGTGGTGATAACAGGAGACGTGACTCAGATAGATCTGCCAAAGGGCAAGGGGTCCGGCCTGCTGGAAGCGGAAAAGGTACTGAAGGGCATCGATGGCATAGCCTTCTGCAGGCTTGCCGAGGTGGACGTGGTCCGTCACCCTCTGGTGAAGGAGATCATCAGGGCCTACAGCCAGTACGGCGAAAAACACAGATAACGGATCAAAGCTGATATCCGGAGAATGGAGGCGGAGAAATGATCATCATATACGGGGACGAGCACGGACATCTGACGGATGAGATGACCGCGCTGCTGGACACTGCAGCTGAAAAAGTTGTCAGAGACGAGCTCTCACCTCTTCTCAGCTGTGACGATATGGCTCTGGCCGAGACCGGAGAGATCCCTCTTGAGGTGGGAGTGACGATCGTCTCGGCACAGGAGATCAGAGAGATAAACAGGGACATGAGAAACGTGGACGCTGTTACCGACGTGCTTTCATTCCCTCAATACGAAGACAAGTATGAGGTCATCGAGGCCCTTCAGAATGCCGATGACGACGTGGATGACCAGGGCGAGCAAAGGAACATCCCGCTGGGCGACGTGGTGATATGCTGGACCAGGGTTGAGGAGCAGGCTCAGGAGTACGGCCACAGCTGGGAGCGTGAGCTGGCATATCTCTTCGTCCACAGTATGCTCCATCTGCTGGGCTACGATCACATGGAAGAGGATGAGAAGCGCATAATGCGCCGCCATGAAGAGGTGATCATGACCGGCATAGGACTCCCTCAGGAAAAGAGCGCCTTCGCCCGTTACAGGGATCTTTTCATGAAGGCTTCTCAGGCCTGCAGCAGCGCCTATGCGCCATACTCAGGGTTCAGAGTGGGGGCTGCCCTCCTGGCGTCATCGGGCAAGGTGTACACAGGGGTGAACGTGGAAAATGCATCCTACGGATGCTCGATATGCGCCGAGCGCACTGCTGCGGTGAAGGCGGTCTCTGAAGGCGAGAGGAGCTTTGCCGCCATCGCTGTGGCGTCTGACAGGGGCGTTGCGGAACCGTGCGGGATATGCCGCCAGTTCCTGGCGGAATTTTCCATCAACATGTACGTGATCACGGGAAAGACCCCTGAGCATCTGAAAGTGAGGACGCTCGGGCAGATACTGCCGGAGGCCTTCGTCCTGACGGAAGAAGATCGCGGCAGCAAATAATAAACGACAGGGTATCAGGAAAGACGATATTAGAAAGACTGTAATAGAAAGACGGTAATAGATGAGATCAGGATTTATCGGTATAATCGGAAGGCCTAATGTAGGAAAGTCGACGCTCCTCAACAGGATACTGGGGGAGAAGATAGCCATAACATCGGCTAAGCCCCAGACGACGAGGAACAGGATCACGGGAATATACACCGATATGGCCGCAGATGAGGGCCGGGGCGTTCAGATGGTTTTCCTGGATACTCCGGGGATACATAAACCCAAGAACAAGCTGGGGAGCGCCATCAACGAAACGGCGGTCAACACATACAAGGGAGTGGATGTCATCCTCCTCCTGGCAGACGGGAGCAAGGAGATGTCCAGGGGAGACCATTATCTGCTGGAGATGCTCAAGGAGTCTGATACTCCGAAACTCCTGGCCATCAACAAGATGGACCTCATGAAACCTGAGGATTACCTGAAGCTTTACAATTCATACATGGAGACGGGTCTCTTTGACGATGTATATGGGGTCTCCGCGCTGAAGGGTACCGGGGTGCCCGAGCTCCTCGACCGCCTGAAGGAATATATGCCGGAGGGACCGATGTTTTTTCCGGAGGACATGGTCACCAGTGACCCGGAGAGGTTCCTCGTCAGCGAGATCATCCGGGAAAAGCTTCTGACGTATCTTGATCAGGAGGTGCCTCACGGGGTATTCGTGGAGATAGAGTCCTTTAAGGAAGAGGAGGACCTCACAAGCATCAGCGCCGTGATCTACTGTGAAAAGAAGTCTCACAAGAGCATCATCATCGGAAAGGGCGGAAGGAAGCTCAAGGGGATCGGAAAGAGCGCAAGAATGGAGATCCAGGAGCTCCTGGGCACCAAGGTGTATCTCGAGCTATGGGTGAAGGTGAAGGAGAACTGGCGCGACTCAGACAGGATGATAAGGAACCTGGGATACAAGGACGAGTAAAATGCTAATTGATACAGAAGGCATCGTACTCAGGCAGCAGAAGATCCCCGGCAACAGGCGGATGCTCACCCTTTTCACGAAAAGATACGGACGCATTTCGGCAGGAACGTCTATCAACGAGAAGGGAAAGGGAAAATCGGCACTTGCCCTCAGACCTTTTACATACGCGGAATATGAGATCTTCAAAAACCGGGGATATTATAATATCAATTACGCCACGGTCAAGCGCAGCTATTACGGGATAGGAGAAGATCTGGACAGGTACTTTGCGGCGTCGAAAGTCCTGGAATACCTCGATCAGGTCCTTCAGGAGGAAAAGGCCGAGCCGCGGCTCTTCGACCTGGTGCTTGAATTCATGGACGCACTTCAGGATGCAGAAGGAGACTGCACCATGATGCTCTATGCGTTCATAGTGAAGACATTTCCGCTGATGGGTATAAGACCGGAGCTGCGTCACTGCACAAACTGCGGTAAGCCAGTGGAAAAGGACGGGCCGCACCACTTTTCCATAGATGCGGGAGGGATTCTGTGCGAAGATTGTTTCCGGATGGAACAAAGAGGCGAGGAGGCCGGAGAAAATGCTTCTGCGAGGGGAAGAAGAGGCCGGCGGGAATTGCTTTTCACCGTTGATTTTGATATAGTTGGTGTGCTGCAGTACTTCGGGGAAAAGCCCTTCAGAGTCTTCGACAGAGTGAGCCTGAAGCCGGAGTACAGAGAGCAGATAAGGCGCATCATATCTATATACGTAAGCTATTACCTGAATATAGATATTCTTGATGAGAAAGCACTTATTTAAACAGCGTTTTATGCAGGAGGTGCATCATGGAGATCACACTTGAGAAGATTGAGCTGGTTAAGGACAGAACAGGAGTGACCTACAGAGAGGCTAAGGAGGCCCTTGAGGCCGCCGATGGAAGCGTCGTAGACGCGATCATCAACATCGAAGAGTCCTCAGAACATACACAGGAAGAGCCTAAGGCGGGATTCAAGGACGGACTGAAGAACAACGAGCTGTTCGACAAGATCAAGGAGACAGCCAACAAGGGCAACATGTCAAGGATCGTGGTAAAGAAGGGTGACGAGGTGCTCCTCAACTTCCCTCTCACAGTAAGCATCCTGGGCGCCGTAGTTGCACCTTGGGGAGTCATCTTCGGGCTTATTGCCGCAGTGGGATTCAACTGCAGGATCGAGTTCGTCAACGACAAGGGCGAGGCGACCGACATCAACGGAAAGGTGATCGAGGGCTATGGCAAGGCCAGAGCAAAGGGCCAGGAGTACAAGACCATGGCGGACGACCAGCTGGACAGGATCAGAGACACCGACATCTACTCCAACATCAGGGAGAAAGGTGGAGACGCTCTGAACAAGATCAAGGAGACTGACGTTTACAGCGACATCAGAGAGAGGGGCGAAGATACTCTTAACAAGATCAAGGATGTTGATCTGAAGGACAATCTGGACTCCATCAGGGCAAAGGGGGAGGAGATCTTCAGTAAAGTAAAGGGAGATCAGTCCCAGCAGGAGGATCCTGTGGTAAAGGCTTCTGATGACGCCCAGGATGTTGAACCTGCCGCTGAAGAACCGGCTACGGAGGTGGATCAGGTCCTCGATGAGGTCGAGCAGGAACTTTCCGATACACCGGAAGAGAATTAAATCGTGACACTTTGCGGATCCGGCAGATTTTTCTGCCGGAATTCGCTATGTAAGAACAGAGGACGAATTTCGTCCCCAATGTATTTCAAAAGGATAATTTTTTTATGGCAGACAACAAGAAAAAGGGAAATCAGGACGGCGTGGACATGAACACCCTCATCGCTCTCTGCAAGGGCAGAGGGTATATTTTTCAGGGTTCTGAGATCTACGGCGGACTGGCTAACACGTGGGACTACGGGCCACTGGGCGTGGAGTTCAAGAACAACATCAAGAAAGCCTGGTGGAAGAAGTTCGTTCAGCAGAGCCCTTACAATGTAGGACTCGATGCGGCTATACTCATGAACCCGGAGACCTGGGTCGCTTCGGGACACGTGGGCAACTTCTCGGATCCACTGGTGGACTGCAGAGCCTGCAAGTCCCGGTTCAGGGCGGATAAGCTCATTGAGGAGTACATCCAGGAGAACGGTCTTGAGCCGATAGTGGTCGAGGGCATGAGCAACGATGAGCTTTCGGCCTATATAGAGGAGCATCAGATCAAGTGCCCTGAGTGCGGGAAGCACGATTTCACTCCGATCAGGAGATTCAATCTGATGTTCAAGACATTTCAGGGCGTGACAGAGGATTCATCTGCAGAGATATACCTCAGGCCTGAGACTGCACAGGGTATATTCGTAAACTTCAAGAACGTTCAGAGGTCTGCGAGAAAGAAGATACCTTTCGGGATCGCCCAGATCGGAAAGTCATTCAGAAACGAGATAACTCCAGGAAACTTCACCTTCAGGACGAGGGAATTCGAGCAGATGGAGCTGGAATTCTTCTGCAAGCCGGGAACTGACCTCGAGTGGTTCGACTACTGGAAGAAGTATTCGACCGACTTCCTGAGCTCTCTTGGGATGAACATGGACAACATCAGGGTGAGAGATCACGAACAGGCTGAGCTGGCCCATTACGCTGCAGCCGTATCCGACCTGGAGTACAAGTTCCCGTTCGGATGGGGAGAGCTGTGGGGCGTTGCAGACAGAACTGACTACGACCTCAGGAGCCACATGGATCACTCTGGAGAGGACATGACATATCTTGATCCGGAGACGAACGAGAGATACGTTCCTTATTGCATAGAGCCGTCTCTCGGCGCCGACAGAGTGGCTCTGGCCTTCCTTCTTGATGCCTATCACGAGGAGACCGTGACCGACGCAAAGGGCAAGGAAGACAAAAGGGTTGTGCTGAGGCTCCATCCGGCTCTGGCGCCGTACAAAGTGGCAGTACTGCCTCTTTCAAACAAGCTCAAGGACGATGCGTTCAAGGTGTATGAGGAGATGAGCAAGTACTTCAGCACCGATTACGATACTTCGGGATCCATCGGAAAGAGATACAGAAGAGAGGACGAGATCGGAACGCCTTTCTGCATCTGCGTGGACTTCCAGACGCCTGAAGACAATACTGTCACTATTCGTCATAGAGACACAATGGAACAGATCCGCCTGCCTCTGGATGACGTTAGGGAATATATTGAGGAAAAGCTGATTTTCTAATCAAGGAGATGAAACATGGAGAAATTTGTTTACTCTTTCAACGAAGGCTCCAAGGACATGAGAAGCCTTCTGGGCGGCAAGGGAGCCGGCCTTGCAGAAATGACAAAGATCGGTCTGCCCGTTCCTTTTGGTTTCACTGTTACAACTGACGCCTGCAAGTACTACAACGACAACGGCGGACAGCTCAGCGACGGAATGATCCAGGAGATATATGAGCACCTGGCAGAGCTGGAGCAGGTATCAGGAAAGAAATTCGGAAGCACAGAAAACCCGCTTCTGGTATCCGTAAGATCAGGAGCTCCAATATCCATGCCTGGAATGATGGACACGATCCTGAACCTGGGACTCAATGACGACGCTGTAAAGGGACTTGCAGCTCGTACAAATAACGAGAGATTTGCATACGACAGCTACAGAAGGTTCATCCAGATGTTCCGCGATGTCGTTATGGAGATCGAGAAGGCCAAGTTCGACGAGGTCTTTGATGGCCAGAAGAAGGCGGTTGGAGCTGAGTACGACGTTGACCTGACGACTGATGACCTCAAGAAGATCATTGCAGGATACAAGGAAGTAGTTAGAAAAGAGCTGGGAAGAGAGTTCCCTCAGGATCCTAAGGATCAGCTGATGGAGGCTGTTAAGGCCGTTTTCAGATCCTGGAATAACGACAGGGCCATCCTGTACAGACAGCTGAACGACATCCCGTCATCTCTGGGAACGGCTGTAAACGTACAGCTCATGGTATTCGGAAACATGGGAAGCACATCCGGCACAGGAGTTGCGTTCACCCGCAGCCCTGTTAACGGAGAGAACAGAATCTTCGGAGAGTTCCTCGTGAACGCTCAGGGCGAGGATGTTGTTGCTGGTATCAGGACGCCTCAGCCTATCGACGAGATGAAGGAAGCTTTCCCGGAGGTATATGCGAAGTTCGCAGAGATCGCAAAGATCCTGGAGAACCATTACCTTGACATGCAGGACATGGAGTTCACAGTAGAGGACAACAAGCTGTTCATGCTCCAGACCAGAAATGGAAAGAGAACTGCCGCTGCAGCTGTTAAGATCGCAGTGGACATGGTCTCCGAGGGCCTTATCGACAAGGAGACCGCGATCATGAGGATAGAGCCTGACCAGATCAATCAGCTCCTCCACCCTGCGTTCGACGCAGATGACCTCAAGAAGTTCGAGCCTGTTGCAAAGGGACTTGCCGCTTCTCCGGGAGCCGCAACAGGAGAGATCAGATTCAGCGCTGAGGATGCAGCTGCCGCCGCAGAGGAAGGAAAGAAGATCATACTGGTAAGAGAAGAGACGTCTCCGGAAGACCTTGCCGGAATGGTCGCTGCTCAGGGCATCTTGACAGCAAGAGGCGGAATGACTTCCCACGCCGCAGTAGTGGCAAGAGGAATGGGCAAGTGCTGTGTTACGGGCTGCAATGCGATCACGGTAAATGCTGCTGAAAAGACAATGGAGATCGCCGGTGTCAAGTACGGAGAAGGAGAGAATATCTCCATCAACGGAACAGACGGAAACGTTTACATCGGATCCATCAAAACTGTTGCTCCAGAGCTGTCCGGAGACTTCGGCACCATCATGAAGTGGGCTGATGAGATCAGAACACTTGGTGTCAGAACGAATGCCGACAACCCTAGAGATGCAAAGCAGGCTGCTGATTTCGGAGCCGAGGGCATCGGTCTCTGCAGAACAGAGCACATGTTCTTTGAGGATGAGAGGATCCCTAAGATCAGAAGGATGATCCTCGCCGATACAGAGGAAGAGAGAAGAGAGGCACTGGCTGGACTCCTGCCATATCAGAAGGCCGACTTCAAGGGAATCTACAAGGTGATGGGCGAGAGACCTGTCACGATCAGACTGCTGGATCCGCCGCTCCACGAGTTCCTGCCTCACACAGAAGCAGAGATGAGACAGCTGTCGGAGCAGTTCAACATCCCTTATGAGAAGATCGTAAACAAGACTATCGAGCTCCACGAGTTCAACCCGATGCTGGGACACAGAGGCTGCAGACTTGCGGTGACATATCCTGAGATCGCAGAGATGCAGACAGAGGCTATCATCACGGCGGCTCTCGAAGTCAAGAAGGAGACCGGACTGAACATCAAGCCTGAGATCATGGTACCGCTGGTAGGCATAGCAAACGAGCTCAAGGTGGTGAAGAAGGTCATCGATGAGACCGCAGAGAAGTGCTTCGCCGAGGCTGGTGAGAAGCTGGACTACCTGGTTGGAACGATGATCGAGATCCCGAGGGCTACACTGATCGCCGACGAGATCGCAGAGGACGCTGCATTCTTCTCCTTCGGAACGAACGACCTCACTCAGATGGGATTCGGATTCTCCAGAGACGATACAGGCAAGATCATCAAGGAGTACATAGCTAAGGGCGTTCTGGACAACGATCCGTTCCAGACATTTGACCAGCACGGACTCGGAAAGCTGATGAAGATGGCTGTAGAGGATGGAAAGAAGACACGTCCTGACATCCACCTTGGTATCTGCGGCGAGCACGGCGGAGATCCTGCGACCATCGACTTCTGCCAGAGAGTAGGACTGAACTACGTATCCTGTTCTCCATTCAGAGTTCCGATCGCAAGGCTGTCCGCAGCACAGGCTGCCATCAGGAACAAGTAGTTCTGACGAAAAGAGTGCGATAACAGAATAAGACTGAATGTCTAGCTCCCTCCGGAGAACATCTGCAGCAAAGCGGGTGTTCCCGGAGGGAACTTTAATTGTATACAATAATGCGAGTATACTTTGAGTTTCCTTCGTGTATATGTGTTAGAATTCTCACCGTAAGGCTTCGGGCCTGTATACAATCGTTACTCTTGAATGCAATATCAAAAAGAGGATCATGGACGCTTTTTATAAATTCGAAGGAAAATTCCGAACTCTGGCCAATCTGATGTGGATCGTGGTGGGAAACATCATCTATGCTATTAGCATCAATACCCTGATAACCCCGATGAACCTGTATAATGGCGGGGTTCTTGGAACTGCCCAGCTCATCAGATACTTCCTGGCCAATGGCCTGGGTGTCGACTTACCCGCCAACTTCGACATCACCGGTATAATCTAATTTTTCATGAACTGCCCGCTTTTCATCTATGCTTACAGGAGCGTTGGCCTGAGATTTTCCATAAAATCTCTCCTTTCTATAGGAATCTCCTCCCTGGCTCTCACAATAGTACCGGTCCCGGCAAAACCGATTTTCCAGGACTATCTCTCCGCCTGCGTCGTAGCCGGCGTCATTGGCGGCGTTGGATCCGGGATGATACTAAGGGGCGGAAGCTCCACCGGAGGTACTGACATCATAGGAGTGTGCATGTCAAAGACCCATCCGAACCTGAGTGTGGGGACCGTGAACATCATCTTCAACGCACTGGTCTATCTCACGTGCTTTTTCGTCTTTAATGTACAGATCGCGATCTACTCGTTTATTTACACCACGATACGTTCAACATTCATGGACAGGATGCACACCCAGAACATCAACATCAAGGCAATAATAGTGACCAAGAAGGAAGGCATCGCCGAGACCGTAAACAGGGAGATGGGAAGAGGCGTGACCGCATGGGATGGCATGGGGACATACACCGGAGACGACATGCACGTGATGATGGTGGCCATCACCAAGTACGAGCTGCCGCAGCTGAAGGAGATCGTTGAGGGCATCGATCCCCACGCGTTCATGACGGTCGACGAAGGCGAGACCGTGGTAGGAAACTTCAAGAAGCACCTGGCTTAGAGGCGGGGAGCGAGAAAAAGGAGGCGTACATGATCTTTCCTGTGTTCCCGAAAAAGGGAGATTTGATCGGCGTTTGTGCACCAAGCAGCGGAGTGGGCCACAAGATGGAGTCTTTTGACCGTTCGCTGGACTGCCTGAAGGCACAGGGATATAAGATACTGGAGACAGGCAGCGTGAGAAATGAAGACGACAGGTCTGCGGACGCCGAGACCAGGGGTCGGGAATTCGATCAGCTCATGGCGGACAGAAGGGTCAGGGCGGTCATCTCCGCTTCCGGGGGCGATTACAACATCGAGATGCTTCCGTATATAGATAGCGAGCTCGTCAGGGAAAATCCGAAGTGGATCGTCGGCGCCAGCGACCCCACCAACATATTGTATTATGTGACCACGAAACTGGACATCGCCACCATGTACGGGTTCAACGCCGGGACGTTCGACTGGGTTCCGATCCACCAGTTCCAGAAGAACGCCATCAGCATCCTGGAGGGAGATATTATCACTCAGGAGTCCTTTTCCATGTATCAGGGGGCCAGGACTTTCGGCGACGATGTGGATCTCGACACCCCGGTGAGATGGAGACTCCTTCTCCCTGAGAGCACCCGGAAAAAAGGGAGTGGTATTCTATCACGTGGCGGCAGCCCCATGGCTGAGTCAGAGAGCCGGTTTTCCGTCACAGGCCGCCTGATCGGTGGCTGCAGTGACTGCATATTGAATCTCCTGGGAACACCATACGACGGCACCGGGGATTTCTTAAAAAGATACGGAGATGAACCTGTCATCTGGTACCTCGACGATTTTGCGATGGACGCACCATCTCTCCTCAGGTTCATCATACAGATGGAGTACTGCGGGTACATGAAAAACGCCGCCGCCATAGTGATAGGCAGGGTGATGTTCCAGGGACTGTCTGAAGATCAGGACTACCTGGACGAGCTGGCGGGAGGCCTCAGGATACCGGTGATCTTCAACGCCGACATCGGCCACGTGAAGCCGGCATTCACCCTGATAAACGGGGCGACCGGGACATTCACATTCGAAAATGGAAAAGGAAGTCTTGCGATGAAGCTTTGATCGAGCTGCCGCTTCAAAGATATGAGCTGAGAGAATCCAGGATGCCGGAGGGTGAGTTTTCTTCTACGTGGAGAAAGTGTACCGGATCCTGGATGTCACTGAGATAGTGGGCATCGGAACTTGTAAGAATGTGGCATCGCTGGAGATACGGGAATCTCTCACGGAGCTCCTGGATCTTATCCGGAGTCTGGATCTCCACCGCGGTGAATTCGGAGTCGTCGGGAAGCATTCCAAGGTTGCTGAGAACGCTGGTGGTGGACTTGTTTATGTGCGCGGGGACCATCAGTCCGTGGAATCCCTTCAGCAATTTAAAAACGTCATCAAAAGAGATCTGGCTGGCCGTGTGGAGCAGCCTTTTTTCTTTGCCTGTAATATTGTCGTCAGCGTCCATGATGAGCTGCTCACCGAAGAATTCGGGACGGTTCTCTATGTACATGGAGTGTTCCGCCACGTAGCCACTGAAATCCATAGCATCGTCAAGACTCCGGAAGTAGCACAGCACGTGGACTTCTTCGGATGTTGTGAGTTCCATGCCTGGCACGGCGGTGATCCCGTATGCCTCTGCCAGAGACATCACTGCAGGAAGGTTGAGACAGCTGTTGTGATCGGTTACGGCGATAGCATCAAGACCGGCCACGACAGCCATGCCCACAATGTTCCCGGGAGTGCTCTCATCGCTTCCACATGGGGACAGGCAGGAGTGTATGTGTAAATCGTAGCTTATTCTCTGCATATCAGATCGTGTACTGCAAGGGCTGTTTCAAAGATACCATCCTCGCTCCTGAGGACGGTGATGCCGGCTTCGGCGGCCTTGTTCGTGAATTCATCGGTGACCTGCGTGTTCAGCGCCAGGATAACGCATGCTGCGTCCGTAAGTGAAGCGACTGCAAGGGTGTTGATGTTCGACATTACGGTGACCCAGGCGCAGTCCGGCGGGAGATTTCCCATGGCGATGCTGAGGAGATCACAGCATTCTACCGAGCTGACGGAAATATCCATGCCGGAGCCCAGATTGATGACCTCCAGACCAAGGTTTTCTGTTATGCTTCTGACGTTCATGTCTTTCACCTCTGACCTTGTATTCTAACAGCGCATTACGTGCTTCTGAAAGGGAAAATTGCGTTAATAAAAAGACAGCGAAAGCGCTGCCTGTGGTGATACTCTAGTCCTCTAAGTTGATCCTCATCCTGAGTGTGGTTCCTACCCCGAGCTCAGTCTCGATGGAGAGATCATCTGTGTTGTTCTTGATGTTAGGCAGCCCCATGCCGGCCCCGAAGCCCAGAGCCTGTACCTGGGCAGGGGCAGTACTGTATCCTACCTGCATCGCCTTGTCTATGTCCGGTATACCGGGGCCCTGATCCTTCAGTATGAGATCGATGTGGTCCGTGCAGATGTAAGCGTCGATGACACCACCGTTAGCGTGGATGACCATGTTGATCTCACCCTCATACATAGAAATAGAGACCCGGCGGATAGTCTTTCTGTCAACACCCAGGTCCATAAGCTTCTTCTTGAAATTGCTGCTGGCTTCGCCTGCTGTGGTGAAATCATCCCCCGATACGTTGTATGTCAGGTGGATGCACTGCTGGTGATCACACATCCTAGTTAGTTCCTTTCAGTCCGTTCGAATAGAGAAGACCACAGGTGACATACATTGAGTACGGGGACTGAAGAATGGTTATCCCAAGGGAATTGGCCAGTGCCACTATCTCCGGCTCAGGCTTGTTCTTTCCTATGAAAATGACACATGAGATCCCCATCAGGTCAGCGGTCCTAAGGACCTGAGGGTTGTAAAGTGCCGTTATGAGTATGGATTTGTCATTTGCATAAGCAAGAACGTGGCTCATCATGTCAGATGAAAACGCGCTGTTCAGCTCGATGTCCAGGTTACTAGTCTTGGTTAGAATACGACCGTCCAGGAGCCTCTGGATCTCTCGCAAAGTCATACAGACCTCCCTATCCCCCAAATGAGAAAAAATATCTTGCGTGATTATTTTATCATGGTATGAAATAAATATAAAGACGCAATCAGTTCGATAAATTAAGGATCTTTATGCATTTCATGCATATTCCAGAGAAATGGCAGCACACCCTGAAGCCATTCATTTATCAAGGGATTGACACTATTTAAACGACCATCATGGTTGAAATGCATCGTGCACGACAGTATAATTATCAAGAAAGGTGATATTCAATTAAGGAGGTATGAACCCATGAAAGTTTCAAATGTTCCTTTCAAGGGCACCCGCGAGCAGGAAGTCAGGCTCAACAAGGTGATCGAGTCCCACAAGGACGAGAAGGGCGCTCTGATGCCTATCATGCAGGAAGCCCAGGAGATCTACGGATATCTTCCGTATGAAGTCCAGAAGATGATCTCAGATGGTACAGGCATTCCGATCGAGAAGATCTACGGAGTTGCTACTTTCTACGCTCAGTTTACCATGTCCCCTAAGGGAGAGAACGAGGTCTCAGTCTGTCTCGGGACCGCGTGCTACGTTAAAGGCGCCGCCGCCATCCTGGATGCGCTGGAAGAGGAGCTGGGCATCAAGGACGGTGAGTGCACCAGCGACAGGAAGTTCTCACTGGATACATGCCGCTGTGTGGGTGCGTGCGGACTTGCTCCTGTCTTCATAGTGAACGGAGAGGTTTACGGCAAGGCTACTCCTGACAAGGTCCACGAGATAATCCAGAAGTATAGATAAGGCCAGGATCAGATGCTGACAGAGATCTCACTGAACGTGATAGACATAGCAAGAAATTCCACCAGGGCAGGAGCATCCCTGGTGCAGATATCAATAGGTCTGGATACCCGTAAAAAAACCCTGAGACTGACGATTGCTGACGACGGGTCCGGCATGAGCCCGCAGCAGCTTGCGAAAGTAGAAGATCCTTTTTTTACCTCCAGAACGACACGGAAAGTGGGTCTGGGTATACCATTTCTTAAGCAGGAAGCAGAGTGTACAGGCGGCACGTTCAGCATTAAGTCTGAAGAGGGGAAAGGGACAGTGGTAGAAGCTCTTTTTCACAGGGATCACATAGACTGCATGCCCCTCGGAGACATCAACTCAAGCATTTGCATGCTGGTAACCACATCTGAAAACAAGGATGTGGATTTTGTTTATACCTATGAAGTGGACGGACGGAGCTTCAAGCTGGACACCAGAGAGGTCAGAGAGATACTTGATGGTGTACCGCTGAGCGACCCGAAAGTGTCAGAGTTCATCAGATCTTACCTTATCGAAAACCAGGAGGCCGTAGATAGGGGAGAAAGCATGGAGGAATAAGTAATGAAATCATTGGCAGAGCTCAAGGCTATCCGTGAGAGCATGCAGGGCCAGATAGGTCTTCGCTCCGAGGACGACGATACCACCAAGATCGTAGTGGGAATGGCCACATGCGGGATCGCGGCAGGCGCAAGACCAGTGTTGAACGAGCTGGTTAAGGATGTTAATGAAAAGGGCCTTAAGAACGTAGTTGTAGAGCAGACGGGGTGCATAGGAATGTGCGAATACGAGCCTATCGTCGAGGTGTTCGAGCCTGGAAAAGACAAGGTGACTTACGTGCGCATGACTGCAGACAAGGCAGACGAAGTCATCGAAAAGCACATCATCGGCGGGAAGCCTATCGCCGACTTCACCCTGAGCAAGGTTGATATTTAGGAGGTCTTGAGATGTTTCATACATATGTTTTGGTCTGCGGCGGAACAGGCTGTGATTCGAACCACAGTGGTGAAGTTATCGAGACCTTCAAGAGTAAGATAAAAGAGGCAGGCCTTGAGGACGAAGTCCAGGTGGTAGCTACCGGATGTCAGGGCCTGTGCGCAAAGGGACCTATCGTCGTAGTTCACCCTGGTGCTGTTTACTATCAGGAGATCACCCCTGCAAAAGCAGCCGTAATCGTGGATGAGCACATCGTCAAGGGCCGTGTCGTGGACAAGTACCGCCTCACCGAGGAGACTGCAGACGAGAGCGGTTCCCTTTCCATCAACGACAGCAACTTCTACAAGCAGCAGGTGCGTATAGCCCTGAGAAACTGCGGACTCATCAACCCTGAGGACATCAGGGAGTACATCGGTACCGGCGGTTACGAGGCCCTGGGCAAGGTCCTCACGGAGATGACACCGGACGAGGTCATCCAGGTCATCCTGGATTCCGGCCTGAGAGGCAGAGGCGGCGCAGGGTTCCCTACCGGAAAGAAGTGGAAGTTCGCTTCCGGAAACAGAGGAAAAGTACAGAAGTACGTCTGTTGTAATGCCGACGAGGGCGACCCTGGTGCATTCATGGACAGATCTGTTCTCGAGGGAGACCCTCATTCAGTGCTGGAGGCCATGGCCATCGCCGGATACGCCATCGGTGCTGATCAGGGATATATCTATGTAAGGGCAGAGTATCCTATCGCAGTAAAGAGACTGAAGATCGCCATTAAGCAGGCCGAGGAATACGGACTGCTGGGAGACAACATCTTCGATTCCGGATTCAACTTCAGGATAGAGCTGAGGCTGGGCGCAGGAGCCTTTGTATGCGGAGAAGAGACCGCGCTCATGACATCCATCGAGGGCAACAGAGGTGAGCCTCACCCGCGTCCTCCGTTCCCTGCAGTAAAAGGACTTTTCCAGAGCCCTACTATACTGAACAACGTTGAGACTTATGCCAACATCCCTGAGATCATCAACAAGGGAGCGGAATGGTTCTCCAGCATGGGCACCGAGACTTCCAAGGGAACCAAGGTGTTCGCTCTGGGAGGAAAGGTCAACAACACAGGACTTGTGGAGATCCCTATGGGAACTACGCTGAGAGAGGTCATTGAGGACATCGGAGGCGGAGTCGCAAACGGCAAGAAGTTCAAGGCGGCCCAGACCGGTGGACCTTCCGGCGGCTGCATCCCTTACACTTACTATGATATTCCTATCGATTACGAGAACCTGAAGAGCATCGGATGCATGATGGGATCCGGCGGACTCATCGTAATGGATGAGGATACCTGTATGGTCGATATCGCAAAGTTCTTCCTGGAGTTCACAGTAAGCGAGTCCTGCGGAAAATGTACAGCCTGCAGGATAGGTACCAGGAGAATGCTGGAGATCCTGACCAAGATCACAGAGGGCAAGGGCGAAATGGAAGACCTGGACAAGCTGGAGTACCTGGCTAAGTACGTTCAGGCGAACTCCCTCTGCGGACTGGGACAGACGGCGCCAAACCCTGTCCTGTCGACGCTGCGCTACTTCAGAGATGAGTACGTCGCACATATCAAGGAGAAGAGATGCCCGGCCGGTGTCTGCAAGGCTCTCCTGAGATACGAGATCGATCCTGACAAGTGCAAGGGCTGCACGCTCTGTGCGAGAAACTGCCCGGTGAACGCGATTTCAGGAGAGGTCAAGAAGCCGCACGTTATCAACACTGCAGTATGTATCAAATGCGGTGCCTGCATGGACAACTGCCGCTTTGGTGCGATCACACGGAAGTAGTGGGAGGTTATCATGGGAGATATAAGAGTAACTATAGATAACATTGAGGTCACGGTTCCGGAGGGTACTACTCTCTACCAGGCAGCCCATGCCGCCGGAGTCGATATCCCTACACTCTGTTATCTTAAAGATGTAAATGAGATCGGTGCCTGCAGAATGTGTCTTTGCGAGGTAGAGGGAGCCAGGGGCCTGGTGACTTCCTGCGTATACCCTTGCACAGACGGAATGGTGGCACATACCCACACTGAGAAGGTGATCCAGTCCAGAAAGACCACTCTCCAGCTTCTTCTCTCCGACCACGACCAGGACTGCCTGGCCTGCGGGAGAAGCGGAAGCTGCGAGCTTCAGGAGATGTGCACCAGATATGGAGTGGAGAAGAGCCACTACTATGACGGCAAGCAGAACCATTACGAGATCGATGACAGCTCTGCATCTATCGTCAGGAACAACAATAAGTGCATCCTCTGCCGCCGCTGCGTTGGCGCCTGCGAGAACCTCCAGGGGATCTCAGCCATCGGCACGAACGAGAGGGGATTCGACACGTACATCGGAGGAGCATTCGGTATGCCTCTTTCCGAGACCAGCTGCGTGAACTGCGGTCAATGTATCGTCGCATGTCCTACGGGGGCTCTCTATGAAAAAGATTCCATCGCGGATGTCAAGAGGGCTATCGAGGATCCGGACAAGGTCGTAATAGTTCAGGCTGCACCTTCCACGAGAGTCGGACTGGCAGAGTGCTTCGGATATCCTATCGGAACTGAGTGCGAGGGCAAGATGTCCGCTGCGCTCCACAGACTGGGATTTGACAAGGTGTTCGACACCAACTTCTCTGCCGACCTCACCATCGTTGAAGAGGCAAACGAGCTGATCGAGAGAGTGACGAACGGCGGAGTGCTCCCTATGTTCACATCCTGCTCACCGGGATGGGTGAAGTACTGCGAGCACTACTATCCGGACCTGCTCCCTCACATGTCTTCCTGCAAATCGCCTCAGCAGATGTTCGGTGCGGTAACGAAGACATATTATGCCGAGAAGATGGGTATTCCTGTGGACAAGATCGTTTCTGTCTCCGTAATGCCTTGCACTGCCAAGAAGTTCGAGGTGGGAAGAGACGACCAGGCAGCAGCAGGATATCCTGACGTGGATTACGCCCTGACAACGAGAGAGCTTGGAAGGATGATCAACGAGGCGGGCATCGATTTCATGAGTCTGCCGGATGAGCCTTACGACAACCCTCTGGGCGAGTACACAGGCGCAGGAGTCATCTTCGGAGCCACGGGCGGCGTTATGGAGGCTGCTTTGAGAACGGCCGTTGAGAAGATAACGGGCGAGGAGCTGAAGCAGCTCGATTTCAAGGACGTAAGAGGAGTAGAGGGCATCAAGGAGGCTTCTTATGACCTGAACGGGACCGTGATAAAGGTCGCCGTAGCTTCCGG
>ERZ791922.694-NODE-694-length-18071-cov-3.149478_pt1 | contig 18071 bp, 14 predicted proteins | sample MGYA00510134_ERZ791922 | MGnify/ENA primary metagenome ERZ791922 (study PRJEB30046, sample SAMN00792101) | human gut metagenome | study: EMG produced TPA metagenomics assembly of the A metagenome-wide association study of gut microbiota in type 2...
GAATAGTATGTGATTTCACAAATAAATTTTATTTTTGTATCGGATATGCTATAATATGCCCATGTTAGATTTCTGCATAATTGCAGAGATGATTACACACAACATGGTACAAGGGATATAGAAAGGACATATGATTATGAATACACCAAATCTGACCTTATTAACTGACCTGTACGAACTTACCATGATGCAGGGATATTTTGAAACACAGGAAAATGAAACTGTGATCTTCGATGTATTCTTTCGCGCCAATCCAAATAAGAGTGGGTATTCCATCATGGCTGGTCTGGACCAAGTCATACAATACATTAAAAACTTAAACTTTTCCTATGAAGATGTAGATTATCTACGCGGTCTTGGTATTTTCAGCGAAGACTTTCTACATTATTTAAGCGGTTTTCATTTCAGCGGCGATATTTACGCCATTGAAGAGGGAAGTGTTATTTTCCCAAAGGAACCGCTGCTCAAGATTGTTGCTCCGATCATGGAAGCACAGCTTGTAGAAACCGCTATATTAAATATTATCAATCACCAATGTTTAATTGCAACAAAAGCCTCCCGGGTTGTTTACGCCGCACAGGGTGACGGCATTATGGAGTTTGGTCTTCGAAGAGCTCAGGGACCGGATGCCGGACTCTACGGTGCTCGCGCCGCTATGATCGGCGGATGTGTAGGCACTTCCAACGTTCTTGCCGGTCAGATGTTCGATGTTCCTGTGTTGGGAACCCATGCTCACAGCTGGATCATGAGCTTTAAAGATGAGTATACGGCATTCAAAGAATATGCAAAACTCTATCCGGATGCTTGTACACTGCTGGTTGACACTTATGACACATTAAAATCTGGCGTACCGAATGCTATTCGCGTATTTCAGGAAATGCGTGATGCAGGAATCCATTCAAAATCATATGGAATCCGTCTGGACAGCGGAGACTTGGCATACTTATCTAAAAAAGCAAGAAAAATGCTGGATGAGGCTGGCTTTGAAGATGCTGTAATTGCCGCGTCCAACGATCTTGATGAATTTTTGATCCATGACCTGAAAATACAGGGTGCTAAGATTAATTCATGGGGAGTTGGCACAAACCTGATCACCTCTAAAGACTGCCCGTCCTTTGGAGGTGTATACAAACTTGCCGCAATTCAGAATGAAGATGGTGATTTTGTTCCAAAAATTAAATTATCCGAAAACACAGAAAAAATCACCAATCCAGGAAACAAAACAATTTATCGTGTATATGATAAAGAAACAGGAAAATTACGTGCAGACCTGATTTGTTTCGCAAACGAAACTTTTGACGAATCTGAAGACTTATTACTCTTCGATCCGGAAGCTACCTGGAAGAAAACAAAACTGCCTGGCGGAAGTTACCGCATGAAAGAATTGCTAAAACCAATTTTTATACATGGCGAATGTATTTATCATTCTCCTTCTGTCAAAGAAATCGCTGCATTTTGCAAAGAGGAGAAAAAAACTTTATGGGATGAAACGATGCGTCTTTTCAATCCTCATAAAGTATACGTTGATCTGTCACAGAATTTATATGATACAAAATCTGCTTTATTAAATGAAATGAGCAAATAAAAAATAGGAGTATTTAATTATGAAAATTATTGTATTAGCAGGAGGACTAAGCACCGAACGTGATGTATCTCTTTCTTCCAGCGCCGGCATTTGCCGTACTTTACTGGAAAAAGGACACGATGCTTTTCTTTTAGATGTTTTTATGGGATTTCCCTATGATTCCGATAAATTAGAAGAAGTATTTACACTACCAGATCACGGTCTTGATATTGTTAAAAATATTAGTACTGAAGAACCGGATCTGGCAGCCATCCGCGCATCCCGCCCGGATCAATCTAACTGTTTCCTTGGTCCAAATGTCATTGAACTCTGCCGTATGGCAGACATTACCTTCCTCGGTCTGCATGGTGGTGAAGGCGAAAACGGTAAACTACAGGCAACCTTCGATCTGCTTGGAATCCGCTATACCGGTCCAGATTCCCTTGGCTGTGCAGTTGCCATGGATAAGGGACTTACAAAACAGATTTTCCTCCAGACCGGCGTAGATACACCTAACGGAGTCTGCATTCACAAAAATAAAAATAAAAAAGCGCTGGAAGATTTGGGGCTGCAGCTCCCAGTTGTCGTAAAACCTTGTTCCGGTGGTTCCAGCATTGGAGTTTACATTGCCCATACAAAAGACGAATACGAAGAAGCTCTAAAAAATTCCTTCCGCTATGAAGACGAAGTCGTTATCGAGGAATATATTAAAGGCCGTGAATTTGCCTGTGGCATCATTGACGGAAAAGCGCTCCCACCAATCGAAATCATTCCAAAAACAGGATTTTTTGACTACGCAAATAAATATCAGGATGGAGCTACTGAAGAAGTCTGTCCTGCTGATATTCCACAGGATGTTGCAGAAAGAATGCAAGCTTTAACTGTACGCGCCTTCCACGCATTGAAACTCAATGTCTACAGCCGCGCAGATTTTCTTTTAGATGATAAAGGGAATTTATATTGTCTGGAAGTCAACACTCTTCCGGGAATGACTGCTGCCAGCCTTCTTCCTAAAGAAGCCAATGCAGCCGGAATTGAATATGGAGATTTGTGCGAGCTGATTATTCAGAAATCTCTGGAGGCTCGATATCAATGAAACACATGACTTTAAGAGAAATTACGGCTTCCTGTGGCGGAACTTACTTTGGTGATTCAGAATCTGCTGCAAAAGAAGTTTCCAGCGTTGTCATCGATAGCCGCAAAGTAACGCGAGACAGCCTCTTTGTTGCCATTCGCGGCGCAAGAGTCGACGGCCATACCTTTATCCCTCAAACCATTGAGGCAGGCGCCCTTTGTGCTCTCTCAGAGGAACCACTCGGAGAAGTTACTTTTCCCTATATTCTGGTAGATTCCTGCACACAGGCACTCAAAGATCTTGCAGAACATTACCGGAAAAGTCTCGACATCAAGGTTGTCGGCATTTCCGGAAGTGTAGGAAAAACAAGCACAAAAGAAATGATTGCCTCTGTCCTTTCCCAGAAATACAACGTATTAAAAACAGAAGGCAATTTTAATAACGAAATCGGTGTTCCGCTCACCATTTTCAATCTCCGTGAAGAACATGAAATTGCTGTTCTGGAAATGGGCATCAACCATTTTGGAGAAATGACCCGATTGGCAAAAATGGCGCGGCCGGATATCTGTGTTATCACCAATATTGGTGTAGCTCATATGGAACTCTTAGGTTCCCGGGACGGCATCTTAAAAGCCAAAACAGAAATGTTCCAGTATATGAATCCAGACGGCACCATCATTTTCAACGGGGATGATGATAAGTTAATTACCTATTCCCCGGAAAACGGCATAACCCCAATTTATTTTGGACTTGGCGAGAACTCCAGCTATCGTGCAGAACAGATTGCAAACAATGGACTTCGCGGAACAAATGCAACTTTTGTCACTCCAAAGTCCAGATTTTCTGCACATATCTCCATCCCCGGAGAGCATATGGTGCACAATGCACTGGCAGGAATCGCAGTAGGCTATGCACTCGGCATGAGCGACGCAGAGATCAAAGCCGGCATCGAAGCTCTCAAACCACTTGCCGGCCGCAATCACCTAATCGAAACAAATACATATACTATTATTGATGATTGCTACAATGCTAATCCTATTTCTATGAAAGCATCTATTGACGTACTGTCTAAAGCAGATACTCGAACCGTTGCTATCCTTGGAGACATGGGCGAATTAGGTGCTAAAGAGAAAGAAATGCACTATGATGTTGGTCAACATACTGCAAAAGCCGGTATTCATGTACTAATATGTATCGGCACTCTATCAGAAGAACTTGCGCGCGGTGCGAAAGAAACCGGATGTAATATTCAAATTTACCACTATCCAGATCAAGAACATTTCTTTGCAGAAATGTCTTCTATATTAGAAAAGAATGATACAATTCTAGTCAAAGCATCCCACGCTATGGCTTTTGAAAAAATTGTAAAAAAATTGGAGCGAGACTAAAAATCTCGCTCCTTTATTTTTTTCGTTTTTCTCTTAACTCTCTAAAAAATTGTTTCATCATCTGGCTGCATTCTTCGCCCAAAACTCCGGTTGTCAATTCCACCTGATGATTAAACTCTTTCACATCTAATAAATTTAAAATTGATCCTGCACATCCGGCTTTGGGATTCATACATCCAACTACAACTCTTTTCACTCGTGCCTGAACTATAGCTCCTGAACACATCTGACATGGCTCTAGTGTCACATAGAGTGTGCAATCCTCCAATCTCCAATCATCCATTTTTTTACAGGCTTTTCTTATCGCCTGTACCTCTGCATGCGCCAATGCATTTTTATCAATCGTACGTCGATTATACCCACGTCCGATAATCTTTCCTTCATAAACAATGACACAACCAATAGGAACTTCTTCCAGTGCATATGCCTTCTTCGCCTGCCGGATTGCCTCCCGCATATATTTTTCATCCATCTTCCTTTGTTCTATTTCTTCTTGAGTAATTTGACTTTCCATTCCATTTCACTCCTACAATTATTTTATTTTTAAGGCATAGAACCTCTTTTCATGAATACACTTATAAAAAGACAAGACCAGAGGTACGAACGACTTATGAATACCGGAATTTTCTATTTATACGAATTTAAAGATACGCACAAACTCCGCAATACAGGTTTCTTAAAACTTACCAAACAAGAACACACCTGTTTTCTTCAATTTCACGCTCGCAGCGTCCCTGTCACCTCACAGGATTCCAGCATGCTTTCCGCTTTCTATCTGAACACAGAAACCATAACCGCCAAACAGCTTTGTAAAATTCCCTGCCTGGATCAAACCATCTCCGACAAGGTTATTGTATCAGAATTAGATTTCCCTTCCAAACATACATTGAATGAAATAGATGGTTTCTTTTTAGAACTACCTAACGGAATTTTTCTTGCAGCAATGTCTCCAAACATCTGCTTTGATTCACAAAAAATACTCTACACAGCAGATGAAATCAAGCCAGCTATAACAGAACAACCAGCCGCAAGCGAACCTCCGACTATATCAGAACAACCAGCCGCAAGCGAACCTCCGACTATATCGGAACATCCAGCCGCAAGCGAACCTCCGACTATATCAGAACAGCCGGACGTAAACGAACCTCCAACTATATCAGAACAGCCGGCTGCAGCTCTGAAAACAGTTCGGAAAATCCAACGAAGAGAACTAACCTGCCTTCCCCGTCACTACTGGAATCTGGCCAATAACAGTTTCCTTCTTCATGGTTATTATAATTATAACCATCTCCTTCTGGTTGAAGAAGATGGTCATTATTGGCTTGGTGTTCCAGGAATTTATGACCCAAAAGAAGCTCATGCCGCTGAATTATTTGGCTTTTCCAAATTCACCGATGCTTACAATCAACAATTGGAGCTTTCAGACGATGAATGCAGCATACAAGGAACCTTTGGCTACTGGTGTCGTTTCTTACGATGATGTTTCACAAAATTGCTTTCATTTCCTGATAAAGACGTTTCGCATAACTATCTGTCATACCACAAATAAAATCTGTCACCAACAGCAGGCGGAGATAAAGTTTCTCTGCCTCGCTTTTCCCTTCTGCCTGTCTGCGGTACGCATTGCGATAATTATCGGAAATAAAGGAAATCATCCGCTTATCAATTGTTCCCATCGGCATGTCTGTATCATAATACAATACTGCATGTACAAACTGCTCTAATAAGAAATCCAACATCACTGATTCTATGATCTCCATCTTATAAATATCCTGCGAACAAAATACCTCTTCATATGCCATCGTTCCCAGCAGATCCATCAATTTTTCTCCATACGTTCCGTAAAACAAATCATGGGTATATCTGCCTGCCATAATCGCCTCATAATTCGTTGTAAACCCATAGGTTGCACAATTAATCAAAAATCCCTGTATCTGCACGATCCAGTTCTTCACCGCATAACTTTCCGGATGACGAACCCCTTTTTCGCGGCCTCTTGCATATAAAGTCTGTAATTTCTCCAACGAGTTATACCCCTCATCACCATAGCAAAGGATCAATTCATACAATGCATCCTCCAACATCTGATAAGAAATATATCCCTTCACAAACGCATCTTCTATATCCGCAGTCTTATATGCCAGATCATCCGCAGCTTCCAGAATATACGTCAGCGGATGTCTGTTAGAACCTGCTCCTGTCTCCCTCACAATTTCCTCAAATATCTTTTCATCGGCATAATAGTAACCCATCTTTTTATCTTTGATATTTCCAGTTGTCTCATCAATCTTAACCGAAGATATTGGATATTTAATAATTGTATTGAGCAAGGCATAGGTAAGATTCATTCCATGTTCATCAACCAGATAATGCAGCTTCGTTACCAACCTGAGAGCTTGCGCATTGCCTTCAAAATGATAAAAGTCCTCCCGCATCTGCTCCGTTAAAATCTCCGATACAGGAATTCCCTTGAATTTCAATTTCGTTAGATTACGTGCAAACCACTCGCGGATTTCTACTTCTCCAAAATGTCCAAATGGGGGATTGCCAATATCATGAATCAGACCAGCACACTCCAAAATATGACTGATATCCTCTTTCATCTGAGATGTAAATCCGGTATCCTTATGATACTTTAAAATATTTTCTCCAATGTTCTGCCCCAAAGACTTTCCCAAAGAGGAAACTTCCAACGAATGGGTCAGCCTTGTTCTGATAAAATCACTTTTATCCAGAGGAAACACCTGGGTCTTATCTTGCAAGCGGCGAAACGATGCACTCCCAATAATTCGATGATAATCTTTCTCAAATTCACTTCTCAAATCTGTCGACTTACGGGCGCTGGAAAAACTTCCACGCGCCCGCTTTGTTGACAATAACCTGCTCCATTCCATTTATATTCTCCTAATCTAGATAAATCGGGGGTTCATAGTCTTTTCCAAGCAAGGCCTTCTTTCTCTCTTGATATCCGAGAAATGCCCATTCTGTCATATCTGTCCACTGATGTTGTTTCCGATCATAGACTTGCACATATCCGATTCTAGAAGGATGCATTCGCACACTATTGGTCTGATACTCTCTGCCCGTATACGGATTCATTTCCCCAACCGATAGGTCTTCCTCTGCATCTACATGCTTGATCACTGGTTCAAAATCCTCGGAATCCGGCGTGATCACCTCTCTTGCCGGTTTCTTTTCTACGGGTTTTTGTTCCTCTGTTTTTCTTTCTGTTTTCTTATCATCATTATTCCGACGCATACGGCGCAGGAAAATTCCTCCTGTGTGGAATATATCTTTTTTCTCTTCTACCGTTTTTTCTTCTGTAGCCGTCTTCTCTCTTTCCGGCTCTGCGATTTCCTCAGCTGCCGCCTCTTTTACAGATTCTGTTTCCGGTTGTACTTCCACCTCTTCCGGCGTTTTCTCTATTGGCACCGATACCTCTGCCGCCACTTCCGGCTCTTCTGGTTCCCCAGCTACCGCCTCTGGATGCACCTCCTCTGCGACATCTCCTTCTTTAATATATCCTTCTTCTGCCGGTGACTCTTCATGCTTCATTTCTGCTGACTCCTCTTCCAGCTCCTTCAGCTCTTCATGAATCTCATAAAGTTCACCGATCGTCATATCCCTCTCATCTCCCACAGTCTGTTCTTGTACTTCAATCGGCATTGCTTCAACAGCCTCAGTTTCCGGTTCTTCGTCAAATACCAGCGTCTGCTGATATACATCTTCTTCCTCTTCCTTTTTCCGTTTGCCGCGCTTATGATATGTGCCTGCATTCGCATACTGCATAATCTTTTCATCTTCAGCAGGATCCGTAGGGAAAATACTCAGACGAAACGGACAATCTAAAATAGCCGCGATCATGCGCATATCCTTCTCTTGAAAATTATCTCTTCCAAGACGCTGGGTCAGATTCTGCCGAGACATCGCCTTCCCTGTTCTCTCCTGTATCAACTCTGCCAGCTCTTTGATTGTCATGTTCTTGCGGCTCAATATAATCTTAACTTGCTCCCCAAATGATAAACCTTCCATTATAAAAAACCTCCTTATCGTTTGCATCTATACTCGGGCAGTCTATAGAAACTTTTTCATTGCTTCATAAATCTATCCTTTTCCCTTTTTCATTCTATCAAATCAATTTTCAAATGTAAAGAGGCCAGATGAATTTCTCCATCTGACCTCATTTTTTTCTAAAATGTCACAAAATAATTGCGCATCTATTTTCCCAGATATTCTTCTAAAGTAAGTCCCTGTTCCGTAATCTCCCGGGCAGCTTCTTTTCCCACATATCGATAATGCCATGGTTCATATACAATCCCTGTAACCGCTGATTTATCTACCGGGTATCTTAAAATAAATCCATATTCCCAACAATGTTCAGCAAACCATTTAGCTTCCGCAGTCTCTGCTTGCCGTTCATCTAGCTCTGCAAATTCCGCAGAAGTAATGTCCAACGCCAATCCGGTAGCATGCTCGCTTGTTCCGGGAACAGCAACCGACTTCGCTGTTTCATCGTATGCATCCAGAGGCGTATAGCCCTGCGCAATCCATGTCACCATCGTTTCATTAAAAACTTGACGCTGATATTCATAATCTCTGTATGCAGAACAGATATAAGGGTTTAGTCCATCGGCCCGGATATCTGCCAGCATCTCTTTCAAATCATCCACAATTCTTTGATCTACATACATCCCTTGTTCAATCTCTACGAGTTTCGGTGCATATTCTTTTGACAATGGATACGCTTTATTTACTAATGTCAGTTTCCAATCTTCCTGCTCCGACGCCAGCGATTCTGCGTTTAATTTTGCCGCCTCCACCGCATCAACCACCTGTACCTGCGGTTCTTCATTTTCTATCTGTTCCGGCACTTGCTGCTGTACTGTATTTTGTATTTTGTCCGATGTTTCATCCTCTTTCTCTTTTTCTCCGGCTCCGCCGAATACAGAAAAACAAATTCCACCGCACACGAATCCAATCACTACACCACAGAGCAGAATTCGTTTCATGCGCACTTCCACGTTCTTATTTTTATCTATACCCATATTTATAACCCCAATTGAATTACTCGAATGTCCGGCTCGATTTCTGTATCTGTCGAACAAACTGCTACCCTATATGCTCCTCCCCCCAACTCGGTTTCCATATAATAAAACGGAACCGAAAACTCTTCCGGCTTATGGAGAAATACCGATGGATTTCCTAAACGGATTTCAAAAGAATTCATTTCCATCGCCATCCCCTTTCGTGTTGCCTTCATAAAGCTCTCTTTCAACACCCAATACCGATAAAATAACTCTTTTTGCTGTTCCTCGTTTCTTTCTCCTACTATATACTGATATTCCGATTCACAGAAAAAGTGCTTCGCAATATTTAAATTAACTGCTCGCACCTTTTCTACATCGCACCCAAGTAAAATCTGCGCATCATTTTTTTCTCCGTCAACACTGACAGAACAGAGCACATAACTTCCGGAATGAGAAAAATTAAACACCGCTGTTTCATCCAACTGATACACTTGTCTCATTTGCGCATAAACAGACCACACTCCTATACTCTGAGCTTTCTTTTTCATCTGTTTCAAGCGATCTGCCTTTTCCTGTCTCCGCTTCGGTGCTTGCAGATAATACTTTTCATAACACGCCTCCTGCATAAGAGGTTCTATATTAGCTGCCCACGTTTGTATCATTCTTCCTGACCCACTCTTTATTTCATATAACGCAATTCAAACGTATCAATCGTAATCGGCTTATTAAATAATGTTCCCTGCACATATTCACAACCCAATTCTTTCAGCATATTTAACTGATCCTGAGTCTCAACACCTGCCGCAGTTACTCTCGCTCCCAATCTTCGACATACATCAATTACCGCCTTGGCTACAATCTGGCTACGGCTGTTTCCTACAATATCAGAAACAAGACTCTTGTCCATCTTTAATCCATCAAATTCCATAATGGAGAGAATTGAAAAACTGGAGTCCTTCTCCCCAAAATGATCCAATGTTACCCGGATATTTGCCTTACGCATCTTGTTGCTCGTCTCTGCCAGCATCTCCTGGTTCATTCCATGAGCAGACTCCGACACTTCCACTTCAAGATATTCGCATGGCACTTGATACTTCTCCACTAACTCCAACATCTGATCTGCCATGCTTTCATGCCGCAGTGTTGCCCCTGCAAAATTAACAGAAATCGGAAGCATTGGCAAGCCTTCTTCTTCCCATCGGGCAAGTGTTTTGCAAATCTGCTCAAACACATAAATATCTAAATAATGCGATAACTTTGTTTCTTCCAATAGTGTGATATATCTTCCTGGATTCATAATACCAAGATCTTTATGATGATAACGTACAACAGCTTCTGCGCCTACCGCTTCTTCTGTTTCAGCATCCATGATCGGAAGAAGACATACTATAAAGTTTCCATTTTCCAGATCATTTAATAAATCTTCCTTGATGATTGGCTCATGATGCCCTTTTTTCAAATGCTTATAATACTTTTGCTTTTCATCACGCATCATATTTTCAGCACCAGAAATCACACTACTTACATTAATATCAACTTTTTCCCATGCATATCCCATTGACGTAAGACCAAGGCTGATATTCTCCAACCTTTCATGGGCACGGTTCACCTGCTTCATAAAGGTTTCATAAGAAATATCTTCGGAAATAGCCAGAAATTCATCTCCGGTTAGACGATATACAGCTCCCGGACGAAAATACTCTTCCAAGAGTTCTCCAACCCGGATCACCACTTCATCCCCGTATTCTCTGCCGAATTCTTTATTAAAGTTCTTCAAACCATTGATATCCACTGACAATGCCCCTAATGACTTTAATTCTTTTTGCTCATCCTGTGCAAGATAAGACACAAAACTATTTCGATTCAGCAGCCCTGTCAGATCATCATGATAACTTAAATATTCCTGCTGTTTCTGCATCTTCTGCATGATAATTATCTGAGACAGTATCGGAAGCATTGCCTCAAGCAACTCTAGTGTACAACCTCCACGATGTACCTTCACCGCTGCCAACACCGCTGTCACCCCTTCTTCCAAGGGACGATGTACACTATAACTTTCTTCTGTTGTATCCAACACTTCCTGCTTTATCCACTTTGGCCATTCTTCCGTATCCAGCAGCTTTATCCGATCTCTCTGCCATGGTACATTTTCTGCACACCATTCATAAATTGTCAGTATTTCATATTCGTCCTTCTCAATATAATAAACGTATTCTGAATCATAATAATTTCTCACCTTACTCAGAACCTCATTCATAATCTCAAGAATTGAACGAAGTGACTGTTTTTCACTCATAATAACACTCCCACACCGGTCCTTTCCCGGTAAAAAAATTTCCCTTCTTGGTAAATAAAAACTATGTTTATTGTAGTATAATCCTTCTGAAATTGCAATAAAGTTACTCTTGCTTCTCCTCTTTTTTCTTGTCCTTTTCTCCCACAATTCTCAGAAAATCTCTGTCCTGTTTCTTCCTCTGTGGTACAAAACGTGCTACAATATTTCCCTTTCCACGATTTTTCACATAAACATATCCAAAAACTGAAAATACAACTGCTCCAATAAAATTCACAATTAAATCTTTCATCGTGTCAATTAAACCAATATCCAGATAACCGCCGATTTCCAGCTCCTTGCCATTTATGACAACCGACCGAATAGGATCAATGACGGATACGATATTCCTTCCGTCAGGATTTAAAGTTACTGACCGAATCGCCTGAATCACCGTATCTTTCTGCATATCCAATCCAAAGATCATATCCATTCCAAACTCAAAAAACTCCCATACAACACCAATTGTCATAGAAAAACAAAATGCTACAATCGCGGTAAATAACGGAGATAATTGAAATGTCATCCGATCACTTCGATTCAACAGATCTACCATAGAAAATCCAATTGCCGCCGCAAGAAATCCATTAATCGTATGCAAAATCGTATCCCACATCGGTATCATGATATAATACTCTCGGATTTCCCCCAAGATTTCTGCCGAAAATATAAATATCAAAATCAAAATTTCCAAAACAGTAGGAAATTCAATCTTTAATGTAACCTGAATCAAACTCGGCATAATCAAAAGAATCAACGTCAAGATACAAAGAAAGAAATTCTCATAATTCCCATTTAAAAACTGTAAAATCATTGTCACGATTACAAGAATTCTCAACACAACATATACAATAAAAGAGCTCTTATGCTCTCGCAATTCCATATCCAGAGCTTTTTTAATATTCTTCATTCTATTTCCAGTTTGTCTCTTATCTTTCGACATACTAATAATATCCTTTCCTTAGTTATATATTGATGCTACCTTTTACAAAGAAAAATGTCAATATCTCTTATTTTTAAATTATTTTATATTCTTCAGAATACTATTCTTTACAAAATAAATACTGCTGCATTAGAATATTCTAAACGCAGCAGTAACCAAAAATTTTTTTCATATATTCATGTAAATATATTATTCTCCCGAACCTCTTCTTTCGGCAAGATCTTTCTGAATTTTAGGATAAATTTTATCAAGATTAGCATTCAACAATACAATCAATCCAATCACCGTAATAATGAGTGGTACATAAGTATAAAGGGCCTTTATGGATTCCAGTGCACTTGCTGACTTCACAACATCCGTTCCTACATAATTACCAAGAGCAAGTCCCCAACCTACAATCGCTGAACCTATGCCTGTCCCAACCTTCATTCCAAAACTAGTTGCGCTGTAAGTTACACCTTCATTTCTAACTCCGGTTTTCCACTCTCCATAGTCAGCAACATCCGCCACCATCGCATAAATTCCCGCTGAATTTGGAATATGTCCAATCCCTCTAACGGCAAGTCCAATGAGAACAGCAATAAGGTTAGTTGGCGCAATCAATATAATTGCATAGCCAATAATTTCAAGAATGTAGCCAACTACCATACATTTCCATTTTCCAAATCTATTCGCCAATGACGGAAAAAGAAACAATCCAAGCATAATTGGAATATAATTCGCAAGTGTCATTGTACCATAAATATCCTCATTTCCAAGAAAATCTTTTGCAAAATAAATTCCAACTCCTCCTGTTAATCCCATTGCAGCAAAATTAACCATAAATAATATTGCAACAAGAATAAAATATTTATTTCTAAATAACATTTTAAAGGAAAGCATAATACTTATATCACTATCCGCATTTTTCTTTTCTTCATATGTACGTTCTTTTGTACCAAAAAACGTAAACAAAAGACATATTAAACCACATATTCCAAATATAATTGACATCCCTGTCCATCCATAACGATTTACAAGCGGCATTGTTATATAGGAAATGATAATCATTATGGCATATACAAAAATATAACGAATAGATGTCATACTGGTTCTATCATCCTGCCTGCCTGTTATAAATGAAAGGAGCGTAGAATATGCTAAATTGCATGCAGTAAAAATTATAACAGCGATTAGAATATATGTAATTGTTGCATATGTAATTTTCCCCTTATCAGAAAAACCTGCGGGCACACTAAAACACAAAATCAAACCAATCATCATAAGTGGAGATGTCCATAAAATCCATGGTCTTGCTTTGCCCCAGCGTGAATGTGTCCTATCAATAACAGCCCCCATTCCCAAATCTGATATTCCATCCAAAACACGCGTAACAAGCATGATTGTACCTACCACCCCTGCTGCAATTCCTACGCTGTCTGTATAATACATTGTAAGAAAGGAACCTATTACCGTCCAAATAAAGTTGCATCCCACATCTCCCATAGCAAAAGCGAGTTTTTCCTTAAGTGTTATTCGTTCATTCATTATATTTCCCTCCATATCTAAAATTATTTTTCTTCAAGTATTTTAACGCCCCACTCGTCTAACGGAATTTGTTCTCCCTTTTTCCAGTTTTCTCCTGTTAATATATCCACTACATTTTCATATGGACAAGTTAAAAACATAGGATTTTCACTATAATGCAGAATATAATGAACGCAAGAACCGTTTCCATTGATTCCACTTCTTATAATAGTAGGCCAGACTGTCTCACTCAGTTTTATTCCTGCCGCCTCAAATGCAGTTCTATATAACTCTTGAAGAACTGAATCATCAGTATAACAGCCTATATAGTATGCATAACCATCACCGTAACTATGTCCGGTAATACCTGCATATTGATTCCAATACCGATGTTCGTATTTATACAAAACATCTGCACCATCAGGAATAAGAAGTTCAGCAATATATTTAATATTTTCTCCATTTATTTTCATTTTTCCCGGCTCAGTATACTGATTACAATACATCCCAAAGCATGATTGAAGAAAATGAGGCTGTGTATCTGGATATACGCGTAAAAATTCATCAGACACAAAAGATTTAAAAGAACTAATCAGCACACCGCCTTTTCTCACAAAGTTTTCCAATTTTTTCAATATTTCTTCAGAAATACTATAAAGCGCCGGAGTAATGATAACTTTATATTCTTCTGGATTAAGAGAATCGACATATACAATGTCACATTCGATATTCATTTTATATAAATTATCATACATCCAGCGAACGACATCATTGTACGTCAAATCACGATCAATTGGAAACCACTCAAAAGCTGCCAATGTATGGTTATCTACAACAAGTGCCGTTTTATTTTCTTTCTTTAAATTCTTTAAATGTGAAGATATTTTCTTCCATTCTTGACCAATTGAAATAATTTCTTTATAAGTAGGATTTGAACCAAGATCATGACTCAATATTCCCTTCCAATATGTTTCATACCCACTATGAATAGAATGCCAGTTCCAATACAAGATACCATTTGCTCCGCTTGCTAAATGACTATAAGCATGAAGTTTCATTTGCCCTGGATATGGAGTCCAATATTTAAATGCCTGTGCCTGACATTCCATCACCAGATAATTATCCTGTTTTAAGCTGCGTGTCATATCCCCTCCAAAAGCAATTTCAGCTCCTGTCAACTTATCCTGCGTAGGGTGATAAATATCAACAGCTGACATGGTGAGATGTTTAGCTGCATCATTATGACAAATACCTCTTTGTATCCCGTAAGAATATCCGTCATGAGCGATATCAGCCCCAAACTTTTTCCATGAAAGTCCCATATTCTGAGTTATAAACTGATCCTTCCTTTTATATTGATTAACTATATCCGACTGCCATGCAAGAAAATCAGATGCAATTTTCCGCTGATATTTTTCAAATTCCGCCGCTAATCCTCCATTTATACAACCTTTCATATCCGGAAAATCTTCCCAATTGTGGATTGCATTGCTCCAATAATTCAATCCAAAAGCCTGATTGAGATTTTCGGTTGTAATAAATTTTTTCTTGAGATATAAAATAAACTCTTTTTGTATCTCACTTCCAAAATTATCACTGTGCTTTGTTTCATTATCAATTTGATACCCAATTACATTTTCCTCATGAACAGTATGTTCCAAAATCTTACGAATCACTCTCTCAGAATATTTTATATACGTCGGATTTAAAAGATTAATCATTTGTCGATAACCATATTTTGTTCTTCCGGTTTTTCTTTCTACCATTATATCTGGATCCCTATTTACAAGCCATGAAGGTACTGCATATGTCGGAGTTCCAATAATAACCATCATTTCCGCTTCCTTTGTCTTTTCTATTACGCGGTCAATATAAGAAAAATCAAAAACCCCCTCTTCCGGTTCCAATGTAGCCCACGTAGATTCTGCAATTCGTACAACATTCATTCCAGCAGCTTTCATCATTTCAATATCTTTTTCCGTACGTTCATAAGGCATATATTCAGGATAATATGCACTGCCGAAAAATATTGGATGTTCCATAGTGTATCGTCTCCTTTCTTCTTCATATAACATTTTATTTTCCTTTTTTATAATTAAATTCTACATATAACCGACACACAATTATATCAAAAATAACAGATAAATATCAAAATTCTTAGATAATATGATAGAATATTTATAAAATATTCATGAAAAAAATCTACAAGATTGGAGGAATCTATAATGAATAACCAATATGTTTTAAAATATGTCTCTCGTCATCTACATACAAATGTTAGACAGTATGATAGAACAAATACTCTGGTCAAAATATTTAAATCAAATACAGCTGTCCATGATATCTTTACAGATGAACAAATTCTAAAGCTATTCACAAATGCAAAGGAGAGAAACCTTGCTGAACCACAAATTCTAACAGTAAATCATAACTATACATATGGATTTATACCTACAGTGGATTATAGCTGTATCGTCGGCCCTGTAGAAATTTATTATACAGGTGGAATGATAGAATATGAAATGCATGATGAACTAAAAAAAATGCCTGACAAAATTCCTTCTTTTGATTTTCGTACATTTGAAGAAGATATATTGCTGATTTATAACCTTAATCGTGAAAATGCCGTTGGTATAGGAGATATCCAAATGTGGAAAACAGAAAAACACCGTACCTGCGAATCTGTAAAAAAAGATTTTTTAAATCTTGTATTTCAAAACCGAGAAAATGGAAGAAAACATAACCCCTATGACCAGGAACTTAGGATTATGACAAGCATTGAAAATGGAGATATTAAACACTTAAAAGAAAGCATTTCTGAAGATTATGATGGCGAAATAGGAACTTTGGCAAAAGATGCTTTAAGACATATCAAAAATCTAGGTATTGTCATTCTTTCCCTTTCCAGCAGAGCAGCAATTCGAGGCGGAATACTTCCAGAAATTGCCTACTCGCTATGCGACTCTTACATAATGAAAATTGAGGACTGCAAAGATAGTTCTTCGGTAATTCATTTATTCCGTTCAGCAGAATTTGAATATACAATAATGGTAAATGATTTAAAAACACAACACGCAGGAACATATGCACAAATGCAGAATCTTCAAATCACAAAATGCAAAACTTACATTTCCTTACATCTTCATGAAAAGATTAAAATTTATGAAATTGCAAATGCATTAGAGCTAAATGCAAATTATTTGTCAGATTTATTTCGAAAATGTGAAAATCAACCTTTAACAGAATATATCAGACAAGAAAAGTTGAATCTAACAAAAAATTTTTTAATCTACTCAAATTATACTTACAGTGAAATAGCCACTTATCTCGGATTTTCGTCACAAAGTCATTTGGGAAAATATTTTAAACGAGATACAAATATGACACTGCGCCAATATCGAGAAAAATACGGAGTGAAAACCTAACATTATCCCTTATTCAAACCCTTAAAATACTCCTTTATCAACAAAAACACATAAATTTTATGGAAGTGTATGTTAAGGTAAATGTACACTTCCCATTATAATTATTATATAAATAAAACAATCTTTATCAGCAGGATGTTCTTCCTGCGACATTTCTAATATGGTTTTCATTTCGATGTCTAAGTCAGGCACGATCCATGAATGTAAAAGTGAAAGATACAAAAAGGTTAGGTCAAAAAGGAGGATGTGCCTATGGCAACAACGTTGAAACAGTATTTCCCAATGTTAAAAGAAAGGGAAACTTTGCTTGTGGAAATTAAAAGCAAGTCAGAACTAAACGAACTATTTGAAGAATGGACGGAAGAACAGCAGAGAGAATTTCTGGATTTCTGCACCGGAGTACGGGGGATTAAGTTTCTGTATGACGGATTTTTTAAAGAAGTAATGAACCCGGAGTATACACCGGAGAGATTGGAAGAGTTTTTATCATTGATTTTAGGAAAAACAGTGAAGATTTTGGAAATTCTTTCAAACGATTCTACCCGAATTGCAGATGAGATGACCTTGCTGATAATGGATATTGTCGTACAGTTGGAAGATGGTACGATTGTGAATCTGGAGGTGCAGAAGATTGGCTATAAATTTCCAGGAGAGCGGTGTGCCTGCTATTCTGCGGACTTGCTTTTGCGCCAGTATAAACGGGTAAAAAGACGGAAGAAAAAGAAGTTCAGTTATAAAGATATCAAAGGTGTGTATACGATTGTTTTATTCGAAAAAAGCCCGAAGGAGTTTCATACATATCCGGACAGAT
>ERZ791922.700-NODE-700-length-17886-cov-2.401660_pt1 | contig 17886 bp, 18 predicted proteins | sample MGYA00510134_ERZ791922 | MGnify/ENA primary metagenome ERZ791922 (study PRJEB30046, sample SAMN00792101) | human gut metagenome | study: EMG produced TPA metagenomics assembly of the A metagenome-wide association study of gut microbiota in type 2...
GATTAATCCATACCCATCCCCTAGCCACCTGACCGTTAATTAATTTAGAAACCGGCTTCTGCCCCGGTCTGTTAAGAACAATAAATGCGATTGCAGCGACCACAAAAACAGCTGCCATACACATAGCCAATTCCTCAAACCAGGGAAACAACTCCATGATATTACTTTGAATCCCTCCCTGGTAATTAATCTGTTTCAAAGGGGATATCACACTGTCCAGCACGCTTTCAGCAATATACCTTTTATTAAATAAATAACTGGATCCGGCAATGTTGCAAATCAGACCTGAAACATTCATAACAGTAAGCAAAACCACATTTATTCTCAAATACTCTTTCTTACACAAAATAACTAATCCAGTCAAAAGTGCCAAAATCAGCAACCTATAATGTTCAAATTCAACCAACATGAAATAAACTAATATAGGCAACATCGAAAAATACACAATACATTGGGGTTTCCTCTCCCCTTCTGGTTTTATCGCATACGCCGCAAAATAAACGATAATCAAACCTATAACCACGGAACATGCTGTCAACCCATTAAGCGAAGAAAATCCCGGTCCTAATATTTCCTGTATCATACGGCCGGTCGGTCCCTGAGTTCTTGAAAACTGATACATGGGCGCCTGCCAGAAAATAAGTGAATATACCCAGTTCAGGCTCAAAATACCAAGAATCTTCGCAAAAATTTTAAGGATGTTTTTTTCTTCCAAAAGGATAATCGCTATATACGCCAGAAAAAAGAATGGCTTTACCATGTATGCGACCATCGCACATATATAAAACTTTTTTCTTTTCCCTTGGAACAGCATATAAAGAGACAATAAAAATAACGCTGCTGATAAAACATCGGTCTGCCCGGAATAACATATGGCTATATACACAAAAGGCGAAAAAAGGAACAATTTTCCCGAAAGTAATATAGTATTTTTATCATCACTCAAATAGTCTCCCACTTTTATAAACAGCCGAAAAGTGAAAACCAAAACAATCACAAGAAATAAATGAGACCAGACCAGCATAAATGGATAATCGCAAATATCCATCCCCCAAAAATACTGAAGTATCCAAATCGGTATGTTCCACACAGCCCATGGAATCAATCCCACTATATCTCCACTGGCATACTGCACAGTCACATTATGGACATTTTGTGCGGCTTCCATATAAAAATCATAAATTCTCATTTCATAGGCAACATCTAACAAATTAAGAGACCATGCCGTATATGTTTTTAAATCTTCATAACAAAAAAACAATAATATTATTGATGCAATCACAATTGCAATGAAATATTGCAAAAAATCCTCTTTTTTATTGCTGATTAAAATCTGATCATCCCTATTTACCATATGACGCACCATTCTTTACGTAATAAATTTTCTTAAGATGCATATTAAAAATATCTTCGTACACCAGAAAGATATGTTCCCCCATCCCAACGTTCATAATATTCAACACTCTGAATAAGCGTACCATATCTTTCATTAAGCGCATGCATTAACATTCCATCTCCAAGATATATTGCTACATGACTAATACTTCCTCCGGTTGAATAACAGAGAACATCCCCCGGTTTCCAAACATACATATTGTTCGGATTTACATAAGTTCCTCCTAACGCCTGGTCCTGCGCCAGTCTTGGGATTCTCAGATCTGCAATGAAATTGAGCGCCCATTGAGTAAATCCAGAGCAATCCCATCCCATAGTTGATGTTCCTCCCCATACATAAGGTACATATGTATATTTTTTTAACTCTTCTATTTTACCTGCGACAGCTCCAATACATACTCCGTCAGAGCCATAATATTCATCATTATACCATCCAGATACAAGCATATTTCCATTATTAGGATTGAAATAATACTTATTTCCGTTTATCCTCTGGCTCCCAAACAACATTTCTCCTGTTGCTGCATAGTACACGGTCCGACTGCCTATTTTCTGGAATCCAGTCTGCATAGCTCCGTTATTCGGGTGGAAATAATACCACTTTCCATTCAGCATTTTTTCCCCAAACGCCATTGTTCCGTCTTCATTATAATACACTGTCCGGCTTCCCACATTCTGAAGCCCTGTAATCATCTCGTTAGTCTCTTTATCAAAATAATACCAATTTCCATTTACACAGATTTCTCCTGCAACGTATCCGCCTTGAGGAGCATAACACTTAATTTTCCCATCGTCATCGGTAAATAACCCCACATACTGATTACCATTATTAACGTCAAACATAAAAACTTTGTCATCAATTATCTGTCTTCCAAACAACATTTCTCCTGTAGGTGCATAGTATACAATCCGTCTGCCTACTTTCTGGAATCCGGTCTGCATATTCCCATTATTAGGATGAAAATAATACCAGTTGTTGCCCAGCATTTTTTCACCAAAAGTCATCTGCCCTGCCTCATCATAATATACGGTTCGACTGCCTACTTTTTGAAAACCTGTCAACATCTCTTTGGTATCTTCATGGAAATAATACCAATTTCCGTCTATGCATATCTCTCCTGAGACATATCCGCCCTCCTGAGCATAGCATTTCGTTATCCCCTCATCATCGGTAAACAGGCCTATGTATTGATTTCCGTTATTTATATTAAAAAAATATTCCTTTTCATTTATCAATTGTTTCCCAAACAACATTTCTCCCGTTGGCGCATAATATACAGTCCTACTACCCACTTTCTGAAATCCAGTCTGCATATCTCCATTATCGGGATGAAAATAATACCAGTCATTATCCACCATTTTTTCGCCAAAAGTCATCCTACCTGCTTCATCGTAATATACGGTCCGGCTACCTACTTTCTGAAATCCAGTAACCATAGCATTTGTATCAACATCAAAGTAATACCAATTTTGATCTATCAAAATTTCCCCCTGCACCGGCACACCGTTAATATAATAGTAAGTCTCTCCTGATTCGTTATACCATCCATTTATCGGTATCTCGGCTTCGGTATCTAAAGCCGTGCTTTCTTCAATATCTTGAGCGCAGACGAACTCCAAATTCGCAGCATGAAACAATATAAAGCATACACATCCTAAAAAAATTTTAATCCCTGTTCTGTACATAACCTTTTCCTCTCTTTACAGTATAAAAATAACAATTCCCAATACTATAAAAATAATCCCTGTAACCTTATTCTTAGTAATCTTCTCTTTTAAAAATATCTTTCCTAAAAAAAGTACAAATACATATGTAAACGCTCCTATTGCATGTGCTTCTTTCAACCCCACAAATTTCATTGCATAAACATTCATAGCCAAAACAAGCAATAAAATCACATATGATAGAATAACAAATGGATTCAAATATTCAAAAATCTTTTTTGAATATTTCTTTTTATTACTATAATTAAGCAATATCTGCGAAACTGCTGAAGCTAAAGCTGTTAAAACTATAAGTAAATAATATCTATTCAACATCTTTTGACACCACGATAACACCAAGTATAATCAAAATTGTTCCCAAAACATTATTAACAGTTATTTTTTCTTCAAAAAGAAACACTGAAAATATTAATGTCCAAATCATTGTAACACTTTTATTAGAATATGATACAGCAGCAGGAAAAGGTTTGATCGCCTGTTGCCAGAAGATAGCATATATCCCTAAAATTGCTACCATGATTCCAAACCCAATTATATATTGTACTGACAAAAAATCGTATCTGGCTGTTATTTTTGCTGTAATAGTTGTCAAAGTATAAATAAAAATGCATACATGTAGAAAACATATATTCTTTACTTTATCTAACATTCCAGCATCCTTTCTTCCAATTCCTTCAAACGTTCCAGTGTTACTTCCTCCGAAAAACAGCTGTAATATTTACGTATAAATGCATCATTTTTATTCCACCACTGTATTTTTATCAACCTCTGAATAATTTCTTCTGAAAATCTATATTTTATAATCTTCGCCGGTACTCCTCCGACTATTGCATAAGGAGGAACATCTTTTGTGACGACTGCTCCTGCGGCTATAACTGCTCCATCGCCAATACAGACATCTCTTAAGACCGTAGCGCCTGCTCCTATCCATACATCATTTCCTATCTCACACTTTGAACGGAACCGGTCATACGCCTGATCATAGCCCTGGGGTCTCAGGTCATCCACATCATTATATAAAAATGAATGTGTAGTAAGCCTGTCATAACTATGATTTGCCGGTCCAATGGTAACACTCCATGAAAGAGAGCAAAAAGCGCCTATATTTGCATGCATTATGACTGTGTTCTGACCGGTATATGAACGCCTTCCCAGACTGGTATAGTAAAGATGGTTCATACGATCAATTCTTACGTAGTCTCCTAAATTTGAAAAATCCACCCTTGTATGATCACCTATCGAAGCGTGTTCTCCTGTTTTACTTTCTTTTATCCTTGCATCTTTGTAAACCGCAGTATAGTTACCCACTTCTGAATTTATAATCAGGGCACTGTCTGCGACCCTGCAATTTTCACCGGGCATGTCCATCTTTCTCCTCACTTATCTCATTTTTTATATCATACAACGCTGTTTCCATTGTATATTCCGCTCTCCATCCAAGCTCTCTAAGCGCCTTTCTCACATCCATCTCTTTATTTTGCAAATCTTCTTCTTTATCTTTATATATTTGGATATTTCCTTCATTCTCAAATACATGATTTATGACTTCCGCCAACTCAAAGGTGGAGATAGAACCTTCCATCCCTATATTATAAACACCGCCTTTTTGACTTGCCAGCGCTGCAAAAATTGCTGAAATCACATCTTTAATGTAGATATACTGTCTTTTGCCCAAACCGGTCCCATAAATCGGGAGAGTTTCTTTTTTTATTGCCTTATCAATAAAGGTATTCAGAAGATACCCCTTTCTTTCTCCCATTCCCAATACCTGGGCCAACCGAAGGGATTTGATACTAAGATCATACTGACGATTATACAGTTTAACGATATCGTCTACAGCCGCTTTCGCTGCCCCATATAAATTCAGGGGTGTATTACAGCACTCTTCTTTCCATGGCAAAGAAGAATCACTATAAACGCTACGAGAAGAAATTACAACTATGTTCTTGATCCCTGAATATACGCATTTTTCTATAACCTTCATAACAATATCAATATTATAAAAATAGTCTTTTAATGTAAATTCTCCATGCGGTCTTCTTGCGGCAAGGACAACGACTCCATTGCATTCCTTCAGACCAATGTCTGAATCAAAGCATCCATTCTCCCACTGACGAAATATAAAATTATCATTTTTATAATCCTCTCTCGGCTTTACAATATCCCATCCGATAACTTTATCCCCTCTGTCCAGAGCTGTTTTTGTGAGATATGTCCCGATGAAACCAGAAGACCCTATTATTCCTATCGTCATCCTTTTATTGCCCTCTTATGATATATCCACATTTCTCCATATAACCATTCATCGCTTTTACTGTCTGTCCATCTTCATAATAATATTTGATAAATCGCGCCTCATTCGTGCTATACTGACTGCTGTCAAACTCTGTTCCCGGGGGGGCGCACATAAATTCCAGTGTGGCGTTTTTTAACAGTGGCTTTTCATACTCTAATTCAACGGGTTTGCTTTCCAGCAATTTGACACTGCACGCCAGCAAGTCTACTCCCGTATATTCCCGGATAAGTCTCCACATATGACACCCATCCAGTCTAGGGGTGACCTCTAAAAGTTTAGGTTCCATATTATTTTTCATCTTTATCTGAAAATATACCGGACCGTTTTGAATATCAAGTTTACAGATGACCCGCTCAACTAAATCCTTTATCGCTATCTCAGCCTTGCTCCCCGAATACTTGCTGGGTAGAACATGCCTGCGTATTATTCCGCCCGGATAATCTTTCCACACTTCTCTGTCAGAAATCAGGGCAAATTTTATTTCTCTATCTAAAACAAAAGCATTAACCGAAACTTCATCTCCCTCAACATATTCCTCTAATATTACTTTTTTACTTTTCGAAAAGGACAGCGAGTGCGAAAAATTTTTATCAAGTTCTCTTTTGTCAGTTACTTTTATCACCCCTCTTTGCCCCTGGGAATCTACAGGTTTCATAACTGCCGGAAATGGAACGTCAATTTTATTTAAAATATCTGTTAATACCATATACGAAAGATTTCCAGTAAACTGTTTTCCTAAATATTGCCGTAGCAAATGTTTATTATTACAAATGTGTGCTGTTTCATACGACACAAAATAAGGCAGACCACACCGTTCGGCAACATAAGAGACAGATGGCATAGCTATATCAGATCCCACGGAATAAATGAAATCAATTTGATTTTGATACACATACTTACAGATAGCTTCTGTATCTGTTATATTTATCAATGAAAAATAGTCCACATATTTTTCGGCGTTGTCGCCTGAAGTATAACTGCAGGCATGAATCTCAAAATTATCATTTTTACAGTATCTGATGATGTCTTCCTGTGCATTACCCGTTCCTAATATCAATATTTTTTTCATCTTTATCTTCCCCATTCAATATCTTTCGGACCACATATCTTGGGAGTCCGGTAATCTCCGAAATAATCCTGCCTATATATTTTCCTACGATTCCCAGTCCCAAAAGAATTAAGCCTCCAAAAAAAACAGTTACAAGAATTTGTGCTGTAAATCCCGGAACTAAAATCTCTCCTAAGAAATATCGTACCAAATAAACTAAAGCAATCAAAAATGCCAGGCATGAAGAGAATATCCCTACTGCGCTTATAATATCCAAAGGAAATGTCGAAATGTTTACAACAGAATTAAATGTTGCCGAGATCAACTTTTTTAAGGTATACCCACTTTTTCCATATACACGTGGTTTATGCTCCACCAAAACATTTCCAATATTCTTCGTACACATAAAAATCAACGGGCTGATTTGAGGTTTACAAGTTTTATACATGGCAATGGTTTTAGCCAGATTATTTGTCATGATTCTAAAACTATTGCTTCTTATTCCTTTAGGGCGATTATATAGTTTACCTACGATACCATTTGTCAACTGTGAACCTGCTCTCCGGAAAAAATTTTCTTTTGCCGCTCCATAAACCCCAAAAACGCAATCATATTCTTTCTCATCAATACATTCAATCAATTTGTGAAGTTCTTCCGGAGGATGCTGCAGATCGTCATCCATTGTTATAATATAATCTCCTGTTGCGTATTCCAAGCCACACATAGTAGCAGTAAACTGTCCGCTATTATACAATAAATCAATTCCCTCTACGCGGCTGTCTCTCTTACATATCTCTTCAATTTTGGGCCACACGTCTCTGTCCGGACTTCCATCATTTACCAGAATAATCTCATGGGAAACTAAATCATCCAATTCCATATGAATCCTGCCTACTAACTCATCCATCCATTTTGCACTATTGTAAACTGGAATCACAACAGACACTTTTTTATCATTCATCTCTATCTTCCTCTGTAAAATTTCTTTATGGCATCGCAGACATAATCAATCTCTTCTTCTTTAAGGCCGAAATACATCGGAAGCCTGAGGAGACGTTCACTTTCCACCGTAGTATATCTATCTTTACCACTAAATCTACCATACTGCCTTCCAGCCTGCGAAGAATGAAGTGGTATATAATGAAAAACTGCAAGAATACCTTGCTCTTTTAAAAAAGCAATTAATTGTGACCGTTCTTCTAGACAAGCTGTTTTTATATAAAACATATGGGCATTATGCTGACATTCGGAAGGAATAACAGGAAGTTGTATTTTCCCCTTATCCCTCAAATCTTTTAAATTTTCATAATAGCATTGCCAGCTCTTCATCCGATCATCAAAAATACGTCTTTCCTGCTCCAGCTGCGCCCACAGATACGCTGCATTCAATTCACTGGGAAGATATGACGACCCTTGGGAAACCCATGTATATTTGTCAACCTGCCCGCGAAAAAAGCGACTTCTGTTTGTTCCTTTTTCACGTATAATTTCCGCCATCTCAATATCTTTTTCATTCTGTATAAGCACAGCTCCGCCTTCACCCATACTGTAATTTTTTGTTTCATGAAAACTATAGCACCCAAAATCACCAATTGATCCTAGTTTTTTCCCACAATAAGTTGACTGCACCCCTTGAGCAGCATCTTCAATGACTAAAAGATTATTTTCAGCAGCAATTTCTTTTATCCTGTTCATTTCACAGGACACCCCAGCATAATGTACAGGTACAATTGCTTTTGTTTTTTCAGTCACTGCCTCTTCAATCAGTTTTTCATCAATATTCATCGTATCAGGACGGATATCGACAAAAACAATTTTGGCTCCTCTGAGCACAAACGCATTTGCAGTGCTGACAAATGTAAAAGACGGCATGATAACTTCATCCCCCGGCTTGATATTTGCCAATAGCGCAGCCATTTCTAGAGCATGCGTTCCCGACGTCGTCAGTAAAGCCTTTTTGGTGTGCGTCTGCTGTTCAATCCATTCACTACATTTTTTTGTAAATTGCCCATCTCCACAAATTTTTTGAGAAAGAATCGCTTCTCGCATATATTCAATTTCTGTACCAACCATCGGGGGAATATTAAATCTAATCACACTTTTTCTCCTTATTTTTAAAAGCAAATATTTTTACACAAAAAAATGTTATAGGTATTCCTAACACTGCAGCTAAAACATAGGCTATCAATTTATCAGCTTTCATAGTGTTGTATACAATAAACACAATTATATTTTGAATAATAAAATTAGGCACATAAGAAATTGCAAATTTAAAAAATTTGGTCAAAGACAGCCTGGTCTTAAAATTCACAAGACTGTTTAATAGGTATGAAATCAAAAGCCCTGTCAGATATCCTGCCATAAACGCCAGATTAACTGTCATGCCCAGCGAATAAATATAAGAAAAGAAAACACCGCTTAAAGTATTAATTCCACCAATTATTATAAACAAAACAAATTCTCTGTTTAAAAAAAATCTTATAAATCTCATCAATTTGTTCATTACCAGCTCCATACAACTTTTGCTGTCTATTCCTGTACATCCAAAGAAGTATCTATTTCCTCTTTTCCCATATGCATTTCATCAATAATGTATACTGGCCGTTTTCTCGCAGCATCCAACGTTCTCCAGATATACTCTCCCAGCAAACCAAGTGTAAACATAATCAGACCAGAAGAAAAGAGCACTAATATAGTAAGAGTAGTATAACCTGGAGCGTCTATCCTTCCCATCAATCTGTTTACAATAACATATATTCCCCATATAATGGCAATACCAAAAAAACTCGCTCCTATACCTGTCATGAAACGAATAGGAATAAAAGAAAAACTTAGAATAGAATCCACTACAAGCTTCACTTTTTTCTTTAAAGTCCATCTGGACTTTCCGATTTCTCTCTTCTTCCTTATATATGAAACCGTAGCTGTCTGAAATCCGCTCCACAATACCTGAAGAGTTATGGCAGAGTTTTTCTCATCCATTAAATCCAATACATTGATTACTTGCCTGTCAACAAGAAAAATATCAAATCCATTTGAAGGCATATTAGAAAGCGCCATTTTTCGTACAAGCATATAATATAACTTTGCGAACAACTTTTGCGAGAAGCCCTCTTCTCTGTCTTCCCTGATTGCCAGTACGACCTTATTCCCCTTCTTCCACATTTTATACATTTCAAGTATGATTTCAGAAGGTTCCTGAAGATCTGCCGCTTTTATAACAGCACAGTCGCCGGTAGAATAAACAAGTCCGGCTAACATAGCCGCATGAGAGCCAAAATTTCTTGATAATTTTAACAAGCGAATATTATCATCCGCTTCAGTCAACTCCTGCATCACTCTCCATGAATTGTCCTTGGATCCGTCATCTACCATTACGAGCTCATATTCTTCTAATTGTGACAATACCTTTGTTTTCAAATCCTCATATAATGGCCTGAGATTATCTTCATTGTAATAAACGGGAATGACAATCGATAGTTTAGACATCTTGTTTTCCTGCCTCTTCTAAAAACTCATTATAATCACGTATGTATTCTTCACTATCATAATGTTCACTTGCCAGTACAAGCAACACAGAATCTTCTGAGAATCCATACATTTCTTTCCAAACCATGCTATCTAAATACAAACCTTTATATGGACAATCAAGCACGAAGTCATATTCTTTCTTTCCGGTGGAAACTTTGATTTTCGAGATGCCGCTTATATTGATCAAAACAAACTTTGAACGTCTATTTGCATGCCTTCCCCGTATAACTTTATTATCCGAACCATAAATATAAAACATTCTCTTTATTTCGAACGGAATATCAATATTTCCTTCTATTGCCACCAACTGGCCTCTGTCATCACCATGCTGCGAAAACTCTAGCACTTTACACGTCCCTTCTGTCTTCATTCCAAATCTCCCTTCTGCATTTCATACCACATCAAATCATGAAACTGATTTCCAATAAGTACACTATTCTTTTCTTCTTTTACATACTTAAACCCTAATTTTTCATAAAAACGTATCGCCCGTATATTTTGAGAAAGAACATTTAAATATACTTTACAGAGGTCTAATTCTTCAAACGCAATCTTCAATACTGCATTTGTCGCTGCTACTGCAACGCCAGAACCATGATATTGTTTACGGACACTGACAGCATACTCAGCATCTCGATTTACACTATTAATATTTTTTAAACTGACAGTACCCAAATACTCATCTTTTTCATCTACAATAGCATAATGCTTGTTTTTATCATCAAAAGATTTACTGACAAACTCTTTTGCCTTCTCCTCCGTCATCCCAGCGGCATCAAAACGGAAGTATTGATTGATTTCGCTATCATGCATCCATTCCAACATATAAGGAATATCTTTTTTTTTCAATCTTCTCAATCGCATAGTTCTAGTTTCCTCCACATCCGCATTCCTCAAACCAGATTTATTTATAAACTCAGCGGATTCATATATTCTAAATATCTAAAAATATCATAAAAATACAAAATTCCAAAAATAAAGTGCAAAACAAATATTATCTTACATAGCGGATATAAAATGTTATTTTCTTTTGCTGATTTCAGATTTTCAAAACTAATAACAGATACGATAAAAAGTATGAAAACCGCTAAATTAAAGCCCCAGCCAAAATCTCCTGCAAAAGGATCTTTTTGGATATATAAAAACATATATTGAAAAGCTCCAGATACAAATGTACATAAAGCCAGACAAAACATTTGTTCTCTAACTATCCTTTGCTTCATCAAGAACATAACTCCGATAGGAAATGCAAGAGAAATAATAAGAGCAATATACCAGTAAGGGGTCCAGTGAGCCCATACTTTCAGAAATCCAATTCCAATACTCCCGTCCTGACTGCTTGTGCTTAATGCAAAAATCTGCACAATTCCCACAATTGTTACCGGAATCACTGATAATGCTATTTTCAGCAAAAAAAAGAAACTCTTTCCACGACTTCTTACTAATTCTATAAGGCAATACAGAACAAGTCCAGGTAAGAACATCTGATAAAAACTCGGCTTTGCGACAGAACTAATCAGCAACAGCACACTTGCCAACAAAAGCCGCTTATTTATCTCCTTTTTTGAACCTTCCGTGTTTTTTGCAAATTCCTTAAAGATTTCATAGTATAGAAAAAAAATTAAAAGAGCAAAGGGTTTGACGATTAAATAAGTTGGATTGTGCCATATTGAGCCGGTTCTCGTACCTACATAATAACCTGAAAACATTCCTGGAAGATACAACGGTCCCACAAACATAACCATGATTGCAAGAATAGATATTTTCTTGTCCTGCTTTTTTACAAAATAGCGCGCAAATAATTTTTGAACAATAATAAATGTACAAACAACACATGCCGTACAAATAACGGACGCAGAAAAAGAGCAAATTGCTCTCATATCAATCGACACACTAAATATTTGTAAAACACCCTGTATGCTATAGAAAATGACCAAAAAGCCCACATGCCAAAGAGGATATGCCAAGATATGGGAATATTCTACCCGAGTCAAAAATTCTTTTAAAGATAACTCTCTTAATCTTAGCAATTCAAAAGCAAAGCGATAATGTTCGTCAAAATCATTAGTTCCATACATTATAAACCTATAAAAGAAACACATCAGAATAGTTATGAAAACAGCCAGTAGCCCCGGCCTCAATATTTTTTTCACCTTCCGATCCTCCGCATCCCACTTCTAGCTTATCTTTATTATTGTACTATAATCGTCTGATTTTGTCCATATAGCCTCTTTGCTTTCTACAGACTAAAACAAAATCGGACGCCCATCGTAAATAGACGACATCGTATTTCCCGAAAATACTACATATAATCCAAACCCTACAACAGCGAATACTACTAACCAAAGGCCATATTTATCCCAACATTTCTGAATGCTTTCCTTTGAAAAATGTATAAGTACATACATATAAACCAGACAGTATACTGGAATGAAAAACCGGATTTCTATCGCTCCCGCAAGCATAACAAGGGAAGAAATAACCATCAGGCATATATATTGCCATCTCCTTTGGAGCAACTTCAGGAATGTCTTTATGTTTGCTCTTTTTTGAATGGTCCAAAACGCAAAAAAAGCAAACCATATCAAATAATTTCCAAGCATATATCCTAGTCTGCTTTGATACAAATCCGTGATATATAATTCCGGAAAGCGGTTATCCATTGCATTCAGTATGTGTCTCCCATATATTCCCAAAATATCAAATGGGTACTTGAAATACAGTTTTACTGCCTGAAAAGGGTTCAAATCCTCAATCCCCTCTTTTTCGATGATCGCCTTCCCCGCCTCATCTTCAAAAATGACACCGGCATGCGGATAAACATCATAATTCCCAACATATGTTTCGTACCGACTGTAATACAACCCCCAGTAAAGCTGTTTATTATTTATTTTTTCACCATCCCGCACTCCCAGCACAAGCGGAGACCATGTATCTGCCATAGAAACATTAATCCAAACTTGTGGAATTGAAACGAAAAGACACCCTGCCAATGTGATAGCCGAAATCAGAACTGTCTTTTTTCTGTTCTTCTTCAGATTTTGAAAAAAGAAAACAAAAATACAGCTTATGGCAAAAAAGACATACATTGCTCGAATACTATATGTAACATATATACACACTCCCATAAGAAAGGCCATCAGGCTATTCTTTGCAATCGAATATTCTGAATGAAACCTATTTAATCTGTAAAAGAATATGACAGCAAAATTCATAAAGAAAAGCGCATAAAAATCAGATAATGGATAGAGGAGGTTGCCTTGCCAGAAAACACACAATAAAATCTCAAACACCAGAATCTTCATTCCTGTCATTTCCCTGCCGAATAGATTCTTGGCAAACCAAGGAAACTGGTATACCACTAGTACTCCCATTATCATAGAAAAAGTGAATGCCCATAAATACGCATCCACGCCTTGTGGCAGGAGACCACAACCTCTCTGGATAAATAAAAGGAACGGAAAAACATATCCCCTCAAAAGACTGGAAAAGTTCGAAAAAGAAAAATTTCCATCCACTACAAATTCCATAGATCTGATCCAGTAACTTTCTGCATCTCCACATAATTTATCCGGATGAAAAATAAGCCAATATATAAACAACAGGAGTGTACACATTCCCCATAGTACAATTTTTCTGTTTTTCCGGACTTTTGTAAGATAATCCTGCATGACCTTCTCCTTACTGTTTACTCAAAATCTGCCATTAAAATCACTTCTTCATTAGTGCCAATTTCTCTATATCCATTTTCCATCAGAAAATTATACCAATCGCCATCTGCCGAAACAGCTAATGCATACATGGGAAATTTTTCTGTATTATCAGGTATATGGTCATAAAGATTATTCGCCATTCCCGCAGGATAAAGCATAGCGTAATAAAAATTAGGCATATCTCCAGTATACATTGCAACGGTATTTTCCCACTCATCTCCCGTTTCCTGAACAATCAGCAAATCCTTATAAAAATCACATATCCTTTGTACATATTCCTGATTTTTTTGATCATAAAATTCCCGAGAATCATATCTCTTTAATATTCCTATACTCAAAGTTAAGGCAAGGAATCCCCCACCTATAATCACTGCACATTTCTTTTTTGCATATAAATCCGACAGAAGTAAAAGGCATAACAGTACTGCGGGATATAATGTTCTTATGGCCACCGGTCCACCTGTATACATTAAAGCCACTCCCCCCATATATCCGACCATTATAAAGCCCGGCCAGAAAAAAACAATATCCTTTTTCCTGACAGAATACAAAATTGAAATAATAGAGAAAATAAATGTCAACCATACAATCAATGCAGAAACTTTAAACCAAAGAGCATAATCCGGTGTATTGACAGCCGCAAAGGTCAATCCCAGATTTTGAATCGTATTCTTGATTATATAAATAAAAGTCTCCCAAATCCCCTCTTGCCGCATAACTGTCAGATAATCAGCTAAAATTGATGTAAGATACGGCGAACTGAATCGACTAAAAATCAAATACCCAGCCACCATGAAAATAGTCATGCATAAAACAGAATTTATTATCTTAAATATTATGTTTCTCTCTTTTTTCTGTGAAATGAAGGCAAAAGGAAATACCATTCCCGCCCATGTCACCTTACACAAAACAGCAAAAACTATCACGGCCCACGCTACAATCAAAATTCGTCGGTCTCTTTTTCGATATAAACGTAACAAAAATCCTGCCAATAGGATAGAGAAAAAATAATTTTCCGCCTCCACCATACTTGTAGCGGTATAATATACTACCATCGGGGTTAAAATACAGCCCGCAAATGCTATGTACTTCCATATATCGCCTTCTACACACATGGAAAAAATCAAGATTGCCAGTACAATCATAAAAATATTGCAGGCACTAATCGTCATATATGATAGACCGAAAATTTTTGCCCACAAATAATACGGAAACAGGATAAACATACCATGAAACCCAAAATTACCTAATTCTGCATGGTTTCCGTTGTACCCATTGTATCCTAAGGGGTGTCCATACTGAACCATAGCTGCCAGCTGGCGATAATATCCCCCTTCGTCATTCCAAGTCGGAAAAATTTGGGTAACATTTCCTCCCTCACAAAAAACAACAAAAAATACTACTGACAAAAAAAGCGAACCGATTCCGGCTGCAAACAATACTTTTTTATATTTAATCCCCTCTGGAAGCCTGATTTTATGCCCCATTCTAACTCTCTCCATTTTATTTCCTATTTGTTAAAAACGGTATTCCGTTCTATACTATACTGCGTCATATAAATTCAAAGCATTAATCACATAATCCTGCTCTTCTCTGAGCATTCCATTATATAAAGGCAAAGATAATACTTCACGAGAGTATTCTTCAGTGATTGGGAAATCTCCTGTTTTATATCCCAGATAAGCATACGCCTCCGCCAAATGTGGTGGAACCGGATAATGTATAATCGTACCAATCCCCTTGCTTTCCAAATAAGAAATGAGTTTACCTCTTGTTTTGCATCGAATAACAAACTGATGCCATACCGTTGTCACCCCATCACAAATCTCCGGCAAGACAAAAGCAGAATTCCGAATTTCTCGCAGATATCGTCTGCAAATTTCTTCTCTTTCTCTCTCGTATGCTTCGATATGACTCAGTCTTACCCTCAACAATCCAGCCTGAAGTTCATCTAATCTGGAATTCGCTCCTACTTCTTTATTATAATATCTTTTTTCACTTCCATAATTGCGGAGGATTCTAAGTTCTTTTGCAATATCCGGATTATTCGTACAGACAGCTCCTGCATCTCCAAAAGCGCCTAGATTTTTAGAAGGATAAAAAGAAAAGCAACCAATATCTCCAAAACTCCCAGTCTTCCTTCCCTGACAAAGAGCTCCATGTGACTGTGCACAATCCTCAATAACTTTCAAATTATAGGCTGTGGCCAATTTCATAATTTCATCCATTTGGGAAGCCTGGCCATACAGATGCACTACAAGTATTGCTTTGGTTTTTTTTGTAATTTTTTCCTCAATTTTTTTCGGATCAATATTATAAAACTGATCCGGCTCGACAAAAATTGGAGTGGCACCATTCATTGTAATACCCATCACACTCGCGATGTATGTATTGCCCTGCACAATCACCTCGTCACCACTCTTTATTCCTAAAGCGCGCATACCTAGCCATAAAGCATCCAAACCACTCGCAACACCTACACATTCTTTTGTACCCACGTAGTTTGCAAACTCTCGTTCAAATCCTTCAACTTCCTTTCCAAGTATATACCATCCGGATCGTAATACTTCCAGAGCTTTTTCTTCATACTCCTTCTGATATAGTTCAAAGGCCCTGTCTAATCGATTTGCTACTATTTTCATACAACCCTCCAAATAAAAAAACACTTCTGTAATGATTGAAATTCTCCAAGTGTACGTTCATAAAATATAAATCATTATTCCAAATAGTATTTTACAAGAAAAGAGTTCAAAAGTCCACCTTGTAATACTACTATTATAAGACCTGAAACAAAAAATTTATTTTCACTTCGAATAGACTTAAGTAGATTTTAGTCTTACATTTATCTTGTTTGACAACCACTAGAAAAGCCGGTGCAGCAATGAAAAACTCAAATACCTTCTCTCACTCAACTTTTAGATGAGCATCATATCATCCTCGCCGATATTGTCAACGGTTCTTTTTCTTCATAGTCTCAAAAAATATACAACAATTATAACTGCCCGTCAAACGGGCGGCTTGCTCTGAGGCTATAAGCCTCTGATACCGACCAACATCTAAAGGTGCTGGCTTTCACTTTGTTCAAATCATATCGCCATTGACTCGTTGCTGCCCTTGAAAGAGCATTCGTACTACCGGCTAACCCTTAAGGGTCTTCATAATCTTTTACACCGAGTTTAACATGACAATATCATAGTTTTCCTGCTCTTGGATATACTCCTTTATGGTTACCTCATTAAGTCCTACTTGTACTTACATAATATTCCTCTGCCCCAAAGTGTCTGTTTCCAAATTTGCACTTCAAATTTGCGTGTTTATCAAATATCATTAATGAACTTTTTCCTCTGAGGCGTCCCATAAACTGTAGTACACTGAGCTTGGGCGGTATGCCTACCAGCATATACACGTGGTCTGGTATTAAATGTCTTTCCATTATTTCTCCCCCCCTTATAAGCACATAGTTATTTTATGATATCTCGTATACTTTCTTTATATTGATTGTATATAATCTTTCTCCTGTATTTGGGAGTAAAAATTATGTGATACTTGCATATCCATTTTCCACCGGATAAACCATTTGCTTTATTAGCCATAAAATCGCCTTTCTTTTCGTTATAAATCAGCTCGAACAACCTTACTTTATAATAGAAAGGTGATTTTTGTATAACCAACATAGCGCACCCGCATAGCAGGTGGTTTATATTTCGTACGCTTCGCGAGTTTAGCAGATTCACGACCCATTAAAAAAAGCAAAACCAAAATGATTTTGCTTTTTAACTCACGTCACTTTCGCTCCATAGCAATGCGTTGAATATACTTTCCATAATCCGTTTTACACAAAGGTTCTGATAATTGCAGCAACTGCTTTCTATCAATAAAACCTTTATGATATGCAATTTCTTCTATACATGATACATATAATCCCTGTCTTTTCTGAATCGACGCCACATATTCCGCCGCATCTAAAAGAGCACTGTGTGTACCTGTATCCAACCAGGCCATTCCACGGGCAAGCAATTCTACTTTTAGTTCTTTTCTTTTAAGATATTCATTATTTATGCTGGTAATCTCCAATTCTCCCCGCTTCGAAGGCTTAATTTTTTTTGCGACCTCTATTACGTTATTATCATAGAAATATAAACCCGGAATAACATAGTTTGATTTTGGTTTCTCCGGCT
>ERZ791922.707-NODE-707-length-17775-cov-3.455530_pt1 | contig 17775 bp, 15 predicted proteins | sample MGYA00510134_ERZ791922 | MGnify/ENA primary metagenome ERZ791922 (study PRJEB30046, sample SAMN00792101) | human gut metagenome | study: EMG produced TPA metagenomics assembly of the A metagenome-wide association study of gut microbiota in type 2...
CTATCATAGGTAATGTTATCTTCATCGTTTGTAAAGTCTTCGATCTCAAATGGACTTTGATATAACTTAAAATCCCAAGTACCGTTTAGTAATTTTATACGAGATGATTCACGAAAAACTGAGATTTTAAGAGTATCTGTGGATACTTCTTTCTGGTCTTGCGGTATGTAATAACTGCGATTTGACATAGTACCTAGATGTAAAACTTCAGGATTTTGATAATATGGCATTAACTCTAATCGCCTCATAGAAGACGATTTTATCTTAATTTGTGTTTGTTCATTCATGGACTATTCCTCCTTTATTCCATCTTTACGAAAAGATATCTGGTACTCTGATTATAAGCAATTAATTGTCTTTTCGGAATATCCTATCCTTGCATTCATATGCACAAAGTTTTCATTTCATTGACAGTTTTATATTTTACTAATACAATTAGATTATTGGTAAGAAGGGAGAAATCTGATGTTATCCATTACTGGTTACGATAGTAACAAAAAAGAATTTGATATGGTTTCTGATCAAGATTTTTATGTTCACTGCTGTGGGCATTATAAATTAATTACAAGGCAAGAATTTATCACGACTCGTATCCATGGCCTAAATAATTATCAACTCCTATATCTAGTGAAAGGCAGTGCTAAGTTTCGTATTAATCAAGAGATGCTAACAGTGAAAGCAGGAGAATGCGTCCTCTATTATCCTGGTGAAGAACAACACTACAGCTATCATCTTGAGGATCAACCAGATGTTTATTGGATTCATTTTTCTTATCATGACAAATACGATTTTGGGAAAGTATCGGGCTTTCATGAATCTAATATTTACCACGTCGGTACCGATAGCAGCTATGTATTTTTATTTAACCAAATCATACAAGAATTACAATTAAAGACATATTCCTATCAAGAGGTTGCTTCCCTACAATTACAGGAGCTTTTACTTAAGATGATGCGAAATTATAGAACTCAAGGAATACCTGGATTTAAAAAGCTCTATAATAACCAGGTAGAAAATGCAATTCGAATCTTCCATCTAAAATACGATGAGAATTTTTCAATCAGAGATTATGTAAAAGATCATAAACTAAATTACTCTCGTTTTATCGATAATTTTACAAAAACAACAGGAGTATCGCCAAGACAATACATCATTCAAACCAGAATGCAAAAAGCTATGGAATTACTTAATAGCACTCCTTTGTCCATACAAGATATCAGTGGAATGATTGGGTATGATAATCCACTTTATTTTAGTCGGCTATTTAAAAAGATTATCGGTATGTCACCTAGTGAATACCGAACGCAAAGTAGCATATCCTAATTTGAAATTATGTTTACATTATGTTATACTAGGTGATATGATTTTGCAAATAATCACTTAGTAATGAGATAAGCACAAAAATCGAAACCAATTTTTAACACCTTGATTTATATGCGTGTACTGCACGCAGAATGGAGTTTTTATGAATATAAATGAATCTGCTGAAAATTATTTAGAAACAATTTTAATCTTAAGCAAATCCTTACCAGTCGTGCGTTCCATTGATGTGGCGAATGAATTGAATTTTAAAAAATCCAGTGTCAGTGTTGCCATGAAACACTTAAGAGAGAATGGGTATATTACTGTTACGGATGCTGGTTTTATCTATCTTACTGATTCTGGTAAAGAAATTGCAGAGATGATTTATGAACGTCATAAACTTCTGACTTCTTGGCTTGTAAGTCTTGGAGTTGATAAGGAAACAGCTGTTGAAGATGCATGTAAGATGGAGCATGTAATTAGTAAGACAAGCTTTCAAGCAATTAAGAAATATCTTCAAAAATCTTAGAACAGATTTTATGATATAGAAAATAATATCTTCTTGTATTTTTATGAGAGCGCAATCCCAGTACCGGGCGTTATTAAGACTTGCACTCGTTAGATTGCGCACTGTTTGCGAACTACAAAAATAGAACGATACCTTTATAAGTATCGTTCTATAGTATATAGGAAAATGGATAGCTAACAAATAGTTTAAATAGCAAGCATCATTTTTACAATTTCTTTATCGGTTTGTCTCATTCCGTCTTTTCCAAGTTTTGCTACATTTTCAATCGTAGCTTCTACTCCATTACTAACAATGCCATCCCCTTTTTTAAATTGCTGGCCATTTTGGTACATCTCATAACCAAAGATTCCAGCTTGTACACTTGTAGCAATTTTCCCAGCGCATGATGGCTTTGCACCATCACATATCATTCCAGATATAATCACAATAGAGTTTACAAGTGTATGGTTTATTACATCTAAATCACCACCTAATAAGTAAGCAATTCCACAACCTGCTGCACAACCAGCACTTGCTGCTCCACAGTAAGCTGACAATCTCCCAATGCCTGTCTTTTGATGTATTGCAATTAAATTTGATATAATCAGCGCTCTGTATAAGCGTTCCTCAGTAACAGATAGTTCTCTTGCATATTCTATTACAGGAACAGACACCGTGATACCTTGATTTCCACTTCCAGAATTAATAATAACCGGCATTTCGCATCCACTCATTCTTGCATCAGATCCTGCTGCTGCTTTCGCAATAGCTCTTACTCTTACATCATTACCATAGCATTTTAAATAAGTACTTCCAATATTCGCTCCCCATGGTGCTTTTAAACCTTCTTCCGCAATCTCCATATTATAAACGATTTGTGGATCTAAAATTGGTTTCACATCATTCACATCACAGGTGGTTGCAAAATCATATATTTCTTTGATGGATAGTAATTTTCTATCTCCGATTGTTTCATCCATCGGTAATTCTTTCACTCTTTCTGTTAACATCTTCTCTTTTGTTCCAAAAATAATGTTATTATCCTTTATAATAGAAACGATATTGGTGTGATATTCTGCAATTCTTAATTTTACAAATGAATCCTTTAGATAGAGTGTTATCTCTAAATCAAAAGTTAATGGTGTCTGTAATGCAGAAACTTTCATGGAAACCTTGTTTAAGAACTCATGTATCTGTATTTTTTGATTATCATCAACTTCAGAGATTACCTGTAAAACATTCTCTGCTTTTCCTGCAACAATTCCTGCCGCTACCGCTGCCTGAATTCCTTTTAATCCGTTCGTATTAGGTACGACTACGCTTTTCACATTCTTTATAATATTGTTACTTACAAAAACTTCAACTCTGTCAGGAAGTTCGCCTAGTACTTCTTTTGCCTTTGCTGCTCCATATGCAAGTGCAATTGGCTCAGTACACCCCATTGCCGGCATTAATTCTTCTTTCAATATTTGGATATAGGCATTATATCTTCTATCATTTTTCTTCATCTTTTATTCTCACTATCTTTCCAAATGCTCATCAAGATACTCTATTGCACGTATATAAATTTCGATTGCATTGATTAAGTTATCAATACATATGCATTCATCGGGCTGATGTCCTTTGCCATGTCCTTCTTTACAAGGCTTTTTTTGAAAGGTTAATCCTGGTCCATAACCAACTGCATTGGTCAGCTTTCTTGCATAGGTGCCTCCTCCCATACAATATGGCTTTAAGTCCCTATGGTATACTTCCTCGCAAATCTTAGTTAATTTCCTTACGATTGGGTCATCTTCTTCCAGGTAGTATCCCTTATTATCTTCTTCCAAAGTATAAGAGAATCCATAAATCGCAGCTCTTTCTATTAATTTTTTTAGTATCTTCTCTCCTGATGCAGATACAGGATAACGTATATCAAGGTATAATTGCGCTGTCCGATTATTCATAGAGAGAAGTGTTCCTACCACTGTTAATTTCCCGAAATTATCATCCTCACAAGCAATTCCAAGTCTTTCACCATAAATATCACAAAAAATTTCATTTAAGAATTCAAATTTTCTTTGATCACTTTTTCTTAAGATATTACAAGCTGATAGAAAGCCAACCAATATACCAATCGCATTTTGCGTTCCCTCAGGCTTTCCTGCATGCCCTGCTATTCCAGTGGCATTAACTCTTGCAACTCCTTCCTCTTTAGAAATCGTAATATTATCCATTGTTTGGTGCAAGGAAACTTCGTACCCTTTCATACATGCACTTGCTTCTTTGGGCACAATATTTTTTCCTTCTCCACCTGATAAATTTATAATATCTTCTGAGAATTCTGTCAAAAAAGAGATTCCAATTCTCCCTTTTTCCCCACAGCATACCGGAAATGCAGCATCTGGAACAAGTGAAAAACTTGGTTCTTGATGTTTGGTTAAGAAGTATTTGATATCCTCCATACCACGTTCTTCATCACAGCCATAAAATTGTCTTAAGGTATGTTTTAAAGTAATGTTATGATCATTAAAATAACGTATCGCATAAAGTGCCGCTACCGCAGGGCCTTTATTATCTGCACTTCCTCTGCCATAAATCCAGCCATCTTTAACCATCGGTTCATAAGGATTAAGTAGCTCCCAGCCAACGCCCTCTGGAACCACATCAAGATGTGAGAAAATTCCTATCTCTTTATCAGACTTTCCTTTTAATATAGCACTTCCACAATAATCTTCATGGTTTTCAACACTGAGACCGTACTGACTTGCAAGAGAAAGCATCTTAACTAAAACTCTCCTACATTCCGTGCCAAATGGTGAATTGCTCTTCCCCTTCTCACTTACACTCGGTATCTTTACCAGTTGAATTACATCCCTAATGATATCTTCTCTTTTATTTTCAATCCAATCTCTTACTTCAGACTTCATCTTTTAAGTTCCTTTACAGAATCCACTACGCTTCTAATTCTGTCATAAGATATTTTAGTTGGTAGTGTACAATCAGAGCCCACAATAAATCTTTTACCTTTCATTTCCTCTAGTACCATTTTAGAGTGGTTATATATTTCGTCTTTGCTTCCATCTACCAGTACCCCCTGTCTATCAGGAAAACCGCCTAGAATAATACTATCTTTAAATAGCTCTGCACCTTCTGTTAAAGTAAATCCATTCGTATATACTCCCCAATTCACAATCGTTGGTTTTAATGGTACATAACGATCAAATCCAATCCCACTCTTACAAATATGAAGAACATCAAACTTTGTTTTTGATTTGATATGTTCATAAATCATTAGTTCATATGGAAGAACAAATTCATTGTATTCCTCCGATGTAAAATATCTGCTTTCTCCACCGAGCGCAGCATAAAAAATACCTTCTGCCCCAGCTTCTAAGGAACAGTCTACAAACTCCATTAAAGTCTCTGCAATTCTACCAAAAGCTTTTTTCATCTCCTCTGGTTTTTCTCTACAAAACAGTGCTAAACTATAACCCATACTAGTAAAAAAACCAGAAAATCCAGTTTCATGGAAAGCAGATGCTAATAGTCCATGAATGGTTGCAAGGATTGGATATTCTCCCTTGGTTTGATCACTAATACGCTTAATAATCTCCATCTGATCCTGCATAACTTTATCACTTTTGGAATACCCTCTGAATTTTCCAATATCCTTCGATGACATGATTTTCGTTTCACCGTCATATAGGATATTTTCATTCATTACTTTTAATATATCGGTATCTGTCTGTTTCATAAAATCGATATGTGCATTTACCGAAGCTTCTCCATGCTGGAACTCTTCTGGAAAATGAAGCCAGAACCCAACTGGAGTCCTATCAATTTCTTTTCCTTCTATTAATCCGAATACTCTTTCACGCTTTGTCATTTCCTTACCTCATCTCTTTACACTTTCGCCATTCTGCATATGCCATCATACAGGTTGCAACTCCATGTGCATTATCTTCACTAATAGGCTCGCTTAAGTAATACTCAGCACTTCCATCTCTTTCTTCTTTTGGCCCAAGACCTGCACTCTTACAAGTATCAATCAGATGGAACTTTCCATCTCTAACAATCATCTTTTGAGCTTCTAAAGCTGCTAAGATTTTTTCACCTACTGAAATATACTCTTTTTCAATGGCCCCCATTCTGGCACCTTTTAAAATTGCATAAGATACCATTGCACTACCTGAAGTTTCAAGGTAATTACCGTCCAAATCCTTTCGATCAATTAACTGATAAAATAATAGGTGTTCTTGATCTAAATACTCTTTCATTCCCTCGATTGCTTCTTTTAGCAAAGCTCCAAAGGTTTCTTGTGCATTTTTTTCTTCTGAAATCTCATAACAATCCACAAGCGCCATTAGGTACCAACCCATCGAACGTAACCAAAAGCTCGGAGAACGACCTGTTTTTTTGTCTGCCCACTTCATTACTTTTCTTTCATCATAAGCATGATAATAAAGATGCTTTTCCTCATCATAAAGATACTCTCTTACATTATCAAATTGTTTGATCGTATCTTCGTAATTCTCCTTATGATTAAAACGTTTTTCATATTCCATATAAAATGGCTGTACCATATAAAGTCCATCTAACCAAACCTGAAATGGATAAATCTTTTTATGCCAGAAGTTGCCTTGTGATGTTCTAGGCTGATTTTTTAGATGTTTCATAATGGAATGGATTCCTTTTAGGTATTTTTCTTCCTGGGTATTATCATAAAGAAAATATAACAATCTTCCACTTGCCATCAAATCTACATTCTGTTCTTCTGCCACATAACCAATAATCGTTCCATCATTATCTACATAACGATTTCCAAAATTTAAGATAGCATCATAATAAATCTGCTCACCTGTCACTTGGTAAAGATACATTGCACCAATCAGAACACACCCAAAATGATAGTTCCAACGTTCTAATTCCATCTCATTAAACTCTTCCAAATATTGTTTAAAATATAGATCAAAAACCATATTACCCCCGAATTTTCGTAAATTTAAAAGGACTTATAAAAGTCCTCTTAAATTCAGACATTTTTTATTTATCCTGTAAGTATTTTGCTTGTTCCTCTGTTAAAAACTGAGCCCATTTATCAAGAACCTGCTGTGCTGATTTTTCACCAAGCAATAACGCCTGAAAATCAGTTGTCATATCACTCTTAATAAAATTTGCATATGTCATTAACCAGTAAGGATTCTGAATCTGTACATAGTTTGGATCATTCATGATTTCGCCATAAAGTGGATAGTACGCATTTTGCTTATACCAATCAGCCTCATAACATGCGGTGTTTACCGGAGTACGTCCAAGAACTTGACATAACTCAGAAACTGCTTCTTTCCCTGCTAAGTACTGACAAAGTTTTACTGCTCCATCATAGTTAGCGTCTGCTCCCTTATTATTTGTCACACAGTATACCTGTGGCTGCATCGATGGTGCATAATATCTGCCTTGCTCATTTGCCAAAGGTTTAGTCTGCTTAAAGTTACCTTCACCAAGTGATGCACTAATGCTTCTTCTTCCTGATGAGTTATGCATAACAAACATAGAAGTACCAGCACTAAATTCTGCATTCATTTCATTAAAATCATTATTTACACTATCACCAGAAACCCAATTGTTTTTGTAGATACTTGCATATACGTCTAAAGCTTCCACAAATTCAGGCTTGTTTATAATACATTGATTATTTTCATCAAAGAAAGAACCCTTATAACCAGCACCATCCGTATAAGTAAAGATCCATGCAAATAAGTTATCGCTTGGCTTTACCCCACGTAAACTATAAAAATAAGTTCCTTTTTCTCTATTTCCAAACTGCTCTGTAAACTCTAAAAATTTTGCCTGTGTTGTTGGTACTTCTGTAATTCCATTCGCTTCAAATAATGCTGGGTTATAGTAACAAATCTGTTGGTCATAGTTAAAAGGTATACCATAGATTTTTCCACCACCTAAAGCCTTTAAGGAGTCAAATGTCTGAGGTAAAATATCGCTCTTTTCATCCCATTTATCATAATAACTGGCCAAATCTACTAGAGCATCCTGAGCTACATAAGTCATAACATTACCAAAGCCTGTGCTAATTACATCTGGCATAGTTTTCGTTGCAATTGCCATCTGGAATTTGTCTGGGAAATCTTTACTTGCAAATCCGGTGTAACGATACTCATACTCATCCTGAGATGCGTTTAACTTTGCAATTAATTCTTCGTATGCTTTATTACTCTTTTCGTCTGCTGCATGGTACCAAAACTCAACAACCTGTTTCTTTCCACTTGTAGAAGAATCTTTACTTCCACATCCCATTAAAGTGGATACTGACACAATTACTGCCATAGATAAAGCAATTAAACTTCTTTTTTTCATCCTTTCATCCTCCTATCATCCTTTTACGGCGCCACTTGTTGCGCCACCAGATAAATTCTTCTGAATCATAGCAAAAAGAATCAATACTGGAATTAAAGCCACTACACATCCTGCCGCAAGTCCTGCGTAATCCGTATTAAACTCACCTTGGAAAATATTTAAAGCAAGAGGAATTGGGTATTTCTCTTTCTTTGTAATAAATGCGGTTGCATATATAAACACATTCCATGAATTAATGAATGCGTAGGAGCCAGTTGCAATAATGCTTGGTAACATTGTTGGCATTAAAACCTTAAATACTGCTTTTAATAAGGAACATCCATCAACTTGTGCCGCTTCTTCTAAGGATCTTGGAATAGAATTGTAATAGCCCATCATCATGAATAAACAGAATGGTAAATTGGTACAAGAACACGTGATTACCAATGACCAGAGGGAGTTAATCAAACGTAAGCTATTCATCGTTTCAAACAATGGAATCATTAACACCACTGCTGGGAACATCTGGGTACATAATAACAGTAAATATACAAAGCCTTTTCCCCTAAACTTATATCTGCTCATGGCATATCCACTGATTAGTGAAAGTACGATTACAATTAAGGTTGTTGTGATAGATACAAAGAAACTGTTTAAAAAGTAGCGTCCAAAACCAAATCCCGAAAAAAGCTTGGAGTAATTCTCAAATGTAAACTCTTTTGGCCAATAAGTAAGTGGTCTAGAAAAGACCTCTGTACTATGTTTTAATGATGTTACAATCATCCAGTAAAATGGTGCCAATGTTATGATTATAAAAGCGATTACTGGTAAGTATAAAAATATAACTTTTTTAATTCCCTGTTTACCCTTCATCTTAGTACATCTCTTCCTTTCCAAGCTTTCCAATTTTAATATAAGCAAATGCAACAATCATCATTAGAATGGTTGCGATACCAGCTAAGGCAGAGGCATACCCATAATCCATCTCACCTTTAAACTTTGTCATAATATAAAGTGGTATCGTCATTGTTGAATTGTTAGGTCCTCCGTAAGTCAAGCTATAAATTAAGTCCATTGCATTGAAGGTCCATATGGAACGAAGCAATGTTGTTAATACAAAGGTATCTTTTATCATTGGAATTGTGATTTTAAATAAAGTAACGATACGGTTCGCTCCATCAATCTTTGCTGATTCATAGATATCCTCTGGAATACTGGATAAGGCAGATAGATAACTAATTGCGAAGAAGGGAATTCCTCTCCAAACATTTGCAATGATAACCGCAGCCATTGCCATGCTACCACTTGAGAACCAAGAAATATTTTGATCTATAATTCCAAGTCGAAGCAATAAGTCATTCACAACGCCATAAGTCTCACCTAACATTAAGTTCCATATGATACCTACCATAACGCCAGCGACTGCCCAAGGAGATAATACAAGTGCTCTTGCTATTCCTCTAAGCTTAAATTTCTGATTTAGCAAATATGCAAGCCAAAAACCTAAGATGGTTTGTAAAACTACACTGACTGCTACCCAAAGGATGGAATTTCGAATTGCTTTTATAAATACTTCATCTTGAGTAAGAATCTTTATGTAGTTTGAGAGTCCTATAAATGACTTGTTTCCGGGTTCGAGTATCTTATAATTTTGCATACTCATAATAAAAACATTCACCATAGGCCGTAACATAAAAAATGTAACAAATACTAGTACTGGCAGTAATAACAAATATGGTGTAACTACTCTCTTGTAGTAAAGCTTATTTCTCCTCGCTCTACCTTTTGCTTTCATAACATTTAACCTCCTAAGCTTCCACTTCCTTTGTTGTATAATTATATTTTATAGACAAATCTCCTAGCGTAAATTGACGAAATAAACAAAAAAACTGTGACAAATACTATGTATCCGTCACAGTCTTGTTTTTGAAATCTTTTCATTTCATTTTGCAACATATTTGTTTCATAGAACGAAATGTATATCTTTTAGCGAAACCCCTAGTCTATCCCATATTTTTTCATTTTTCTCCATAAAGTCGTTTTACTCATTCCAAGAGACTTTGCGGTTAATGATCTGTTATGAGCATAACGTTTTAAGGTACTCTTAATTAAGTCTTCTTCGTCCTGTTTTCTTTCTACCGATGGTTCCGTTATTCCAGATTCCACTTCTTTTACTATTTCCTTATTGGCATAAACAAAATCTAGTAGATTACGAACATCTTCTTCCGAAATAATTCTTTTCCCAATTGTTAAAATTAGTCTTTCCATCAATGATTCTAATTGGACAGCACCGCCTTCCCAATGATATTTTAATAAGACCTCTTTTGCTCCCTGTGATAATATATGAAAATGTGAATATTGTTTTTGATACTTTGTAAAGTAAGTCTCTAATAGCAATTCTCTATCCTTTGCACGTTCATTAATAGTAGGGATTTTAAAACTTAGAGCACATATCTGGTAATAAAAATCTTTTCTCATTTTATCAATCGTAATTAACTCTGACATATCTTTCGAGGTGCAAAAAATCAATCTTACATCTATAAACTGACTCTTTATCTCGTTATAAGCAAAATCATAGTTTTTTACAATCTTCTTCTGTATGATACAAGATAAGTAATACTGAGACTGTTTTGTCAACTTATCAGCTCCCATAACTACAAGAGTTCCATACTTAGCTTTCATTAGCGCTCCTGGCGCTTTTGTAGAATCACGGATGTCGAGTCCGCCGAATAATAAACGATGCTGATCCTCTTGTTCAAGTCCAGCTAGATTTATTAAAACAAAAGGTCCTCCCTTTCGCAGACTATAATTATGTATACCTTCACAAAGTCGTTCTGCCTCTACACCAGAAGCTTGTTCGATTAAAATAGGGCTATTGGATTGCGCGTATAACTTTGCTATCTTTATTATGTTTTTTAACCCTGGACTCTCCTTTTGCATTGAATCTAGAGTTTCTCTTGCTACATACCCCTGTAAAAACTGTTCCTTTAATTCCTTTTCAGGGCGAATCCCTAAACGATGAACTCGGTTACAAGATACAATCATACCTGTTACTTCACCATCTACTACAATACTTTCAATTACTATTGCCAGTGGTTCTTGACTCACATTCAAGAACGTATAGTATGACTGCGTTTGACCAGATATCACTTGTTCTATTAGACTTTCATCTAACCCATTTAAAATATCCCTTAGTTTATGTCCTAATATTTCACTTGAATCTTTCCCAACAATCTGCTGAATTACACGATTTGCAGCTAATATAGTGGTATGTGTATCTGTTCTCATAATCCCATTAAAAGAACTATCCAAAATTGTGGAGAAGATAGCAAAATTGTGTTGCTCCATATCTAACATATGATACATATTCTCAGCTGTTTTTAGAGCAGTCTTTATAGACTCCCCCGTCGACTCAAGTACCAATGCAGGAAAGTTTTGTTGATTTGCATAAATCATGGTGCTTTCTCCGCCTATTATAACATCTACACCATCTTTAATAGCATTCGCCACTGATTCTGAGATGTTTGATGTAAGATCCTGCAGATATAACTTAATGTCAACATCGTAAAGTTCTTTGAAATATGTCATGTCACACAACATACCCTGAAATGCGATAACACCAACTTTGGGCCTAGCTTTTGCCACCAAACGTTTTGCTTTCACAATAATTAGACCTAATTCCTGTGCGGTAAAAACCATTTCTACTACTGGAATATTAGTACTTAATTTAATTTCTTCGGCTTGTCGCCCTCTGGAGATAATAATATTTACTCCCTTATCAATTGCCTCTTTTGTTTTGTCAATGACATTCTCAATTGTCACATATTCAATCATTTTAACATCACATTTCACTGTATTTACAATTTTCTTTGCTTGTTCATATAATTGTTTTGTTGGCATCAATAGCGCAATTCCAGCCATCCTTGTATCCTCCATCTTATCCTTACTAGTATTCTAATGATGAATATTATCATTAAGCTTTTTTTCTTTATGGTACCAATACAATGCCTTTAAACCAAAGAGACCATATAGAAATATCATCGCGATAAATAACCAACCCGAGAACCCTCTCATTAACGCAAACGGTGTTTCAAAAAGAAATGCTCTCCAAAAACTAAAACCACTTAACTCCCATAATCCTGGAGTATAGTAAAGCTCCTTCAGATGAAAGAAAGAGTCGATTTTAAAAATGCCAGTGGATATAAATACAATAACGATTGGTAAATAAGCTATCATTATGGATAACCAATTATTAGAGATTCTTTTATAGCGTTCTGCTTTCGAGGACTGGTCAGAAAATATGTCTTCACTTGCACCTTTTTTACTCTTTTCAAAATACTGGCACCCACTGTTTTTCGTCCCACCAATATGTTTCCATCCGCTGTCTTCAAACATCATGATATAATCCTCGAACTCTTCCCTTTTCTTAAACAAGCGATAGTCAATTCGAACAATTGGTATAAAGTTTTTCTCTTCACTTGGTTCAAATTCATAGCAAGCTGACCAGGGTGATTTCCTTTTCAATCGATATCCTTGTTCTATAATACTCTGTATCCAGTTTTCTTCCTTCTTTAAATTTACACTAAAAAGTTTATACTTTTTCATATCCATCCATCCCTTCGCAGGCCCAATATCTTAGTTGTTATCCGTTATTAATTAATTTTCTAAACATGGTTATTAATCACTCGTTAAGTTTTAAATTATGATTATAAACTACATGTTATGCTTTACATGTTATGCTTTACATCCTCTTATTTTATAATCCGTTTTGATTAGCAACCTCAACTAAAAATCGTAATCTGTTTGATTCTAGCTTTAAAACATCTCGTCCTTCTTCTGTTATTTTATATACTTTCCTTCTTTTATCATCACTTGGTACTGCACTAATTAAATTTTGCCGTAACAGATTTTCAATGGCTCCATACATCGTTCCAGCCGCTATTCGTACTCGATTATTACTAAGCTCCTCAACCTTCTGCATAATATGGTACCCATGCCCTTCTTCTAACAAAGCAATTAAAATATAGTAAGTAGTTTCTGTAAGTGGTAAAAATTTTTCTAGATTCATAGCAACTCCTTATTTTAAGCAGGCTAGACAGCTTAATAGTCCTCTTATTATAGTTATATTATATCGTCACGCTTTATACAGTTGTACTGTATAGTTTCATTATATACAGTACAACTGTATATGTCAAGTTATATAATGTGCTTAAGTTTAATATAATCTGTGAATTTATTATCTAGGAATTAGATTGCGAAGAATATCGCTAATCATAGGATGAATCCTAATTTTGATAGACTCTTGTTTAGCAGAGATTTTATTTTGGTGAAGAAAGTTCTTTTGTGGTGTTTATCAAAAAAGCATGGTCTTCTAAACCATGCTTTTTTGATAACTCATCCCTTATACAATCCATAATAGTCATTGTCCACATCTTCTATCGCCCGTTTGTAAAAAATCTTAGCATCATCAAGAGCTCTGTTATATATCTTATCACCAACTAGATCCAGAAAAAAATCCAACAGATTCTCTGAACCTAAGATTCCTAACTTTTCATTACGTTCTTCTTCAAAATACTGAATGATTGCTTCCTGCATGTTATTTTTCTCTTCTAGACTAAAACGAAATTTAGAATATGTTTTATCCATAATTACTATCTCCTTCAAATAGAAAGTGCTCCATAAGGAGCACTTTCTTACTATGAAATATTATTTTTCTTTCTGAACCTGAACACTATAATTACCAGACGTTCCAGATGCCCCTTTATACACTTTTATATAGTAAGTTCCTTTTGGCAATGCTTTCGATATCGTTGCTGTATTTTCTTTTGTAACATTTGATATTTTTAAATTATTGAATAAAAAATTCACAGAATCGCTTTGTATTTCAAAACGTATCGTATTATTCGTATTACCACTAACCTTGATTGAAACCTTCGTGCTTTCTTTCAGAGTAAACTTAAACCAGTCAGCTGTAGTTTCCTTGCTGTCTGCTAAAATGATGCCAGTGCTTGCTTTAGCACCCACTTTTAGTGCGGTGGCTTTCTCTTTCGTTGTGGCACCGTTATCTTTCATTTTTTGGAAGGAGTAGGAGATAGAATAGATTCCCATACTAGATTTCACTTTAATATAATACGTTCCCTTTTTTACACCATAGTACATGGTATTATCTTTTGAAGCATTCACATATTCTTCTTTTTGTATTTCTTTCTTTTTCGAATCTAAGAAAGTTAAATACGCACTTGCATAATCATCGTCTGACTTTAAATTAACACTTATGTAGCCTGTTTCTTCAATTATTACTTTATACAATGTTTCTTTTTGATAATAGCTAAGATAACCTGTTGCAGCTTTGCCACTCTTTAGTTCTTGTTCCTTATTTAGTACCTCATAATATGTTACATCAAATGAGATTTCCTGTGGTTCATTTCTGCGTGACAACTCATAGGTAACTGTATAGGTACCGTCTTTTACTATATCAATTGTTTTTTGAGTCGCTTCCTTATCCCCATAGAAACGGGTAACAGAACCAATCTTGGTTTTTTTCTGTGCATCAGAATAAACAGTAATAGTTAACATGCTATATTTCGTATCCTGTGTCTCCGCAATATTAACAATAAATGCACCTTGGGATAATGTTAATTCCTCGGAATATGTCGTTTCACCTTCTGGAAATGTTACGGTATTAATTACTGTTTCATCCTCTGAAGTTGCATAGGCATTTATTACTGATTCTTCAGCATATACAACGCCTGTTGGTACAATTAGCATCAAACTTAAAATAATTAGTAGTACTTTTTTCATTATGTTCCTCCATATTCATACGTCTCACTCTTTTGGCATCGGAAGTATTTAATGATTCCATTTCAATATTGACTTGTTACTTATTTGGAATCAATCATTTGTACTTTTCTTATAAATAGTAATAACAAAACTTATCATTTGTCATGAAGTATATTTGTAGATTTTGTAATATTTTATCATTATTTAGTGATTATAGCAAGATTGTTTACGATAATTTCTATCTACTTTCTATTATCGGTGAGTTGTAAAACGAGAAGCATTTTTGTACGCCAAGATTCATTCTTTGTAAGTGAGATTCATTTTTTGTAAACGAAACGCTACTTTTACCCCTGTTTGTAAACGAGAATCTATTTTTGTTACCGAGACACAGTTTGATTTTTACTTAAATCTATCGTATTATATTTATATAACTACATACCAAAGAGAGGTCAACTCTCTACCCCAAACTTCCCTCCATTGATATTATCTTTTAGAACTTCTCCATCCTTATCGACATACTTTACAACAACATCTATGTTACCCTTATTTTTTACTAAGACATATAATGTTGCATCACTTTAATATTGATGTTTTGCTGATATCACTCCGTCCTTTAATGTAGCATTGTAGAACGTGTTACTATCATTATACTTGTAATAACTTTTTCCGGCATATTCATATGCTGTTCCTTTAATATCAATATTGGCTGGATCTTCAATCACAAACCCACTTTCGCTTCCAGGGTACGTCTTCAGGTCTTTAGCCGGAGTAGAAAGTATGGAATCTTTTCCTGTTTTTCCATTCTCATAATCTTCCTGGTCGATATAGACAACATTATACTTATATGAGATTAGTTGGAATTTAATAGGATTATCATAATAGTAAGGAAGAACATTTTTTGTGTTCTCTGACCAACCCACTCCAAATTGATTCCAAACTTCCTGAAGTATATCTTTGCATGAATGACACAATTTTCCTCTTTCTATATAGTCATCTGTTCCTTCTCCTGTTTTTTCAATTACTTTAAATGCATTTGACATGTATACGGTAACACCGTTCGCAAGCTCAGCGTTTATCTCAATGTTGCTCTTATACATTTTAGATCCGTCATCTTTTTTTTGATTTTTCATAAGTGTAATCATGGCATCGATGACTTGCTCTCCATCCAAACGATAAGTGTCAACTACAAAGTCTTCATCTGGTTGGAAAGGGTTATTACCCCCTCCATCATCGTTTGAACGTTCAATATATTTATAATTATCCACTCCAAGTCCTCTAGGATCCCCCCCACTATCCTTTAAGGTAAAATTAAAACCAAAAGTACGATAATTTATCGTAGTGGTTGCCCTGGCATGTTTTCCATGCAAATAGATTGTTCCTGTTTTTCCTTTTATTTGTAATCTAGTAATTTCATTTCCTGTATCATCAAAAATAATCTGGTAATCTCCGTCTGAAACAGTTTTTGCATTTACACATTCGTTACCTACAAAAAAATATATAACCACAATCAATATGCATATTAAAGTGCATCCTAATAGCGTTAATCTTTTTAAGCTGGCTCCCACTATTTAAACACCACCCTATTTTCATGGAAATAATCGTTGATAACCGCCTCATATATACCACAGTTCAAATAATCATTCGTGACTTCGATATCCAAATAACAGTCCCTCCACTCTCCTAATCTAACATTTTTAATATTTGGATAAGTATAGTTTGTGTATATAATTGGAGAGAGAGCAACACGTTCTAAACTTTCACTGGAAATGATACGATACTTTACATGTGCACGTATATAAACACTATCCATGCACATATAAATACTGGATTTATCAACTCCAATGTATTTACTTTCTACAATAGTTTTATTTTTAATGGCTGCTTCAATATAATTATTTAGTTGATAATATTCATAATCTTCATTTCCGTATTGAGAATGCGTTTCCTGAATTCCTTTGTACCACTCTTTATCATTCTTTAAGTTCTTGTAATTTACATTGAATACTAAATTCAGATACTTCTCTGCATTTGCTACCCATTTATCAACAGATAAATCGTAAACTTCTTTCGCTGTCATTTTTTCCCTTCCATTTACCGCAGCAAAATACCAAACCTTCTCTCCATTCCCTATATTTTTAAAATCCTTAGGAGCTGCGTAATCTTTCAAATTAACCCAGTATTTAGTCCCGTATAAAGGTTTTCCGTTTGATTTATACTTCATAAAATCGAATTCCCAAGCATAATAGCTATTAGGAAAGTCTGCTAATATGTAAGGATAAAACTCTGCAAATTCTGGAAGATTGGTGGTACGGATCAGTTGACCATCATCCGTGATTTTAGAGCGCTTCTCTTTGTTGTTTAGCATACTTACTAAGTTCTTAGCTGTACTTAACGATATTTTTTGACCAACTTTCATACTACGCGTACGTGTGTAAATGCCGTCTGATGTACCAGTAATAAAGCCTAAAGCATATGCTTTTGCAATATATGGTCTTCTCGCACTAGAAACGCTCGTAATATCCGAAATTCTACTAGATAATATCAATTGTAATAGCTCATCGCTGACCGTTTCTCCATGTAGATAGATATCTGCATTGACTAAGATGACAGCAGCATCCCCCTTGGTAAGATAACTATTATACTTGCTCCCTATCGTATACTTTGTCATAACTCCTGCTCGAATGGCTGCATCTACATATGGATGTTTCGAACTTTTTTCATCTACCTTGATTTTAAGCTCTTTCACTACGAGCTTGACAAAATCTTCTTTCGTAATGTAGCTTACTGCAGTCTCAGCCTTAACGCTTGCCGGTGCTATAGCAGTTAAGGTGAGTACGATTACCATGATACTA
>ERZ791922.712-NODE-712-length-17659-cov-2.932686_pt1 | contig 17659 bp, 15 predicted proteins | sample MGYA00510134_ERZ791922 | MGnify/ENA primary metagenome ERZ791922 (study PRJEB30046, sample SAMN00792101) | human gut metagenome | study: EMG produced TPA metagenomics assembly of the A metagenome-wide association study of gut microbiota in type 2...
GGAGCCGATGCCAGCCATCTCCCCGCGCTGAATACGTCTTCTATAACTGCGCGCCACTGTTTGCGAACGTTTAGCCGTCGGCTGGTTCCCCCCACAAATACAGATTTCATTAAATTGATTAATATATTAGTGAAACTTATAAATGGGACTTAAAATAAATCAAGTGAAAAATGAACCCGCCATCCCCAAAACTGTTGACATACCTTTTGAATTTTTGTAGTATATCAGATAACCATTTACAAAATATGGATTCAAAAGAAAGAGAGGTCAAAATATGGGAAAGATTATTGGCGAAGGGATTACGTTTGATGATGTGCTGCTCGTTCCGGCTTACTCTGAGGTAATACCGAATGAAGTGGACCTGTCAACTTACCTTACAAAGAAGATCAAACTGAATATTCCGATGATGAGTGCCGGAATGGATACGGTAACAGAGCACCGTATGGCAATCGCGATGGCACGTCAGGGTGGTATCGGTATCATTCATAAGAATATGACGATCGAGGCTCAGGCAGAGGAGGTTGATAAGGTTAAGAGATCTGAGAACGGAGTTATCACAGATCCTTTCTATCTCTCGCCGGAGAATACTCTGGAGGATGCCAATAATCTGATGGCAAAATTCCGCATCTCGGGAGTACCGATCACAGAAGGTCGTAAGCTGGTCGGGATCATCACGAACCGGGATCTTAAATTCGAAGAAGACTTCTCTAAAAAGATAAAAGAATCAATGACTTCGGAAGGGCTGATCACTGCGAAGGAAGGAATCACCCTTGAGGAGGCAAAAAAGATCCTTGCAAAGGCAAGAAAGGAAAAGCTCCCGATCGTAGATGATGAGGGCAACTTAAAAGGGCTTATCACGATCAAGGACATTGAGAAGCAGATTAAATACCCTCTGTCGGCAAAAGATTCTCAAGGACGTCTCCTCTGCGGCGCGGCTATCGGTATTACAGCGAACTGCCTGGAACGCGTGGATGCCCTGGTAAAGGCGAAGGTTGACGTGGTAGTCATGGATTCTGCTCATGGACATTCAGCGAATGTACTGCGTACTGTGCGCATGGTGAAAGAAAAATATCCGGAGCTTCAGGTAATCGCAGGTAATGTGGCGACGGGAGAGGCGACAAGAGCTCTGATCGAGGCGGGTGTGGATGCTGTTAAAGTCGGTATCGGTCCCGGATCCATCTGTACGACCCGTGTGGTTGCAGGTATCGGTGTTCCACAGATCACGGCTGTCATGGACTGCTATGAGGCGGCAAAAGAGTATGGAATACCGATTATCGCGGACGGCGGTATCAAGTATTCGGGAGATATGACAAAGGCGATCGCAGCAGGTGCAAATGTTTGTATGATGGGAAGCATCTTTGCGGGATGTGACGAGAGCCCGGGAACATTCGAGCTGTATCAGGGAAGAAAGTACAAGGTTTACCGCGGAATGGGATCTATCGCGGCCATGGAGAACGGCAGCAAGGACCGCTACTTCCAGGAGAATGCCAAGAAGCTTGTCCCGGAGGGAGTAGAAGGACGTGTGGCTTACAAGGGAACCGTAGAAGATACCGTGTTCCAGCTTATGGGCGGTCTGCGTTCCGGTATGGGATACTGTGGCACGCATACTATCGAAGAGCTTAAGGCGAACGGCAGGTTTATGAAGATATCCGCAGCATCTTTAAGAGAGAGTCATCCGCATGATATCCACATCACAAAAGAGGCTCCGAATTACAGCGTAGATGAATAATAGAAGATAAGACGTATCAAGTTGTACCCGCGGGAAAGTCCTGCGGGTATTTTTCTGCTGGGTGGAAATTACGAAAGCTAAACATTGTGATATACTATGATGCGTTTAATTTTCAGAATTTAATTAATTCTTATAGTTTTATAGATTTTATTTTGTTATACTGTGTTATATTTATAATAGTTTAATTGCGATAAGGAGGATTCCCGATGAAGAAGAGAAAGAGAGTGCCCCGGCTTTGGGGGTTGGTATTGATATTGTGCCTGAATATCGGGCTGCTGCCTGTATCAGTGGGAGCGGCAGAAGCCGATACCGTGCTTATTGATGTGGGACAGGGCAAGGTTACGATAGAACCGGACGGATATATGATAGGTGATCAAGGCGAGAAGGTTAGTTATACAGGGAAATACGTCTTGACAGGAAATGGTAGTCAGGAAGTCTATTTTAAGAGCGGATCGGATGAACAGGCTGAATATGATGTCATTTTGAAAGATATGAATATACAGTCAAGTGAATGGAAGAGCGCGCTGAATATAGAGAATGGAGTTACGTTAAATCTGACGGCTGAGGGCAAGAACCAATCTGTTGGATACAATCACCCCGGACTGCAGCTTTCTAATGCAGGATCGGGAACAGTTAATATAAAACTGTCGCCAGGCAGCAGTCTGGTGTTGGATTGCCACGACAACAATCCGATAAAATCTATTGCAAAGGCCATTTCGGTGACAATCGTTTCTTACAGCGAAGATATTACCGGAGCGGAACACCTGGAAGACCGAACTCAGGCACTCAGCCTTTCCCGTGGAACAGCAGAGCCGCATGCATGGGTATGGGAATCCCTGGATGACGTTGTCCATAAGGCTTACTGCAATAAGTGCAGCGAAGAAAAAGGCGTCTTTTCACATGTCCCAGGCATCGTGCCTACGGAAGAAGGGGATTTGGAAGGCTGTATCTACTGTCATAATATAAAATCTGCGGATTATAGCGCAGTGGATGAGGCGCTGGGAAAGATTCCCGGTGATCTGAGTTTATATACGCCAGAGAGCGTGGAGCCTTTGCTGGCTGCGAAGGATGCGGTGATCAGAGACCTGTACTACACACATCAGGATCAGGTGGATCAGATGGCAGTCGATATTGAAAAGGCTGTCGCAGGTCTTGTGCTAAGTGATCAGCCTGTTCCTCCGGAAGACCAGGACACTCCTGATGAAACAACGGGAACAAACCCAAGTTCAGAAAACAGTTCCGGAGCGGCGGTTAAAACAGGCGATAATGGTCTGACTCTGTATATGGCGATACTTGTGCTTGGATCAGGCGGGGCAATCCTATTGTTGTCTGTGCAGGGGATTTTGCAAAGGAAGAACAAGAAATAGACGGGCGGATCGATTTATGACGGATTCCGTGCTCTTTTGGCAGGGAAACTTGACAAAATTTGATAAGCAGATAAAATGGTATTTAGCAATGATAATGAAAGGAGAAATGCAAGTGAAGGCAGGAAAATAGCAGGCACTGTTCTTGCGGTCCTTACGGCAGTATTCATGAGCGCCGGGGCGATAAATGTGCAGACGGTTTCCGCTGACGAGCCGGATTATGCGGCGATGGCAAAGAACAGTACGGAAACAGAATGGAAAGAATACGATACTGTTCAGGCGGCGATCGATGCGCTGGGCAGCGAGCCGGGAGCAGTACATCTGATGAAAGATGTAACGGAGAGTATCGTAATTCCTGAAGAAGCGATGTTCACTCTGTATCTGAACGGCCATAATATTACAAATGCTGAAGGAAAGGATACGATTACAAATAGAAGTGTAAGCCTTACTGTGCTGGGCAGCGGCACGGTGGATAATGTAAGCCATGGGAAAGCGGCGTTTGTAAACGAGCCAGGTGCTGTTGCGAATCTTCAGGGCGGTACATATACACGAAGCTTGGAAAATGGAAGCAGTGCTGAGGAGAGCGGAGGCAACTCCTATTACAATATTGTAAATCACGGTACAATGACCATTTTTGACAGTGTGACTGTGAAACAGACCGGTGCATTTTCAAGTCTTTTGGAGAACGGCTGGTACAATGGTAATCAGAATACGTCAGGAGAAGAGTCGATACTCACGATTATTGGCGGAACATTTTCCGGCGGCCTTAATACGATTAAAAATGATGATTACGGCAGCCTGACAATCAACGGCGGCAGCTTTACGAATGTAGAGCAGGCGGCTCTCTTAAACTGGAATAAAGCGGTGGTTAACGGCGGAACATTTGAAGCCGGGGGGAATGTGATCCTGAATGGAAAACTGGATGATAAGATGGACCAGGGTGAACTGACGATCAACGGCGGTACATTTACCAGTACTTCAGATAAAGCGGTCATCGCAAAGATGGGAGGTTCCTCTTCGATCGGTGAGATCGTTGTTGCAGACGGCATCAAAATTCCGGGACTGTATTTCGCTGTAACAAAGGATGGAAAAACATTAAATTACACAACAGCAGTGGATGCAGTGGATACTGTAGGAGACGGAGAGAGTGCAGTAATTACCTTGCTGGACAATTATGAAGGCGGCGGTGTAAAAGTTGACGGTACAGAAAAGGATATTACATTTGATCTTGCCGGCTATTCATGGATAATAGGTACACCCCTGGTCGGTTCAACGGGAACTGAGACAAACGCATTCCAGCTCCTGAAGGGCAATGCGGTGACATTCAAAAACGGTGCTGTCACTTCTGAGAAAGCTAAAATACTGATTCAGAATTACAGCGACCTGACACTGGACGGAGTTGAGCTGACACTGACTACTCCAAGACCTTCGGACGAAGCTCCCTATTATGTGACTTCCAACAATAATGGTTCAACTTATATCAAAGGCGGCACTGTCATAAACGCTGGCAATGGAAACTATGCTATGGATGCCTTTACATTCGGAGATTATACGGGAGGCAATGTCTTTGTTGAGGATGCAGTCATCAACGGAAATGTGGAACTTGCGAACGGCGGAGACATTACTCTGAACGGCGGAACCATCAATGGAGATGTGACGGTTTATAATTACTTATATCAGAACAATCAGGAACTTTTTAACACCTCTGCGGTTCTGACAGTCAATTCCGGAACTATCAACGGAGATGTGACGACTTCTAAAGTCGGAAAAACAGTAATGCAGGGCGGAACTGTCAACGGAGATGTAGCGACTTCTGAAAAAGGAGAGACAACGATTGGAGGCGGTGAAGTTACAGGTCAGGTGACCGTTAATGGCGCAGACGGAGCTAAGACAACGGTGACAGGAGGTGTATTCGGAGTCATAGGCAGCGGCGTTGAGGTTAACGCTGCAGAGGTGGCAACGATCACGGATAACGGAGTTGCCAAAACGGTTGTTGGACTTGACAATATCAATCAGGTGCTGGAAACAGTAAGCGAAAACGCGGTCGTTACGGTTCAGAGGGCATCCGAGGGAGCGGCTTTGGAAGCGCCCGCTGGCGTGACTGTGAAGAACGAATCAGGCACAGTCATCAAAGTAAATGGCGAAGATTTTAAATCGGGAAGTGAAGTTGTGGTAAAGGCTCCTGAAAGTGAAAAACCGCAGACAGATCCTGATAATAAGGATAAAAATAATGGAAAAGCTGAGGACGCAAAAGCTGTTCAGACAGGGGATTCTTCAAATGTTATATTGTGGATAGTTCTCGCAGTGGCAGCAGTGGCAGTAGCAGCAGGCTGTGTTATTCTTTATATAAGACGCAGGCATAAAAAATAAAGAACATACAGGGAGGGTGCGGATGCACCCTCTTTTTAACAGTACTATTTTACGGGCTTTTGATGGAGAAATTCCTTGCAAACCCTTTATTTGTGTGCTATACTACAAACGTTGCAAAAAAACACGCATGCGGTTTTTTCTGAAGGTGCCTAAGCCGGCTTGCCGGACGGTCTCGGAAAACTAAAACATGCGGAAGTACAAAACCAAATGGAGGAAAGAAACATGAGTGTTATTTCAATGAAACAGCTTTTGGAAGCAGGTGTTCATTTCGGACATCAGACAAGAAGATGGAACCCTAAGATGGCTCCGTACATCTACACAGAGAGAAACGGTATCTACATCATTGACCTGCAGAAATCCGTAGGCATGGTAGACGATGCATATAATGCTGTTTCTGACATCGCTGCTGAGGGCGGCACGATCCTTTTTGTAGGAACAAAGAAGCAGGCACAGGATGCGATCAAGACAGAGGCAGAGCGCTGCGGAATGTTCTATGTAAACGAGAGATGGCTGGGCGGTATGCTCACAAACTTTAAGACAATCCAGAGCCGTGTAAAACGTCTCAAAGAGATCGAGGCAATGTCAGAGGACGGTACATTCGATGTACTTCCGAAGAAGGAAGTTATCGCTCTGAAAAAAGAGTGGGCTAAGCTTGAGAAGAACCTGGGCGGTATCAAAGAGATGAAGAAACTTCCGGACGCGATTTTCGTAGTTGACCCGAAGAAGGAAAGGATCTGCGTACAGGAAGCTCATACACTGGGAATCCCGCTGATTGGTATCTGCGATACAAACTGTGATCCGGAAGAGCTTGACTACGTAATCCCGGGTAACGATGATGCGATCAGAGCAGTGAAACTGATCGTTTCCAAGATGGCTGACGCTGTCATCGAGGCTAACCAGGGCGCGACAGAAGAGGATTACTATGAAGCAGAGGCGGCAGAGGAAGCTGAAGAGGCTGTTGAAGAGTAAGAGATCCTGAAAAGCTTCAGTCTGACAAAAGGCTGGAGCTTTTGCTTCATCAGGAATGGAGCGGTATATAGAAGCGATAAATCAATGATTAAACGGAGGAATTTATCATGGCAATCACAGCAGGAATGGTAAAAGAATTAAGAGAGATGACAGGCGCAGGAATGATGGACTGCAAGAAGGCTCTCACAGAGACAAACGGAGATATGGACGCTGCTATCGAGTTCTTAAGAAAGAACGGACAGGCAAAGGCTGAGAAGAAAGCAGGCAGGATCGCAGCAGAGGGTATTGTTAAAGCAGTTGTTAAGGATGACAAGCTTGCAGCGATCGTAGAAGTTAACTCTGAGACAGACTTCGTTGCAAAGAACGATGAGTTCCAGGGATTTGTTGACACTGTTGTAAATCAGATCGTTGAATCTGACGCGGCAGATATGGATGCATTCATGGCAGAGCCGTGGGCAGCGGACAATTCCAAGACAGTGAAGGACGCTCTGGTAGAGAAGATCGCAGTGATCGGTGAGAACCTGAACATCAGAAGATTTGAGAAAGTCAGCGCAGAAAACGGATGCGTTGTATCTTATATCCACGGTGGCGGACGTATCGGCGTTCTTGTTGCGGCAGATACAGATGTTGTAAACGATGAGATCAAAACATGCTTAAAGAACGTGGCAATGCAGGTTGCTGCTATGTCCCCGAAGTATGTATCCCGCGATGAGGTTTCTCAGGAATACATGGATCATGAGAAAGAGATTCTTCTTGCTCAGGCTAAGAAAGAGAATCCGGAGAAGCCGGATAACATTATCGAGAAGATGATCATCGGACGTCTCAACAAAGAGATGAAAGAGATCTGCCTTCTGGATCAGGTATATGTTCAGGACAGTGACCTTACAGTTGCAAAATATGTTGACAAGGTTGCAAAAGAGAACAATGCTAAGATGACAGTTAAGAAGTTTGTTCGCTTCGAGACCGGAGAAGGTATCGAGAAGAAGCAGGAGAACTTCGCTGAAGAAGTAGCTGCACAGATGGGAATGTAATTTCATAAACCGTAAGGTGCTTAAAGCCCTTGAAGATCCCGTAAAACGGGCATTTTCAAGGGCTTTTTTGCGTTCTGGAGCGAATCCGTAAAGCATCATAAATTATCGTATTTTACGGGTAAATTTGGGGGAAGGATATCTCCCAAATTTGAACATGAGTTAGTGTGCCTTTTCTCAAATTATCATAAGTTACTAGCAGAAGAAATAGGAAGACTCTGTTTATGAATAAGTGAATATGGATAGATTTTGTAAAAGGCCGTTTGTTCTTTATAGTAGAGAACAGGCGTCTTTCTGTAATAGCAACGAGCCAAAGTCCGGGTTTGCATGTGACCTTGGTGATCGCTTACGACTGCGGAATGTACCTTTGGCATTTCCGATGATTTTATGGAAGAAACGGCTAGGCAGGATAATTTATTGTGATATACTTAAATACAGTAATTATATTTTGCAGGAGGTTATTGTTTTATATGTCTGCGATTATGAACTTTATAGAACGAAATATGGAATATATTGAAATAGAATTGATTGTAGCTTTTTTGATAGACGTTAATTTGTTACATAAATATACTCATGGAAGAGATTGGCTATATATATGTAAAAAAGTTAATTATGATTATTGTTATGAAAATACGGATGAATTTCTTGCATCCATTATTTGGGAACAGAACCATTTAGAGGTGATTTACTGTCAGGGAGGAGGATCGGATGTTGAACAGTATTTTGCAGAAATAAGTCTAAAGAGTAGTTTCCCTAATAAAATAGAATTGCCAACTGATTTTAATATTAATTCAAAATCTTGTAAACAAATACAAGTTGTTACATATGTCGATCGATCTAGCAAAATGAAATATCATTTTGAATTGGAAACAATAGAAAGCAAAAAATTGATTTCAAAACAAAATACGGTTAATATAGCTGTTCCTATATATGAAACAAGTGGTGGATTTTTTAATATATTAAGAGAGTGGTTAATTGAGAACAATATTATCTATTATAAATATAATGATAGGCCATTGTTGCAGAAAAAAATTGTATATAGAAATCCTATAAAGGAAAAAATATAGAGCTTATTTTTGAATTTGTCAGACGCCGTCTGACAAATTAGGAAGGAGAAGTATGTATCAAATAAAGTCAAATGAAATGCTAAATACTTTGATTTTCAACATAGAACAAACGGTCACTAAAGCTAAAGAAAAATTATCAACTTCTGTAAATAATACCATAACGGAAACATACTGGCAGATTGGTAAATATATTGTTGAAACAGAGCAGGATGGAAAGATAAAGGCAGCATATGGTAAAAAATTACTCACAACACTATCGCATGAATTAACACTGAGATTGGGAAAAGGCTACAGTCGTCCAAATCTTAATAATATGAGAAAGTTTTATTTGAAATATCCAAATTGTCAGATGGTGTCTGACAAATTAAGTTGGTCACATATTTGTGAGCTAATTAAACTTGATGACGATTTGGAGAGGAGCTTTTATGAGCGGCAAACCGTTAATGAAAATTGGAGTGTTAGAGAACTTCAGCGACAGATAGACTCGGCCTTGTTTTTGCGTCTGGCAGTAAGCAGAGATAAAGAAGGAATTTTATCATTAGCACAACGAGGAATAGAGGTTCAGAAACCAGAAGATGTTATAAAAAGCACATATACATTAGAATTTTTAAATCTGCCGGAATCAAGTCAGTATACGGAAAGTGATTTACTTTTGTAGGAAGGCAATACAAAATTACCATTAATAATGTACATTATCATGTGGATTTGGTATTTTATCATCGAATTTTAAAATGCTTTGTTCTTATAGATTTAAAGAAAAATTCTGTAAGGCATGAAGATATAGGTCAGATGAATATGTATTTAGGGTATTTTGCTACGGAGGAGAATATGCCGGATGATAATGCTCCGATCGGGATTATTATGAGTAGAAATAAAGATGAATTGCTAGTTGAATACGCAACTTATGGTATGGATAGTAATCTGTTTGTTTCAAAGTATGAGTTATATTTACCCAACAGAGAAGATTTAGAACGATTGGTATCTAATATATTAAAAGATAGCTCTGGAGAGTCATAGTCATTTGGGGGAAAAGAAATCCCCCAAATTCATTTTTTATTCTGTTTTGCAGATAACCGGCAAGAGATATGCTTGATTGACTTTTTCGGGAAACCGTTATAAAGTGGACATAAATATGAAGCATATACGGGGGGAGAGGATGATGATAAATATTTATGACAATTTATTGCGGTTTAAGGGAACGTGGAGAGACTATCAGGAGAGAGTGCTGGAAAATTCTCAAAGATATCTTGCGGACAGAAAGCTGCACATAGTTGCAGCTCCGGGTTCCGGCAAGACAACGCTTGGAATTGAATTGATCAGGCGTCTGGGCGCGCCCTGCCTGATCCTCTCTCCGAGTATTACGATCAGGCAGCAATGGCTGGAACGCATAACGGACGGGTTTCTCATAGATGGCTGCAGCCCGGAGCCGATCCTCTCCAATGACCTTAAAAATATGAAAATGATCACAGCTGTTACTTATCAGGCTCTGTACAGTGCTGTGAAACATTATGAAGGAGCGCTGGAAGACCAGGGCGAGGAAGCGGATGACGGCGAAGAAGATCAAGAGAAAAGAGAAAATGTAGACTTCCGGGATTTTGACCTCTTTGAAGCTGTAAAAAAAGCGGGAATAAAGACGATCTGTCTGGATGAGGCGCATCATTTGAGGAGCGAATGGTGGAAAGCGCTGGAAGCATTTATGAAAGAGATGGCCGGCGCGGCAGTAATTTCTCTGACAGCTACGCCGCCATATGATAGTACGCCGGGTCAGTGGAAACGGTATATCGATCTGTGTGGTCCTATTGACGAAGAAATTTCTACTCCGGAATTGGTGAGAGAGGGGAGCTTATGTCCTCATGAGGATTACATCTATTTTAACTGGCCGGCAGGAGACGAACTGAGGGAGATTAAAGAATACTGGAAAAGGACGGCGCAGGTAAGAGACGAGCTGCTGGCAGGCAATGAGTTTACCCGGATGATCGCAACCCATAAAGGGCTTGCAGATCCGGAAGGATACAGTGAAAAGTTTTTGGATAACCCAAGATATTTTTCTGCACTCCTGATTTTTTGTCAGGCACAGGGAATTCCATTTTCTCCATATCTGAAAGACCTGATCGGCACCGAGGGGGAACTTCCAAGGCTGAATGACGAGTGGCTGGAGGTTCTCATGCAGGGATTTTTGTATGATGACATGGAATCTTATCAGGTTCCGGAGGAGAAGAGAACCGCGCTTTTGAAAAAGTTAAAAGAAGCAGGGTGCATTTATCGGAAAAAGGTCTGTCTGACACACAAAGATGTAATGCAGAAAATTCTGGTCAAAAGCAAGGGAAAGCTGGAAAGTATCGGAAGGATTACGGATGCAGAGTATCAGAGTATGGGCGGCCGCATGAGGCTTTTGATCCTTTGCGATTATATAAAGAAGGAGAAGCTTTCTGTTGTGGGTACGCAGCAGGAAATGACTGCGGAGATCGGCGCGGTACCAATCTTTGAGTTTTTGAGAAGAAAGCAGAGAGAGGGCATCCGTCTGGGATGCCTGAGCGGAAGTGTGGTCATTATTCCAGCGGATACAGAAGAAAAAATCCTGGCAATCCTGGAAAGGAAGAAGTGTGAGGGGAAACTGACGCCGATCGGAAATACCGGCTATGGGAGGCTTCAGGTAAAGGGAAAGCAGACGCATGTGGTGTCAGCGGTGACAGAACTTTTTGAGCAGGGGGAGATCAATGCTTTAGTCGGAACAAAATCGCTTCTGGGAGAAGGCTGGGACGCTCCATGCATAAATTCTTTGATTCTGGCTACCTATGTGGGGTCTTTTATGCTTAGCAACCAGATGAGAGGAAGGACGATCCGGACAGACCAAAATGACCCGGAAAAAACAGGAAATATCTGGCATCTGGCTTGTATTTTTCCGCGGAAAGAAGGGAAGAAAAAGCATGCGGATTTTTCCGGGGATTATGAGACGCTGGTCCGCAGGTTTGACACATTTCTCGGGGTATCATGGGAAAACCCGGTGATCGAGAGCGGGATAGGGCGGCTTGGAATCCCTGAATTTGACACAAAAGAAGAGATGGAAGAAATTAATCAGAGGATGCTTTCCCGTGCATCGGACAGAGCAGGACTTTGCAGGCGGTGGGAAGGCGCGATGAAAGAAATCCGGGGTGAGATGGAAGTTCAGCAGGCAGAAGATATTCGGGACAGCGAGGCTGCGACTGGCTATTTGTTTGTTCACGCATTAGGAATGGCGATACTCAGCGTTGTTCTGGCAGTCCTGTCATTCGTGGGAAGGGTCTTTCTGGAAACAGGATATTTGTTGTCTTTCGGTCTTTCGATAGTGCTGTGGGCGGTTACTTTCCTGGCATTTGCAGGCATTGCTAAATATGGGATCCGGCTCTTTAAGTTCAGTACGCCGGAACGGAGAATGAGGCGGCTTGGCCAGGCGGTGGCAGATGCTCTGTCTGAGCTCGGAGAGCTGGAGGATCCGGAACACTGCCGGGTTGAAGTGGAATCTGCACATGGAGCTCTGATCGCGGTCTGGCTCAAAGGAGGAACCATGCGTGATAAAACGGTGTTTGCCTCTTGTATGGAAGAACTCTGGGGGATTATTGATAATCCCAGATATCTGCTGATGCGTAAGACTGCCGGGAAGCGCGGCAAAGAATTTTATGCAGTTCCGGAGATTTTCGGAAAACAGAAGGAGCGGGCATATACATTTGAACGCCAGATCCGCAGAGCGCTGGGAAGTTTCCAGGTCGTCTATACGCGGACGCCGGAAGGACGGAAGACTTTGCTGAGGGCAAGGACCAGGTCTTTCGTTAATAAAAATCAGTCAGTGCTTAAGGGACGGAAAGTTGCGAAAGGAAAGTATGAATAAGAGTCCCTCTGCCTGAAAAAATAATCAAGAAACACAGACGATCTGTCCGGAGGTTAGAAAATGGATCATAAACTTGTAATGGATACTGCAGTCCTCGCGGGAGAAATACTGTTAAAGAGCGGGGCGGAGACGTACCGGGTGGAGGATACGATGAAGCACATCCTGAACACGGGAAATACGGAGACAGCGGAAGCTCTTGTGATGTTGACCGGGATCGTGGCGACGGCAGAAGATCCTGGAATGCAGCCGCTGACCGTGATGCGGAGAGTGAATGGCCGGGGAACGAATATTTACCGCATTATTGCGGTCAATGATATTTCCAGGCAGTACTGTTCCGGGAAAATAAGTCTGGAAGAGGCATATGACACCCTGAGAAATCTGGAGAGAAGGCAGTATTCTACAGCGGTATATAATATAGCGACAGTGCTTGTCCCCATGGGGTTTGCCCCTCTCTGGGGAGGGGGACTTAAGGAGGTCGCCGCCTCGGCTGTCGTAGGTGGAGTGCTGGCTCTTATAATGACTGCAGGAAAAAGGGTGAGGGCAGGAGGCTTCTTCCTGAATGCGGTCTGCGCGGCCGGGACTACGGCCGCATCGATCCTGATCCGCTGTCTGTATCCGTCGTTGAATGTGGACACGCTGATCATCAGCGGTCTCATGCCGCTTGTACCTGGGATGGCAGTTACAAATGCGGTCCGCGATACGCTGAGGCACGATTTTATATCAGGGGGAGCCAGAGTGCTGGAAGCGTTTATGACCGCGGCGGCCATTGCGCTCGGCGCGGGTGTCGGGATGCTGTTTATGCAGCTGCTTGGTCCGGGAGGTGGGGTTTTATGACGCTGATATTAGGGATTGCAGGAAGTTTTATTGCGATCACAGGATTTGCTGTCCTGCTTGAGACCCCCAGGAAATATGTACCGCTTGCGGGGGTTGCAGGCGCTATCGGGGGCGGAATTTATTTGTACTGTACACAGAGTGAAATAGATGTAGTACTGGCTTCATTTTTGTCCGCTCTGGCTATTGCCTTTGTCTCTCATGTTTTTGCACGTGTGTTCAAGGCGCCTGTGACAGTTTTTCTGATCGCGGGGATCCTGCCCACTGTGCCTGGAGCGGGGATGTACCGGATCGTATATTATATCATTGAAAATGACAGGGAAATGTGCAGTTATTATCTGATACAGACTCTGGAGATTGCGGGGATGATCGCGCTGGCGATTTTTATTATGGATACAGTATTCCGGTTTCGGGCTCCTTTACGCAGATGAGGAGATTGCGGATAGAAAATCACTGCAGAACATTTTACAATGGATTGTTTTACATTTACTGCACCGAGGAACGTCGTGGCTATTGGGATAGAAGTGTGATATAATTTTAAGGAAACAAAGTATGAGAAATAGGTGGGAAGTTATATTGTTTTTGGAGGAGGCTTATGCTGGAACGACTGAAAGAAGTAGTGTATGAGGCGAATATGTGCCTGCCGAAGTACGGCCTGGTGACTTTTACATGGGGAAATGTCAGCGGAATTGATAGAGAAAGCGGGCTCTTTGTCATCAAACCAAGCGGCGTGGAATACGAGAAGCTCACGCCGGGCGATATGGTAGTTGTTGATCTTGAAGGGAATAAGGTGGAGGGAAAGTATCATCCTTCTTCCGATACGCCTACGCATGTGGTGCTTTACAACCGTTTCCCGAAAATCGGAGGTATTGTGCACACCCATTCTTCCTGGGCGACAAGCTGGGCACAGGCGGGCAGAGGCATTCCCTGTTATGGGACTACGCATGCGGACTATTTTTACGGTGAGATACCGTGTGTGCGAAATCTTACAAAACAGGAGATCGAGGCGGCATATGAGAGAAATACAGGTGTTTTGATCGCTGATGAGTTTGAAAAAAGGAAGAAGGATTATCTTGCCGTCCCGGCAGTTCTCTGCAAGAGCCATGGGGTGTTTACCTGGGGAAAGGACGCGCTTGAGGCAGTCCATAATGCGGTCGTAACCGAAGAGACGGCGAAGATGGCGGCAAGGTGCGAGCTGTTAAATCCGGATGTCAATCCGATTCCCCGTGAACTGCAGGATAAACATTATTACAGGAAACATGGAGCAAATGCATATTACGGGCAATGATTCCTGTGATCGGAAAAACATGAGGGAGTGACCGGGAATATAAAGTGTGGAATAATCCGTTGAAAACCGGCACTGCCGCCTGTATAATAGCATATGGGCAGATAAGGGCTGTCTTTAGATAAAACAATAAAGGAGCAGATAAAAAATGAGTATTCGAATTGGAATCTTAGGTTATGGAAATCTTGGAAGAGGCGTGGAATGCGCGATAAAGCAGAATCCGGATATGGAGCTTGCGGCAGTATTTACCCGCAGGAATCCCGGGGATGTAAAGATCCTGACAGAGAATGTGCCGGTGTGCCGTATTGCGGACGCGGCAGACTGGAAAGATAAGATCGATGTTATGATCCTGTGCGGCGGGAGCGCCACAGACCTTCCGGTACAGACACCAGAGTTCGCGCGTATGTTTAATGTGATCGACAGCTTTGACACGCACGCAAGGATTCCGGAGCATTATGCAAATGTGGATGCTGCGGCAAAGGAAGGAAATAAAGTAGGAATCATTTCAGTGGGCTGGGACCCTGGCATGTTCTCTCTGAACCGTCTGTATGCGAATGCTATCCTTCCGGAAGGGAAGGATTACACGTTCTGGGGGAAAGGAGTAAGCCAGGGACATTCGGACGCAGTCCGCAGAGTGGAAGGAGTAAAAGATGCTAAACAGTACACGATCCCTGTGGAAGCAGCGCTGGAAGCTGTAAGAAACGGCGAGAATCCGGAACTGTCGACAAGAGAAAAACATACGCGCGAGTGTTTTGTGGTGCTTGAAGAGGGCGCGGATGCGGCAAAGGTTGAGGAAGAGATCAAGACAATGCCGAACTATTTCTCTGATTATGATACAACCGTACATTTCATCAGCGAGGAAGAATTAAAGAGAGACCACAGCGGAATCCCCCACGGCGGATTTGTTTTGCGGAGCGGAAAGACAGGCTGGGACGGCGAACACAGCCATCTTATCGAGTACAGCTTAAAGCTGGATTCCAATCCGGAATTTACATCTTCTGTTCTCGCGGCATATGCCCGCGCTGCATACAGGCTGTCTCAGGAAGGCGTTTCCGGATGCAGGACAGTTTTTGACATTGCTCCGGCATATTTAAGCGTGAAGAGCGGGGAAGAACTCAGAAAGAGCATGCTGTAAGCAATGATGAAGATAATGCCGCATCGCGGACACGGATTTCAGGAAAGATTTCCGCTCTGCGCGCGGCATTAAGTATAAATAAGGCACATACATAACAATAAAATGGAAAAAGGAGGCGTGCAGGATGGGAAAAAGAGAAGAGATTCGTGAGCGGATAAAGGCAGGAAAAGCCGTGCTCGGGATCGAGCTGGGGTCTACAAGGATAAAGGCGGTCCTCATAGATGAGGATAAATCCCCTATTGCTTCGGGAAGCTATGACTGGGAGAACCAGTATGTGGATCATATCTGGACATATGATATAGACGAGGTGTGGAAAGGACTTCAGGGGTGTTACGAAGGGCTTGTAAATGACGTACAGGAAAAGTATGATGTGAGGCTTACCAGTCTGGCGGCTGCCGGCATCAGTGCAATGATGCACGGGTATCTTGCCTTCAATGAAAATGGAGAGCTCCTCGTTCCGTTCCGCACATGGCGCAATACGATCACAGGGGAAGCCTCGGAAAAGCTCTCGGAGCTGTTCTCCTACCACATACCCCAGCGCTGGAGCATCGCACATCTGTACCAGGCTGTATTAAACGGGGAGGAACATGTTAAGGATGTCCGTTTTATCACAACGCTTTCAGGATATATCCACTGGAAACTGACAGGACAGAAGGTGCTCGGGAGCGGAGACGCGGCAGGAATGTTTCCTATAAATATTGCCGATAAGGATTATGACAGTGGGATGCTGGATAAGTTTGACGCACTTGTTGCTGAAAAAGATTTTCCGTGGAAGATCCGTGATCTGCTCCCAACAGTTCTGGTCGCCGGTCAGGATGCAGGCTGTCTCACCGCGGAAGGGGCGAAGCTCTTAGATCCGTCAGGCAGCCTTAAGCCTGGAATTCCGATGTGTCCCCCGGAAGGCGATGCGGGGACCGGAATGACAGCGACCAACAGTGTGGCGGTGAGGACGGGGAATGTTTCCGCGGGTACAAGCGTGTTCGCCATGGCGGTCCTGGAAAAGGATCTTTCAAAGCCATATGAAGAAGTCGACCTAGTCACTACTCCGGCGGGTGATCTTGTGGCAATGGTACACTGCAATAACTGTACTTCTGACCTGAACGCCTGGGTCGGTCTGTTCAGGGAATTTGCAGAAACTTTTGGTATGGAAGTGGATATGGACCGGCTTTTCGGCACGCTTTATAACAAAGCGCTTGAGGGAGATCCTGACTGCGGCGGACTGCTTGCATACAATTATTTTTCGGGAGAGCACATTACAGGTTTTGACGAAGGCCGTCCACTGTTTGTCCGTTCCCCCGAGAGCAGGTTTAACCTGGCAAACTTTATGAAAGTTCATCTGTATACTTCATTGGGCGCGCTCAAGACCGGCATGGACATCCTGCTCAAAAAAGAAAATGTCACTCTGGACCGCATGATGGGGCACGGAGGATTGTTTAAGACAAAAGGCGTAGGACAGCGGATCCTCGCCGGAGCGATCAACACGCCGGTGTACGTTATGGAGACGGCCGGAGAAGGCGGCGCATGGGGCATTGCCCTGCTCGCAGATTATCTCGTTCACAGAGAGGACAAAGAGAGTCTGACAGATTATCTTGCGGAGAAGGTTTTCCACGAAGCCAAAGGTTCCGGGATGGATCCTGTAGAAGAAGATGTGGCGGGTTATGAAAAATTTATGGAAAAATATACCCGCGGACTCGTGATCGAAAGAGCAGCAGTGGATGCAGAGATATAAATCTGGATTTGTCGATGAAGCGCCCCCTTCGTCCCTCTTTGAAATCCTGCATTTGGCTGTGGTGACTGTCGATCGGATGAACTTAGAAAATCGCCCTATTTCAAGCACCTTTCGCGGCGAGCTGGGATGTGGCGGCGGTGACTTGGAGCGATTTGCTGGAAAAACTTAAAGGAAGGAAGCACGGCGTTAATTGACCGGCGGATGCCTGAGGCGGAGCCGAATCGTCCGCCGGGGTAGTGTAAAAAACTTTGTGGCTTTGGTAAAAAATGGCTCCTTTTTGGTAAGAA
>ERZ791922.714-NODE-714-length-17594-cov-3.687154_pt1 | contig 17594 bp, 20 predicted proteins | sample MGYA00510134_ERZ791922 | MGnify/ENA primary metagenome ERZ791922 (study PRJEB30046, sample SAMN00792101) | human gut metagenome | study: EMG produced TPA metagenomics assembly of the A metagenome-wide association study of gut microbiota in type 2...
ATTTATACGATATTGAGCATTCATTAGTTACGGTGAGGATATAGGTTATTAAACTATACCTTTATTTAACTATGTCTTTAATATGAATGTTTCCAAATTGTATGTATACAGACCAAAAGCCACATTGTGGATTTAGGCCTGCATTTTTTATTGCCTAGAATGCTATTCAAAATAGAAATTCAAGCAAAATAATATGCAGGAGATAATAAAGATGGAAAAATATATAAATTGGAAACTTAAGTTTTATACTATATGGGCAGGGCAGGCGGTTTCTTTAATCACTAGTGCCATCCTGCAAATGGCGATTATTTTTTACCTTACAGAAAAAACAGGATCTGCAATGGTCTTGTCTATGGCTTCACTAGTAGGTTTTTTACCCTATGCGGTCTTTGGACCAGCCATTGGTGTATTAGTGGATCGTCATGACAGGAAAAAGATAATGATAGGTGCTGATTTAATTATCGCAGCAGCTGGGGCAATGCTAGCTATTGTAGCATTGTATATGGAATTACCTGTATGGATGGTTATGGTAGTATTATTTATCCGCAGCATTGGAACGGCTTTTCATTCTCCAGCTCTCAATGCGGTTACGCCACTTTTAGTACCAGAAGAACAGCTTACGAAATGCGCAGGTTATAGTCAGTCTTTGCAGTCAATAAGCTATATTATTAGTCCGGCGGCTGCAGCATTGTTATACTCCGTTTGGGAATTGAATGCAATTATTGCCATCGATGTATTGGGCGCCGTGATTGCATCTATTACGGTAGCAATTGTAAGTATTCCCAAGCTGGACGATCCAGTGAAAAATTTGAAACCAAATTTCATAAGAGAAATGAAAGAAGGAATTGTCGAATTGAGACAAAACAAAGGCTTATTTGCCTTATTACTCTTAGGAACGCTATATACGTTTGTGTATATGCCAATTAATGCACTATTTCCTTTAATTAGCATGGAATACTTTAATGGAACACCTGTGCATATTTCCATTACCGAAATCGCTTTTGCATCTGGAATGCTAGTAGGCGGTCTACTATTAGGAAGGTTGGGGAACTTTGAAAAGCGTGTATTACTAATAACAGGTTCATTCTTTATAATGGGAGCCAGTTTAGCCGTTTCAGGATTACTTCCTCCAAGTGGATTTGTTATATTTGTAGCTTGCTGTGCAGTAATGGGGCTTTCGGTGCCATTTTATAGCGGTGTGCAAACAGCTCTTTTTCAGGAGAAGATTAAGCCTGAATATTTAGGACGTGTATTTTCTTTGACCGGAAGTATTATGTCATTTGCTATGCCAATTGGATTAATTCTTTCTGGATTCTTTGCTGATAGAATTGGTGTAAATCATTGGTTTTTACTATCAGGTATTTTAATTATTGGCATTGCTATAGTGTGCCCCATGATAACAGAGGTTAGAAAATTAGATTTAAAATAAAATAATATTGGAGGGATATTTATGTATCTTATTTTCATGTAATTCTTCCTGCTAAAATCGCAGGGTTTTCCCTGCGTACAAGCAAATGAAAGCATGCGATTATAGACAGGAGGAAATAAGATGGAATTGATATTAAAAGCTAAAGACATTCGTGTGGAATTCACAGGGCGAGATGTTTTAGATATAGATGAATTAGAAGTATATGATTATGACCGTATTGGTTTAGTAGGAGCAAATGGTGCAGGGAAAAGCACTTTACTCAGGGTGCTTTTAGGGGAATTAACTCCAGCAGGATGTAAAATGAATCGTCTGGGTGAACTTGCTTATATCCCTCAGTTGGACGAAGTAAGTTTGCAGGAGGAAAAAGATTTTGCACTTGTAGGCAAGCTGGGTGTTGAGCAATTAGATATACAGACCATGAGCGGTGGTGAAGAAACAAGACTTAAAATAGCACAGGCTTTATCAGCACAAGTACATGGTATTTTAGCCGATGAACCTACCAGTCATTTAGACCGTGAAGGAATTGATTTTCTAATTGGACAGCTAAAATATTTTACAGGTGCACTGTTAGTTATTAGCCATGACCGATATTTTCTTGATGAGGTAGTAGATAAAATATGGGAACTGAAAGATGGAAAAATCACTGAGTATTGGGGAAACTATTCTGATTTTCTTCGCCAGAAAGAGGAAGAACGCAAGAGCCAGGCAGCAGAATACGAACAATTTGTTGCGGAACGTGGCCGATTGGAAAGGGCTGCGGAGGAAAAGCGAAAACAGGCTCGTAAAATAGAACAGAAGGCAAAAGGTGCTTCAAAAAAACAAAACACTGAAGGCGGAGGACGTTTAGCTCATCAAAAATCAATAGGAAGTAAGGAAAAAAAGTTGCATAATGCCGCTAAATCCCTAGACCATAGGATTGCGGCCTTAGGAAATGTAGAAGCTCCAGAAGACATTCGCAGGATTCGTTTCAGGCAAAGTGATGCATTGGCACTCTACAATCCATATCCTATTGTCGGTACGGAAATTACTAAAATATTTGGGGATAAGATACTGTTTGAAAAAGCATCTTTTCATATTCCCCTAGGAGCAAAAGTGGCGCTAACTGGTGGCAATGGAACAGGAAAAACAACTTTAATCCAAATGATGTTAAACCATGAAGATGGAATTTCTATTTCACCTAAGGCAAAAATAGGTTACTTTGCACAAAATAGTTACAAGTACAACGGTAATCAGAAAGTCCTAGAGTTTATGCAGGAGGATTGTGATTACAATGTTTCAGAAATTCGTTCAGTTCTAGCATCAATGGGGCTTAAACAAAACGATATTGGAAAAAGCTTATCTGCTTTAAGCGGCGGAGAAATTATTAAATTGTTGCTGGCTAAAATGCTTATGGGTAGATATAACATCCTGCTAATGGATGAACCGAGCAACTTCCTTGACATACCAAGCTTAGAGGCTTTGGAAATATTAATGAAGGAGTATGCTGGAACTATAGTGTTTATCACACATGACAAACGGCTACTCGATAATGTGGCTGATGTGGTTTATGAAATTAGCGATAAGAAAATAAATCTGAAACATTAAATTTAAGGTAGTCGCCGGTCAATGTAGTCTATACTGGCTGGCGGCTCCATTGTTAAAAAGTATAAAGACTTTTTTTCTTTGGCAAGAATTAATGTATACTAAAATAATTTTAATAAGGAGTATTAAAATCAATGAGAGATATCGAAATAAAAGAGAATATACTATTTCAGATAGACATGTGCTGGCAACTTTATCTTTATCACACAGAGAATCTAAAGGAGACAGAGGCACTTTGGACATTCAGTCCCATGGGTCTGCAGATACGAAGGCAAGACGATGGATGGAGTATAGATTGGCCTGAAATCGAAAGTTACGAGATTGGACCGTCCAGTATTGCATGGATTATGTGGCATATTATATATTGGTGGCGCACTACGTTAGATTACAATTTTGGAGATGGTACCTTGAAAAAGGAAGACATTACTTGGCCTGGAAGTGTTGAAAAAGCAAAAGAAGAAATAAAAACTCTTCATGATAAATGGGTTGAAAAATTAATCAATATGTCGGATGCAGAATATCAATCACAGCAGTATGCAAAATGGCCACTTGAGGGTAGAAGCTTTGCTGATACTGCATTATGGTTAAATGGAGAATTGATGAAAAATGTAGCCGAAATAGGTTATGGACGATTTCTATATGCAGCTTGTAAAAAATAGAGATAGCGATAAATACGAGAATAATTTTTTTAAAGAAGGAGACTACCAATGAATAGTATAATAGAAAACATATTAACAAGAAGAAGCATACGAACTTTTAGAGAGACTCAGCTATCGGAGGAGGATTTAAATACCATTCTAACAGCGGGAAGCTATGCGCCTAACGGGATGGGAACACAGAGCTGGAAGTTTACAGCCATTCAAAAAACCAGTGTACTTGCAAAAGTGAATGAGGCTATTCGCCTAACCCTTATATCTATACCTGTTGTAGCAGAAACGCATCCTTATGTTGTGAGCCTTGTTGAAAAAGCGAAAGACGAGAGTTCAAATTTCCTGTATCATGCCCCCACCTTTATTATTGTTTCTAACTTAAAGGACAACGGAAACTCTATGCCGGATTCAGCATTAGCCATCGGGAATATGATGCTGGCAGCACACTCACTCGGTATTGGTTCCTGCTGGCTAAATCAGCTGCCAGGACTCACACACATGCCCTTAATCCGTGAGCTTTTGTCAGATCTTGATGTTCCCGTAAATCATATTGTTTACGGATCTGTCGTTATGGGTTATGCTGCAGAGGAGCCGAAACAGGCTGCCCCTCGTAAAAATGTCGTAAATATTATTCGTTGAGAACGAGATTGGAGGTTTAATATTGTTTATACGAGTAGTTCCGTATGACCCCTTTTGGGAAGTAGAGTATGAAAATGAATCACAGAAGATAAGTGGTATTTTGAAGGACGTATTGGTGGATATTTACCATATTGGCAGTACAGCAGTTAAAGGGTTACATGCTAAATCAATCATTGATATAATGCCCGTAGTGACAAATATTAGTTTAGTTGATAAGTATAATGAGGAATTTGTAGCCATTGGATATGAGTGTATGGGTGAGTTTGGTATTGAAGGACGGAGATATTTCCGCAAGGGTGGCGATAATAGAACACACCAGATTCATATTTTTGAGCAAAGCAATCACAAAGATATTAATAGGCATATAGCAGTAAGGGATTTTCTGCGTACACATCCTGACATCGCTTTAGAGTATGGTGAATTAAAGATGGAGCTGGCTAATCGATTCCCGGAGGATATTGAAGGCTACTGCGCTGGTAAGGATGCATTTGTAAAGCAACTAGAAAAGGATGCTTTGCGATGGTGGCAAACTGTCTGTTAGGAGGTTATTCTCAAAGGATTGCAAGAAGCAGTTGAGGATAATCCGTATAACTAACTATTACATATCATGCTGATTCGTATTGGTAGAATAACACGAATTAACAAAGGATATATTTGTAGTAGCAAGTGTATTTGTTTTATATTCTATGAACCTATTTGATTTACATAATTCTATGTGGTATAATGGACTTGCTTATAATATAGATGCTTGGATAGCAGGAGGTTGCAAGATGATGATGGCAGTTAAATTAGCCTTCTAAAATTAAAGAATAAAATTTTAGGAGGCTAATTTATGAAATTTAATTTGATAGATATTGAGGATTGGAATAGAAAGCCATACTTTGAGCATTATTTAAATGCGGTTAGGTGCACTTACAGTATGACTGCAAATATAGAGATAACTGGTTTACTGCGTGAAATTAAACTTAAGGGCCTGAAACTGTACCCTACGCTTATTTATATCATCACAACTGTGGTTAACCGTCACAAGGAGTTCCGCACCTGTTTTGATCAAAAAGGTAAGTTAGGATACTGGGATAGTATGAACCCAAGTTATACTGTCTTTCATAAGGATAACGAAACTTTTTCAAGTATTTGGACAGAGTATGACGAGAACTTCCCACGTTTTTACTATAATTACCTTGAGGATATTAGAAACTATAGCGACGTTTTGAATTTCATGCCTAAGACAGGTGAACCTGCTAATACAATTAATGTGTCCAGCATTCCTTGGGTGAATTTTACCGGATTCAACCTGAATATATACAATGATGCAACATATCTAATCCCTATTTTTACTTTGGGTAAGTATTTTCAGCAGGATAATAAAATTTTATTACCTATGTCTGTACAGGTGCATCATGCGGTTTGCGACGGTTACCATACAAGCAGATTTTTTAATGAGGCACAGGAATTAGCGTCAAATTATGAGACATGGTTAGGAGAAAAATAATATAAAAATTGCTTGTGCTTGGGAGCTATAAACAAAGATCGAAAAAGTTGTGAAGCTCGTGAGGAAGCAAAGCGACCGAAGAAGCAGATGTTCCACCTATGCAAGGACTTCCCGAGAAGACGAGTGACAGCGAAGACCGATTGGAAGGAGTCTGAGCTTAGTGGAGTAATATATTCCTTATAAAAATCATTTCAAAGGATTAGAGAAATCTAATCCTTTTTCTTTGTATTTTTATACCAAAGCATATGAATTTACTGGCCGGGGTCAAATTGCAGGAATTGGAGAGGGCTGTTATGACAATTACGAATTTAATTTTTCATTTTGGTGATATTTATCCTGCATTAGTTTGGGTTGATGAAACTGCAGTTCTAGTTTACTCAGGATATCCTGGTCAACTTACTCAAATATAGAAAGCGATAAAAAAGGTAGGAATCCCATTTGATAAAATCAGTAGGATTATTCTTACCCACTAATTGCCGGTGATATGCTTTGAGTTGCGGATGGGTATCTTGTTCCTTCTCCTGAGCAGATTAATTTCGATCATAATATGTATCATCATTTTAATTAGTGGATATGTTCCCTAAAACCTTAAAACCGTTGATATGTTCCCTCATACCTCAAAAACGCTAAAAAACGGTTGACCTGTTTCCACTTACGTATGGTATCAAAATTTCGGAGGTAGACATCATTTGGGGCAACTCGGGCCACGTTGAGACGTGTGTTTTATTGTCCCACAAAAGTGCAGACGATTTTATCAGTGTAAAAATGGAGTACGCAGACGACCGAAAAATCCAGCCAGATCGTATCACCTACAGGCTTATTCAGGAGTATATCGAAGAAAAGTACGGCTTCAAAGTTCACACTGCAAACATTGCAGAGGTCAAAAGAAACTTAGGCCTGCCGATGTACGACGCACCAAACGCAGTTGAAGAACTAAAACGCCCATATAAACCAGCACCAGAATATAAAGTAGAAGCTATTAAAGACGCATTAAGGCACTTCAAGGTCATAGATTAAAGTAAAGTACCCTTTCAGCAGATCATTACTGTTGAGAGGGTCTTGCTTTTTCAGAAGCCGGCCAATGTAAGGATAGCCCTACAAGATTGCGGGTCTTTCTCTTCGAGCCATGTTTCCAGATTGCTTATAGCGATATCCTTTTGAATATGGATGCTCTCTTCAAATCGATATTCGATTGCACATGTAAGGATATCAACAGGTTCATCAAGAACCTTACCGCCAAGAACTGGGTATTCGTCAATTACAATCCAGTCAGGTGGGAGACCATCAAAGAGAGCCTGCGGATACAATTCCCTAAAGTGAATCTCAATTTCCATAGCTTCGATCTCACCTTGTTCTTTATCTGGGTAACAAGTGGCATAAGATACATCGAAGCCTCTAGTGAGCAGCATCTGAACGACATTGATGAGTTCAATATCAACAGGAATGGTCTTATCGGCGCATTTACAACAAGGCTTCGACCAAATTTCACTGTATAGCTCTAAACATCGTGGACACATCGTCATCATACAATCACTTCCTTCACCAGTTTATAGAAAGTAGTTCTTTTAAGATTAAGTGCCTGCATAGTTGCAGTTGCAGTTTGCTCGCCAGTGCGGTGATATTTACCGCCGGGTACACTGGAATAACCGAGGTTACAAGTCTATTGTTTGGAGATGCGTCAGCCGTTTGGAGGAAAAAGGATCTGAATGTACTGCCCCTACCATAAACGAGGAAACATTGCAGACAGCAGTGGTCAAGGCTATTAACGAACTTTTGGCTAACAAAGAACCCTTCCTCCAGGCGTTGCAGAAAAACATAGCTACTATACTTAATGAAGAAAATGATAATGCCACCAATGATATTGATAGCAAATTGGAAGAATTACAACAACAGCTTCTTATCCAAGCAAAATCCAAGAATGACTATGAAGATGTGGCTGATGAAATCTACCACCTTCGAGAATTGAAGCAAAATGCACTTGTTGAAAATGCAGAGCGTGAAGGAAAAAGGCAACGAATCGCTGAAATGACTGATTTCTTTAATGAACAATCCTGTGAGTTAGAGGAATATGATGAGCAGTTAGTAAGGAGGCTTATAGAAAAAGTTACGGTATTTCATGATAAGTTCGCCGTTGAATTCAAATCAGGAGTCGAGATTGATGTAGAAGGGTAATCTTTAGAAAGAGAACAGAAGAATTATATTGGATTTTTAAAGATAATATGATATAATAAAACGACTTGGAGGTGGAAGAATGTATAACTTTTCTTGCTAATTATATGATGCATAATAAGATATTTAAAGAAACGGCTATAGAACCGTTTGTTTTGTTATGCAAATTGCAAGAAAGTTAAGTATTCTACACTCAATAATACATTACAGTAACCTTATGTTATGTATAACAAAAGGTAATAATAGTATTTGTTTTTGAGCCGTAAGAATTTACTTTCTTGCGGCTTTTAATATTTGTAAAAGAAAGGAAGATAAACGTGATAGACAATGATACTATGTCATTCATGACAAAATCCTTGCAGAGTTGGATAACATTATAGAGTAATTAATGCCGAAAACCGACTTTGCTTATAAAATTTTTATAATGTAAAGGAGGAAGAAATATATGTCCTTAATAAATGTTTCAAATCTAACTTTTTCATATGAAGGAAGTTATGACAATATTTTTGAAAATGTAAGTTTTCAGATAGATACAGATTGGAAACTCGGTTTTATTGGAAGAAACGGACGCGGTAAAACTACTTTCTTAAATTTACTGCTTGGCAAATATGCGTATTCCGGCAATATAAGTTCTACAGTTAAGTTTGAGTATTTTCCTTATGATGTGGAAGATAAGAGTCTATATACAATTGAAGTAATGAAGAGTATTTGTACGGAATGTATGGATTGGGAGATTTTTCGTGAAATATCATTGCTTGATGTTCAAGAAGATGCTTTATATCGTCCGTTTAATACATTGTCAAATGGTGAGCAAACAAAGGTCCTTCTTGCAGCTTTATTCCTTACAGCGAGTTGTTTCCTGCTTATTGATGAACCTACAAACCATCTTGACATCGATGCACGTAATGTAGTGCAAAACTATTTGAAACGCAAGAAGGGGTTTATTTTGGTATCTCATGATAGAAGCTTACTTGATCAATGTGTTGACCATATACTATCTATCAATAAAACGAATATCGAAATCCAAAAGGGAAATTTTACTTCTTGGTGGGAGAACAAAACGTTACAAGATAATTTTGAACTGGCAGAAAACAAGAAACTCCTTAAAGAAATAGGAAGGTTGTCTTATGCAGCAAAACGTAGTTCAAACTGGTCAAATAAAGTAGAAAAAAGTAAATATGGAACAACAAATTCTGGTTCAAAACTGGATAAGGGTTATGTTGGACATAAGGCTGCAAAAGCGATGAAACGTGCCAAAAATATTGAGTCAAGACATCAGGAAGCCGTTTTACAAAAATCAGAACTGCTCCACAACATTGAACAATATGATGACTTAAAAATTTCACCACTTGAATTTCACAAAGAGTGCTTAATAGAAGCGAATGATTTATCATTGTCTTATGGAGATAAAGAAGTATGCAGTAATCTTAATTTCAGAGTCAATATTGGTGATAGAGTTGCCATTATCGGAAAAAATGGGAGTGGTAAGTCTAGTATCCTAAAATTGATTAATGGAGATGATATTAAATTTACCGGAAATTTTATGCTAGCAAGTGGACTAAAAATTTCTTATATTTCGCAAGATACTTCATATTTAAAAGGTAATCTATCTGAATTTGCCTATAATAATAAGATCGATGAAACTCTATTTAAAACGATTCTTCGTAAACTGGATTTTAATAGAGAGCAGTTTGATAAGAACATGGTGGATTTTAGTGCTGGTCAGAAAAAGAAAGTACTAATTGCTAAAAGCCTTTGTGAAAGTGCACATTTGTATATATGGGATGAGCCATTGAACTATATTGATATTTTTTCACGTATCCAAATTGAAAAAATGATTTTGGAATATTGTCCTACACTATTGTTTGTGGAGCATGATGATGCTTTTTGCAATAACATTTGTACGAAAAATATTAATTTAGGTTTGTAGAGATTTTGAGTTGCCACAATAACTAAAAGATATTTACATGAAAGGGTGAAGAAATGTTAAAACAAAAAGAATTAATTGCAAACGTTAAGAATCTTACTGAGTCAGATGAACGAATTACAGCTTGTATGATGTATGGATCGTTTACCAAAGGAGAAGGTGACCAATACTCTGATATAGAGTTCTATATATTTTTGAAAGATAGTATAACCTCGAACTTTGATTCATCCAACTGGTTGTTTGACGTAGCTCCGTACTTGATGCTTTATAAAAATGAGTACGGAACAGAGGTAGTTATTTTTGATAATCTTATACGTGGGGAATTTCATTTCCTTTCTGAAATAGATATGAACATAATCCCCTCGTTTAAAGATTCAGGTTATATTCCTGATACGAAGGCTATGCTTATTTACGATGAAACAGGGCAATTAGAAAATTATTTATCAGAGATAAGTGGTGCAAGACCAAATAGACTTACTGAAGAAAATGCTAATTTTTTGTTGTGTAATTTCTCTAATCTATGGTTGATGGGAATCAACGTTCTAAAAAGAGGAGAATATGCTCGTTCATTAGAACTCTTATCACAACTTCAAAAAAATACACTACAACTTATACGTATGGCAGAAAAAAATGCTGATAATTGGCTAAACATGAGTAAAAACCTTGAAAAAGAAATTAGCCTTGAAAATTATAAAAAATTTGCAAAGACCACTGCTCGATTAGATAAGGTAGAATTATTTGAAGCCTATAAAAATTCTTTGCTATTAGTTATGGATTTGCAAAGTCACCTTATTGAACAATACAACTTAAAAGTTACACATGACATTTTAGAAAGATTGTTGAATTACATTAGTGAATAGGAGAGTAACGTTATTCACAGTATTGGGTACTGAAAATTAACAGCATACCTCAGTTTTTCAAAAAACAGCGAAGCCTATGGATATGTTCCCGTCTACCGATAGTGCAAAAAGTGTCGTGGATATGTTTCCGAGAACGGACATACACAAATGACATTCATTCTGTCCTCTCAATCCATGGTGTTAGAGGAAACATATCGACTGTGAACCTTTTAATTTTCCCTATACTTTTTAATTATTTTGACTGAATGAATGTAAGGGTATTCAAGTTAGATTTATTCAGTAACGTGCCAATCGAAAAAACTCAATATGTTAGCAATCTAATGTGTTTAGAAAGTCTGATGGATTCTGTAAACGCACTGATTTGAAGCCTTTTCCGGGGTTAATCCCAGGAGAGGGCTTTTTATTATTGTATCAAAATCTGCATGAACATAGAGAGAATCATTCAGAAAATGATACAATTTAATAAAGCCCAAAGGTACTGTGCATAGGGGTATGCAATGTGCAAAAAGGGTGTGCAAATGTGCGAGGCCGGGAGCAACCGGTTATTTTTATATCTTTTATTATATTTTAGCTGAAATTTACTTATTTTGGACTTGAGTTCAATGATTAAAGGATGGTGAAAATGTGAATTATCAAGAGTGGATTTTCAAGATTAAACACCATTTAGAAAATGTTCGCAAACAGGCGGTAAAACTAACTGCAGAGGTAATTGGGCAAACCCTATGTGAAGATGATTTCTACATGATTAGTATTTTAGATAAATGTATTAGGCTCATCGATGGGTTTGCAATTATGATAGAGAAGCGAAACTTGACGTGTGCAGGGATACTATTACGAGTACAGATTGACAACTGTTTACGGACATATGCACTTTATGCAGCGGAAAATCAAACTGAGATTATCCGAAGTGTGTATAGCGGGGAGAAACAAATTAACAGAATGAAAGCTAAGGATGGGAATCTTATGACAGATGCCTACCTACGTAAGCAGCTAGCGAAATTTGACAAGAGATTTGATTCTGTGTATAAGGCTGCTTCTGGTTACATCCATCATTCTGAGAAGGCATTTTACTCTGTGGTATCTGTAAAAGAAATGATGATGATAATGCAAAACAAACGTATGGGTGTAGACATACAAATCCAGATATTTGTGGCTCCAGCTATATAAATAATGTTTGTGCATTTGCATCTGAAGATAAAATTTGCAAAAAGCCTTCTGCAAAATGGAAAAAGATATATTACTTACTAAAAAGGGAGGAGGCTTAAATGGATTTTTTCAAATTAGAATCACTTTGTGATGAGATAATTGATTGTCCACATTCTACTCCGAGGTGGTTAGATAGTGGAATAAGAGTAATTAGAAACTACAATTTAAATGGAGCACATTTTGACTTCTCCAAATCATCATATGTTGATGAAGAGACATATTTGAATAGAACTAAAAGAGCAAAACCAGAAGCAAACGATATTATTATTTCGCGTGAGGCACCAATGGGGACAGTTGCAATCATGCCAAAAGGTTTAAAATGTTGCTTAGGTCAAAGACTAGTTTTGCTAAAAGTTAAGACTGAAAAGGTAAATCCACACTATTTACTATATGCATTAATGTCCCAATACGTACAAAAACAAATTAGAAAAGTAGATGTCACTGGATCAATAGTAAGCAACTTAAATATTCCAGACTTAAAGGAGCTAGTAATACCTGTATGTGAACGAAATGAACAAGATAAAGTTGCATCCATCTTAGTCTCTATTGATAAAAAGATTGGGATTAACAATAGAATTAATGACACACTTCAACAGCAAGCACATGATATTTACATGCACCTATTCTATAAAAAGAATACAAATGGAAAAATTTCTGACCTGTTAATAGAAAATGGAAAATCTAGTATAAAGGTTGGAGAAGCTAAAGATATTAATGGGGACTATCCGTTTTTCACAAGCGGTGAAGCAATTCTTGAATGGAAAGAAGCACTTGTTGAAGGTAGAAATTGTTTCTTAAATACAGGTGGAAATGCTGATGTAAAATTCTATGTAGGTGGTGCTGCATATTCTACTGATACTTGGTGTATTAGCGCAAGGGATAAGATTCCACGGATAAAGCTCGTGGACTGCAAGAATATTGATTACCTAAAACAGAGTGGCGTTTACTTCCTTGATTGGTGGCTTTTCTTATTTACGGATTGACTTTGACTGTGAATATACGTATAATAATATCAACAATGTTGTTGATATTATTATTAATAAGGAGTGGACAACATGATTGATGTAAATGAGCTATTGGAAGAAGCTATTAGAGAAACTGAAAATCTAAATGATGGCGAAGTTTTTCTTGTTAAAGATTTATTCAAGGGATATGTGTGGAATAGGATACCCAGAAAGGATCGACTTCTGCTTGGAACGTTATTTTTAAACCATGTTAGCAAAATGAATGGTAATTTAAAGGCTATTGAAAAGACTTCATCTAATCAGCAGAGGTATAAAAAGACAATTGATAAGTTTTAACTATCTTTTGTGAAATTAAAAAAATTATAAATATGTTGAGTAGAAGCAAAAGATTTGGCTTGGAATTTTTACAGCAGTGAATCGATAAAAGGAGCATGCTTGATGGTAGATAATATTATTAAATCAGTAGCAGAGAAATTATCCTCTCTGTCTTATATAGAAGGTATTGTTTTAGGTGGTTCACGTGCAAGGGGCACCCATACAGAGGATTCGGATATAGATATCGGCATCTATTACAATTCAGAATCATTTGACATAAATACTATTAATCAATTCGCTACAAAGCTGGATGATGAGCATAGAAATAACCTTGTTGTACCTCCCGGAGCATGGGGTGATTGGATTAATGGCGGCGGATGGTTAGTCATAAACGGGTATCATGTGGATTTAATTTTACGTGATATTAAACGTGTGGAACAAATAATGAAAGATACAGAGCACGGAATTGTTACTGCCAATTATCAGACTGGGCATCCCCATGGTTATATTAGTGCAATGTATCGAGGAGAATTAGCGATTAGCAAAATACTATATGCTAAGAATGAAAGCTTATGCGAATTAAAAAAACAGGCAGAAACTTATCCCAATGCTTTGCAGAAAAGTTTAGTTAACTTTTTTATGTTTGAAGCAGGGTTCTCTTTAATGTTTGTAAAAGCAAATTCGGGAACAGACGATAAATATTATATTGCGGGTCATGTTTTTCGTATAGTTTCATGTTTAAATCAAGTGTTATTTGCATGTAATAATGCTTATTGTATCAACGAAAAGAAAGCTATAAAACTGCTTGAAACTTTTGAACATAAACCTGAAAAATATACCGAGAAGGTAAATCATATTTTTGAAGTACTCGGTATCTCACTTTTTGAATGCTACGACATGACCGAGAAGCTTTATAATGAAGTGAATGAAATTGTATCGGAGATAAATAACTTTTTAAACGAGGAGAGTTCAGATGAAAGAAAACAAATATGATGATAATATATTTTTTCAAAAATACAGTCAAATGAGTCGCTCGCAGAAAGGACTGGCTGGTGCGGGAGAATGGGAGACTTTGAAAAAGATGCTACCTGATTTTAAGGGTAAGCGTGTGCTTGATTTAGGATGCGGCTATGGATGGCACTGTATATATGCGATGGAAAACGGTGCTTCCTCTGTAGTAGGTGTTGATATTTCTCATAAAATGCTCGAAGTAGCAAAAGGAAAAACCCATTTTCCACAGATTGAATATGAATGCTGTGCCATAGAAGATGTGGATTTCCCAGAGGAGAGCTTTGATGTAATACTAAGTTCGCTTGCGTTTCATTATGTAGCAGACTATGAGAATTTAATAAAAAAGATATATAGGATGCTGAAGGCTGGTGGCAATTTAGTTTTTACAGTTGAACATCCTGTTTTTACTGCTCATGGAACACAAGACTGGTATTATAACGAAAAAGGAGAAATACTGCATTTCCCGGTGGACAATTATTATTATGAGGGCAAACGGACAGCTATGTTTTTGGAAGAAAAGGTTACAAAATATCATAGAACACTGACCACATATCTAAATACACTGCTTTCAAATAGTTTTATAATAAATCAGATTGTGGAGCCACAGCCGCCAGAGAACATGATGGATATTCCGGGGATGGCGGATGAAATGCGACGCCCAATGATGCTGATTGTATCGGCAAAAAAGAAGATGTAATAATATAGAAAAAATAAACGAGGAGTATGTAAATGAGATCAGAAAAAGAAATGATGGATTTAGTACTTTCTTTAGCAGAACAGGATGAACGTATTCGAATTGTGACCCTTGAGGGGTCACGCGCAAATATTAATATACCTAAAGATGAATTTCAGGATTATGATATTACATATTTTGTAAGTGATATAGAACCGTTTATATCTAATGATGACTGGCTTAATCAATTTGGGAATATAATAATGATGCAAAAGCCGGAGGATATGGAATTATTCCCACCTGAAGAAAAGGGATTTTCCTATCTTATGCTATTTGATGATTACAATAAAATTGATCTTACCTTATTGCCCTTGGAAGAGTTAGATAATTACCTAAAGGGCGATAAATTAATAAAGGTTCTAATTGATAAAGATTGTAGAATTAAAAGGGACATAGTTCCGACTGATATAGATTATCATGTAAGAAAGCCAAGCGCAAGGGAGTATGATGATTGCTGCAATGAATTTTGGAATGTAACACCTTATGTTATTAAAGGATTGTGCCGCAAAGAGATACTGTTTGCAATCGATCATCTGAACCAGATTCTACGGTTTGAACTACTTAGGATGATGTCGTGGAAGGTTGGGATAAAGACAGAATTTTCATTAAGTGTTGGGAAAAATTATAAGTATATTAACAAATACATTGATGAAGATCTATGGAATAGATTATTATCTACATATCGCATGGATTCCTATGAAAATATTTGGAAGTCATTATTTATATGCCACCAATTGTTCAGGGAAGTGTCCAAAGAGGTAGCAGAACTACTGGGGTTTGATTATCCAGAGTATGGTAAGAACATAACAAGATATACCGAGGACATGTATAAAAAATATGTTGAAAATGACTATTTTTAAAGATTAGCAAAGATTATTAACCATAAGCAAGGGGTGTAAATGTATGGAAAGTACTGATGTTATAAATGAAATTAGAGGTATATTACCTCGTAACTCAATTGGAAAATATGATTTACTAACTATTTTTACACATAAAACCGTTTTTGATAAAATTGTAAAAGTACTATCATTGGATTTTCAAAATAAAGTAGATTATGTGGCTGCCCCAGAAGCAATTGGATGGATACTAGGCACTGCCATAGCCAAAGAACTTGGAGTGGGGTTTATTGGAGTAAGAAAAGGTGATAAGCTGCCATACGCAAAAGAAGAGATTATTTCGACACATTTTACCGACTATTCAGGTCAAGATAAAAGCTTTGAAATATCTAAGAGTTCTATTGTGAGGAACAAAAGAGTTTTGATTGTAGATGATTGGATAGAGACAGGTTCTCAAATGAAGGCTTTAATAGCTTTGTTAGAGAAATTGGATTGCAGCATTATTGGGTTGGCTACTATTGGGATTGATATAAATGAGGTTACTCAAAAATGGATAGACAGCAGTTTTGTAGCTTATATTGGCTCAAACATATAATAAACCGAAAGAAAATCTTGAATCAAAATTTTGGATGGCGTTAATTTACAATACAACGAAAGATGTTTACTCTTTTTTTATAAATTTTAAGAGGCGTTAAAAAACAGTTTTCAGACGAAAGGAGATCGAAGTTGAGTATAGATTTAAGTAACAAAAAAATTCCGAAAGAAGCAATTCAAGCATTAAAAACTATAGCGGAACTACTTGATAATATGTTAATTGGGGTGTATTTGTATGGTTCGGCAGTAATGGGTGGTTTACGTATGAATAGCGATGTAGATATTTTGGTAATAACAAATCAAAGTTTATCTGAAAAAACTCGAAGGAATCTTACAAATAGGTTAATGCTTATATCTGGGAAAATAGGAAACATAAAAGATATGAGGCCTCTTGAAGTTACGGTCATAAATCAAAAGGATATTGTCCCTTGGCATTTCCCCCCCAAATATGAATTTATGTATGGCGAGTGGCTAAGAGAGCAGTTTGAAAAGGGAGAAATTCCTGAGTCGACTTATGATCCGGATTTAGCAATACTTTTAGCACAACTAAGAAAAAATAGTATTAACCTTTTGGGACCAAAGGCAACAGAAGTAATTGAGCCTGTGCCAATGACAGATATTCGAAAAGCAATTAAAGAATCGTTGCCCGGGTTGATAGCTAGCATTAACGGTGACGAACGCAATGTGATTTTAACTTTAGCCAGAATGTGGCTGACAGCATCTACTGGTGAAATTCGCTCAAAAGATCTGGCAGCTGAATGGGCGATACCTCAATTACCCGATGAGCATGCTACTTTACTCAACAAAGCGAGAGAGGCTTATTTAGGAGAGTGTGTTGACAAGTGGGAAGGAATGGAATCTGAGGTGGCTGAACTCGTTAATCATATGAAAAAGTCTATAGAGTCTTCCCTTAATATCCAATTACCTTTTCGAATAGTTTAAATATAACAAAGACTAGTTGTTAATGTGCATTATTGATTGCTTCGATATGTTCCCCCATATATCAGTTTCTTAAAAAATAATCAAAATACCGTTGATACGTTCCCGCGAACGAAAGGGTTAAAAATCAGCTTAAGACATCAATGCCATCAACTCGAGCCATGGTGTTAGAGGAAACATATCTACACTGAACCTTTTAATTTTACCTATACTTTTTAATTATTTTGACTGAATGAATGTAAGGGTAT
>ERZ791922.717-NODE-717-length-17514-cov-3.139069_pt1 | contig 17514 bp, 15 predicted proteins | sample MGYA00510134_ERZ791922 | MGnify/ENA primary metagenome ERZ791922 (study PRJEB30046, sample SAMN00792101) | human gut metagenome | study: EMG produced TPA metagenomics assembly of the A metagenome-wide association study of gut microbiota in type 2...
TGGACATGAAATGTCGCTTTTTGTCTTTGAATTGTACTATCTTCTTCTCTTATTCATCTGTAAAATAATCTGTGCAAGGGCAATTACCGCCACAAATAAGATGATAAAGAATGGAGCTGTATCTCCTGTCACCGGTACTTTTCCATTTGTATTTGTCTGGTTCTGTACCTGACCGGCTTTTTTATCAAGTTTTTTCACTGCATCTGTCAATGCATTTAATGCAGCATCTACTTGTTCCTGTGAAGCATCTGCTTTCTTCAAGACTGCTTCTGCATTTTTTAAAGCCGTTTCATATACAGCCCAGCTTTCTGCTGTATAATCTGCTTGTTTGTACTTGGATAAGCATGCATCGTAATATTTCTGAAGTTTTGACTTGTCTACAGACATCGGCAATTTTGCGATTGCCTGCTCCTCTGTTGCTCCACATGCCTGACAAGTTCTTCTTTCAAGACCTTCTTCTGCCTGTGTCGGCTCTTTTACAACTTCCCACTGTCCAAACTTATGTCCAAGCGGAGCAATCTCTGTGCTTTCCTGTATAGTCAAGCCACAATCTGTACACACTTCTTTGCCTGTTGCTCCCGGTTCTGTACATGTTGGTTCTTTTTTCCCTTGTATTTCTGTATTCTGATGTTCACATGCCTTAAAGGTTGCTGAGATTTCTACATTTTCATTTGATTCAACCGTATAACGATTGACCGCCCCTACAGAAGTTCCATTCACCTTGACATCCTCAATTGTGTAACCTTGATTCGCTTTTATTGCAAATGTTTTCATCTTGCCGGCAATGATCTGCATTGTTCCGTCTTCTGACAACGTTCCTGTGACCGGTGCAATTGTGCCATTTGCGCCTGGTTTTGTAGTAATTGTGATCTTCTTCGGCTCAACAACTTTATAAAGTGCGATTTCTGCCGCCGTCGGATGATCCCCGCCTGCCATTGTCTTAGCTGTAAAACGAATCCTGTTTGTTGTAACCTTTTCCGGGAACACTACTTCCTGCGGAGTTGTAGAAACTCCATGTCGTTTGAACGTTCCTGTGCAGACCGTTTTCCATTGTACCGGATCTGCCGCCTCCGTATCGCCTTCCGGAATCACAGCTGCTTCTATTACATATTCGCCGATTGTTCCTGCATCTGCAACGTCTAATCTTGGCAAATACGTCATTTTACCTAATTCTGTCACTTCTTTTAATGGTATTTCCACAGAAATTCCATCCGGATTATCTTTTAATTTTCCGTTTGCCCAGTTTGCATGCCAGAATGTACCGGTATCTTCATCAAAAGCTTTTTCAATACCTTGTTGATGTGCTGTCTCCTCAGAAGTTGCTGTCGGTGTTCCATATGCGGATTTTTCCAGCTTCTCCGTCGAAATTTCTTCCGGCTGTCCCTCCTGATCCTGAATGATAATTTTTGCTTTTGAATTGAATCCGAGAATCAGTTTTTCATCCTTTGTAGATAATTCTTCTGTAAAATACTGTTCTCCGGTTGTATTTGTATTTCGTCTTGTGATCACAACAAAGTCTTTTTCTTTTTCTCCGTCTTTGAATGTAATCGTTGCAGTTCCTTCTGTATCAAAATCATCCTGTATTGCCGTTCCCGGATTCGGAGATACTGTTACAGTTGCCTCTCCTTTACTTCCTCCGATACGTACCAGCTTCATCTTCATCTCAGAGTCTTCTTTCATTGTATACTCTGCTTTTTCCACTCCGATCATTCCAAGACCGCCATTATTTATTACATAAGCGCCTTCAATTCCGATTGCTTTGCTGTTATCTGTAACTTCTAACCGGAGGGTATGCGCTCCATCCTCTAAATCCTCGGAAGTATAGATGATCTGTCCCACTGCTCTCTTTCCGGCATTCGTATTGATTTCTTTCGTATCTTTGCCATCTATCGTGACACTTGCTGTTCCATGTCCGGAATCCAATGTACCGACGAGATAAATCTTAGATCCGGTAAAGTTAATTTCAAATGATGCGCCTTTTTTCGCCCATGCATTTGTTCCATTCAAATACTGTGTACCACTTTCCATCGTCCAGCCGGAGGAACTAAAAGAAAATTCCTTATCTCGCTCATCGATCACCTGCATACCTTCCGGCGCTGCTGACGGAAGTTCAAAATCAACTGTCGCTTTGTACACGCCCACCTCTGTAAGCATTGGAACAGCACTGGTTGTAGTCACTGTAATCCGGATCTTATCTGCTTTTACAGCGCCTTTTCTGCAAAGTCTTTTTGCTCCGATTGTTGTTCCCTGATCAAAAACTTTCCAGTCGCTGTCGCCATTGCTATATTCCACTTTAAACTGTTTGATACGCTGTCCGAACTGAATTGCTTCTTCAACTGAAACAACATCAAATGTTTTTGCTTCACCCAGATCTATCACCAGTGAACCGGTTGTTGTTCCATCTTCCACTGTCCAGTATGTATCATCCTGCCCGTCCAGAACATTCTCAGGTGAAAATGCCAAATCATTTCCACGAACCTCCGTCGCTCTTGCAGTACCATGTGTTGCAAGATTTGATTTGAAGGTATCTTTGATATTCTGCCCAAATTCAGTTACTCGATTTAAGATTGCATCATCTATTTTTCCTTGCGTATTCGGCGGTATATTTAAAAGCAGCGGGGAATTATGTCCTACAGAATTAAAATACATACCTGCAAGATCTGCAACACTCTTTGGTGTGTTCTTCTTTGTCCCCCAAAACCAACCTGAAGTAATACGTGCATCACTTTCCGGTACTGTCCACTGGTTTCCATCTTCATAACCTGCCGTAAAACCACCTACATTATTGCTGTCGATTTTATTTGTCTCATAATCTACTTTTGACTTAGACCAGGTTTGCTCATTTGCATATCCATTTTCATTTCCGATCCAACGAACAGTTGTGTATGCCTCTGCTCCAAAGAGCATACAATCTGATTCATAACCGGCATCCTTTCCCTCATACTTTTGAATTGTCTCAAACCATTTTTCAAAAGTATACTCCTGATATCCGGCTCCGCTTCCTTTTGCACCGTCCATCCAGACTTCTTTAAAATGACCATCGTTTCCATACTTATCATCGCTTAAAATCTCAATCAACTGATTGTTATAATATTCATTATAATCTCTGGATTCTTTTGCATCTTTTTCCTTTACTTCATCCCAAGTCATTCCATCCAAAGGTTTCTGTCCGGTAACTTGTCCCTGACTATTATAAATCGGCTGTACTAAAGGTTTTCCATCCTTATCCTTATAACCGTAACTGTCATCATGAATATCCCAAGGAGACAGATACAATCCCATATCTACATCATATTCTGTACAGGCAGCAGAAATTTCTGCCAGTACATCACCTTGCAGCCCATCATAATTATAATTCTTGTAACTTGTGGACTCTACATCATATTCTGTATGCTTACTGTTCCAAATGCAAAATCCGTCATGATGCTTTGCAGTCACAATTAATTTTTCAAATCCGGCTTCTTTTATCGTTTTTACAAACGTATCCGCATCAAAGTCTGCTTCCAGCTTAAAAATATCATCTGGCGTTCTGGAACCATAATTTTCACCCCACTCAATTTCATTGAATGTATTTGGTCCAAAATGACAAAATGCCGCAAGCTCCTGCTTCTGATACTCATATTGATTTTCATTTGGTAAAACCTTATCTTTTGCCGGTTCTTTTGTCTGTTTTTCTGACAAAGATTCTTCTCCTACTAAATCAGAATCTTTTGCCATTGCAGGAACTGATTCCGCAAAAAAGAGCTGACCAGCCATCACTCCTGCCAAAAGCAGACTCCATAGTTTTTTCCTTTTCATAACTTTCTCCTTTTTCCTTTATTCTCCCTTAATATATTCTGTTGTATTTTACCATTTCTTTTCCCCCGAAACAATTGTATTCCCAAATCCATTTCTTTTTCTACATAAGCACTAAATTCTTTCAACTTTCCGCTTAAATTCACCCTTTTTTTCATATATAGTGCACAATAGTTATATTTAAACTATACCATCTTCCTCATTTTCTCCAAGATTCGTTTTTCCATACGCGACACCTGTACCTGCGAAGTTTTCAACAATTTCCCCACTTCCGTTTGTGTCCGGTCTGCAAAATATCGCAAATAAATTACTTCCCTTTCTTCCGCGCTCAATGTTTCTAAAAGCTGCTGCAATACAAGAATATCCAATACTTTTTCTTCTCGTTTTTCTTCTTCCTCTATCTTGTCCACAAGCTGGATTTCCTGTCCTTCACTTTGATGGATTGGTTTGTAAATAGATTCCACCTCGCTTCCCGCCTCCATTGCTTGAACAATCTCTTCTTTTTCTATCTGTAGTTTCTCTGAAAGTTCTTCAATTGTCGGTTCTCTTCCATATTGATTCACCAGTTCTTCCCTTGCCTGAAATATTTTATAGGACAGTTCTTTCAAGGAACGGCTTACTTTAATCATGCCGTCATCCCGAAGATATCGTTTGATTTCTCCACTGATCATCGGAATGGCATACGTGGAAAATTTTACATCAAAGGATAAATCAAATTTGTCAATTGCTTTTAACAGACCGATACTGCCAATCTGAAACAAGTCTTCCGTATCTGTTCCGCGTCCGTAAAACCGCTTTACCACACACCAGATGAGCCCCACATTTTCTTCTACCAGTTGTTCTCTCGCTTTTTTATCTCCATCGTGCGCCTGTCTGATCAAAGCGATTGTGTGGTCCATAGATCTCTTCCTTTTCCAATTCTTTTTTCCATTTTTACAATAGTTCCCTCGCCGGGAGCAGATTCCACTTCTACCTTATCCATAAATGCCTCCATAAATGCAAAACCCATCCCGGAGCGGTCCATTTCCGGTTTGGTCGTATACATCGGAAGAAGTGCCTGCTCCACATCTTCGATTCCGCATCCGCTGTCTTTTACCTGTACAGAAAACAGATTTTCCTCAATCTTACAGCGCACCGACACCTTATGATATGTATCTTCATATCCATGGATAATCGCGTTGGTCACCGCCTCTGAAACCGCTGTTTTCACATCGGACACTTCTTCCACCGTAGGATTTAACTGCGTCAGAAATGCAGCTACTGCTACACGCGCAAACCGTTCATTCTCTGAACGACTGTCAAAAATCACTTCCATTTCGTTTGTATTCTTCATTCTCTTTCCTCCTCATATATCTGCATAATTTTTGTCACGCCTGACAAAGTCAACACTTTTTTCATTCTAGGATTGGCATGTACTGCCCACACTTCGCCTCCGATCAGGCGGATCAGACGATACCGCCCCATAATTGCTCCAATTCCGGAGCTATCCATAAACTCCGTCATTTCAAAATCAAAAATAACATACTTGATATGATTTTTTTCAATTACCATATCTGCATTTTTCCGGATTTCCTCTGCCTGATGATGATCCACCTCTCTCGGCAGATAAATCGTCAGACAGTTTTCCTGAACCTGATACTTCATATTGTTCCTCCTTGTAATTGATTTTTTCAAAAAAAGCGAAAAAAAGAGAAAGTCAAATCCTTCTCTGGATTTTCCCTTCTCTTTTGTAAATTTCTTTTATTCTGTTTTCTATTTTTTACTGTGCTGCACCTTCTGCATTCGCCTCCGCATTTGCCTGAGCAATCGCATCAAGATTTGTCTTAGCTTCTGCCGCATACTCAGAACCCGCAAATGATTTATTACACTTTGTCAGATACGTGGTTGCTGTTTCACTGTCTCCGCTTCGCAGATACGCCAATCCTAAATTAAGAAGCGCTCCTCCTGATTCGTAAGATGCGTCCATCCGCACTACCTTTGTTAAATAATCAATTGCATTCTCATAATTTGCCGCATTCAAAGACTCCACTCCAGCAGCATATCTTGTCTGACATGCTTCCGGAAAAACAGCCGCTTTCATCTCGTCATATTTTGCCTGTCCTTTACTTCCCAGTGAATCTCTGGTGATATTTAACAGGGTATCTGACAATGCTTCCGCTTCATAATTTTCTGCTTGAAATTCTTCATAAGCCGCCATTAAATTTTCGTAACTATCTGCTGTACTTGCAGCGGTCTGTGCTGCTGCCTCAGAATTTTCATTGGCACTGCGATACTGATCCAATGTTCTTGTCTGGGCGCTGATCTGTGCCTCCAACGCATTGATTCGCTCACTGGACTCGATCATCTGTTTATTGATCTTATCGTTCCGCTTTTCCTCAGCGGCCGGAGCAATTAAAAACCAGACAACTGCCGCCCCGATCAGAATACCAATGATAATATTCAGTACCGTAAATTTTCCTGCCAAAAGTTTCAGTGCACTTTGTGCCGGCTGGATAATGGTTTCATTTCCAAGATTATATTCAACTGCATTCTTCGCCTGATTTTTTCCACCTTTACGGTTCTTTTTTTCACGCACAGATGTCAGTTCATGGATATAACGCAGTGTCATTTCATTTGTCGTATCCAGCTTACGTGCAGTACGCAGCGCCTGCTGAGCTTTTGCATACTGTTCTGTATGCAGATAAAGCAACGCCAATAACTGATATGCCTTTAAAAAAGTAGGATGCGATGCGATCACTTTTTTTAACTGGATAATCGCCATATCCTCGCCATCCTGTTCGCAATATACAAGACACTGGTTATACATCTTGACTGCCTGATTGATTCTCTCTAATTCCTTTGCAGAATTCTGTATATTTTTAATATAATCATTTGCAATATTGTCTCTGGGGCGCAGATTCTTACTGATGATCCACTCTACCAGCGCCTCTGCCACTTCCCCTCTTCCATAATACACAAGTCCCAGAAGATTCCGCGCAGCAATATTTCCCCTGTTATATTGCAGACTGCGCCGAAGAGATGTAATCGCACCGGACATATCACGAATCTGAGCCTTCCTCAGACCATCATTGTACCAGTAATTGGACTGCGTGATGATTTTTTTCGTATAATCCATTTACATCCACCTACTTATTTTTGTTCCATCACCTGTTTCAAAAGATCTGTCATATCAGACAAATCCTCTTGATAAACAGCATCTTCTATATCTTCCACTTCCAGACTCGGCTTGAACTTTTTTAACTCTTCTTCATAATCCAGCATCACGAATCCTCCTTACTTACAGCTACTTTTCACGTTGTTCCATCAATTCCTTGATCATTCCTACCAGATATAAAGAACCCAGGCAATACACCCTTCTTCCATTCTGGTTGTTCATTATATACTTCCATGCATCTGCGAGTGTTTCCATCTCCAATACAGGTCTGTCCGTAAATCTGCGGAACGTTTCTGTCAGTGTTCCCCGGTCTTCCGCACGCTTGTCCTGAATCTGTGTTACCAGGTATAATTCTGCATCAACCTGCCTGCACAAATATGCAATCATCTGTTCATAATCCTTATCCTGTACTGCCGAAAACAGCAAGATCGTTCCCTGACCGGATGGATTCCTCTTCACGCTCTCTGCAAATCGTTCAACCGCACTGATATTGTGTGCTCCATCTATGTAAATATCCGGCTGCACTTCTTCCATACGCCCCTGCCAGATTACCTGTTCCAATGCTTCCCGCCATGCCCTTAGCTGTTTCTTTTCCTGAAACAACAACCGCATTACTTCTAATGCCAGACAGGCATTTTCCGGCTGATAGATTCCGGTATTATGAAGTTTCCAGGTAACATCTTCATAATACGCACTCACACAGGAAAATGCAATAGATTTATTCTGAATTCCCAGAATTTTGAACGCATTTTTCCCGATTTTTTTACACCGGTTTCCGAGATTTTTCGCAGTCTCTTCAATCACACGATTGCTCTCTTCTGCGCCTTCTATATATACGACCGGCGTACCTTTTTTGATGATTCCGGCTTTCTCAGCGGCAATCTCCTCTAATGTATCTCCCAATAATTCTGTGTGATCATATCCAATCGACGTGATCACTGAGCACACCGGCTGCTCTACCGTATTTGTCGCATCCAGTCGTCCGCCCAGTCCGGTTTCCAACACTGCGTATTCTACTTTTGCTTCTGCGAACGCAGTCACCGCCATTCCGAATAAAAATTCAAAAAAGGTCGGATGTGGAAGATTTACTTCCTGCATCCGCCCTACTGCTGCCTGAACCTTTTCAAATACGGACAGAAACTGCTCATCCGAAAGCATTTCTCCATTCACAACAATCCGTTCGTTTATTCTTACCAGATGTGGAGATGTAAAAAGCCCTACGCTCTTTCCCTGTGCCCGGAGCATCGCATCCAGATATGCACATACAGAACCTTTTCCATTGGTTCCGGCCACATGAATCACTTGAAAATGCTGTTCTGGATGCCCCAAATACTGTAAAAACAGCCGGGTATGCTCTGGTTTATTTTTACTGGTAAATTTCGGAATGCTTAAAATAAACTCGGTTGCTTCCTGATATGTCATAACTCTCCTGTCTACTACTTATCTTCTTTTGTTTCTTCTGTTACAAAGGCATTTCTTCCAACTTCTACTTCCGTCTCTTCTGTCGGAAGTTCTGTCAACTTCCCGTCTTTATACTCATACTTAACCGACGTGCGGAAAATCGTATTGCTGGAGCCAACCTGTGCCGCCTGCACGATATCCCCATCTTTTAGTTCTGATTTTTTCAAATCTACTCTCGTATTATTCAAAAACGTGGTTGCCTGTTTCTCCCCGTTAATATAAATCTTTGTCTGCTTTGTAAAGTTCTCGCCATAAACACTACAGCTTCCATCAATCTGTTCTATGAGATTTGTAATCGAAGTATCTTTTACCCCCATTACCATATGGCCTTCTGTAATCGGCGCTCCGCTTTCTTCATATACATAACGGTCTCCATAGAGAATGTCGTACTGCAGTAATTCCAAATCTGCCAGATAATTTTTAGTCTGATGCCGCTGCTGATGATAATTAAATACCGTACCGGTATGAATATCAAGCCGCTCCAATACCTCAGCCATAATCTGATATGCCGGATAATTTCCATCCTTCTTCTCCAAACCGATATTATCCCAGATTACATAATTGGTATTGTACAGATATTTACTCTTCATATCTTTTGCCTGCAAATCCATTGTCGGCAAATGATCTCCGTAAAATACAACAACTGTCGGTTCGCCACGTTTTTCTAATGCAGCAACCAAATCTCCCGCGAATTTGTCCATCTCATATACCTGATTGACATAATACTCCCAGGCATTCCGCTTTTCTTCGTCTTCTACCCCACTGACTGTAATCGCCGGATTTTCTATGATCTGTTCTGTTGGATATTCCCCATGTCCCTGTACACTAATCGTAAATACAAAATCCTGATTCTCAGTTGTATCCATCGATTCCAGAATATTTGGAATTAAAATATCATCTGTTGCCCAGCCATTTGGAGTAGTCCGAAGAATGTTCATAAATTCTTTACTCGTAAAATGGTCAAAGCCCATGTGATTAAACACCTGTGCCCGGCTATAAAAATTACCACCGTTGTTATGAAGTGCTTCGGAACCATATCCCAGTTCTCCCAATGCAGTCGCCGCACTTTCGATCACCTTTGTCTTACCATACGTCTTATAAGGATACTCTCCTGGTCCAAAGAATCGCATACTCATTCCGGTAAGCACCTCAAACTCTGTATTTGCAGTTCCTGCACCTACAGACGGCACTTTAAAATATCCTGACGAATATTTCTGATACATTTTTCTCAGATTCGGAATCGGATCTTCTGAAAACTGCAGCCACTCTACTTCTGTAGGATCAAAATATGACTCCAGCTGCACAACGACAATATTAGGCAATTCTTCTTCACTTCTTCCGGTCTCACTCACATTCAGAGCTCCATTATTGTCAATGGCTGCCATAGTCTCTTCGCTATAACCGGATGGTTCCGAGATTCCTGTGTTAAACAAACTTGCTGTAAAACAATAAGGAAATCCATAATCTTCATATGCAAAAGCAATATTTCCAAAATAATTCGATACTACACGCTGATCAATTGCAATATTAGTCAACAGCATGTACGCGCCTATCCAGCAGCCAACTCCAATCAGCGCCAGAAAACGATGCATCTTTCCAGTGTACTGACCTCCTCGTCTCCACATGGACACGACCCAGATTACAACTGCGCCGATTCCAACAATCAATAAAATCAATTCTATTGTTGAAAAATAATTTCCGGTCAAAGAAAGTGCATCTGACAACACTTTCAAATCTTGTGCATTAAACGGCGTTACTCGTTTCAATAACAGATATCCGTTGCAGGTCCCTAGGAACAGCCAGAATACACTGAGCAGGATCCGGGCAAACACCCGCCGCCGCACCAGATACACAATTGAAAATGTTACGGTAATCAAGAATGCATTAAACAAAAACGGCAGCGGCGTTCCCACCATATAATCCCACGCCTCAAACAGCGAGTGACGTGAGACTACTTCGATAAGGAAATTCAAGATACAAGCCAGCAGGAAATGAAACAGCGGTGAGAGTAAATTCATCACCCGGTATACCGGCTGCATTTTCTTTGCAAACTTGCTGTTTCTTCTCTGCTCCAAAATGTGTTCACGCCTTGCCTTCCTTGCCTGCCATGACGCTTTGATGTCTTCTTTATTCAAATTTTTGATTTTCTGAAAAAAACCTCTGATATTTGGCTTTTTTATATGAATTTGTTTCATTCAAGACCTCTTTTTAATCCTGCGATACGCTCTTGTACCTGAGAAAGCATCTGGGTGTATTTCTCCAGTTTTTCTTTTTCCTCCTGTACCTTTGCTGCCGGAGCCTTGCTTACAAACCGCTCGTTCGACAACATTCCTTTTGCTCTCGCAATTTCTTTTGTCAGTTTCTCTTCTTCTTTTTGCAGACGCTCCAGTTCCTGCTCAAAATCAACCAAGTCTTCCAGCGGAAGATATACCGTTGCTCCCGGAACTACGATTGATACAGCGTCTTCTGCAATCTCTTTCTTTTCTGTATTTACAAGAATTTCATTTGCCAGCATCAACGGCATTGCTGAATCTTTCAAGCTGTCCACACCTTCCAGAAGACTCTGGTCTTCGCTGATTACAAACACTTTTGTACGGCGGTTGTTCGGCACGTTCATCTCTGCACGCATATTACGGATTCCTCTTGTAATATCTTTGACATGCTCCACAATTGCCTCGTCTGCCGGGAAGTTCCACTCTTCTTTGTATACCGGCCAGGAAGACATCATCAGAGATTCCTCTTCCGGAACAAGAACACTGTAAATTTCTTCTGTAATAAACGGCATAAACGGATGCAGCAGTTTCAGCGCATTTCCAAGAACGGTTTTCAATACCCACAATGCACAATTTGCCTCTTCCGGTTTTTCCTCTGCATGGTAAATGCGGTATTTTGCCATCTCTACATACCAGTCACAGAACTCATCCCAAACAAAGTCATACACTTTCTGTACCGCGATTCCAAGTTCGAATTTATCCATATTCTCTGTTACATCTTTTGCCAATGTATTGACTCTGGATAAAATCCAACGGTCTGCCGCTGTAAAGAGCTTATGATCCGGCTCTGCAATTACATTTTCCTTCATATTCATCAGGATGAAACGGGATGCATTCCATACTTTATTTGCAAAGTTACGGCTTGCCTCCACTCTTTCATTATAGAAACGCATATCATTTCCCGGTGCATTTCCTGTAACCAATGTCAAACGCAGGGCATCTGCACCGTATTGGTCGATAATTTCCAATGGATCGATTCCGTTTCCGAGAGATTTACTCATCTTTCGTCCCTGAGAATCACGAACCAATCCATGAATCAAAACAGTATGGAACGGTGACTTGCCTGTATGCTCCAATCCGGAGAATACCATACGGATTACCCAGAAGAAAATAATATCATATCCGGTTACCAATACGTCTGTCGGATAGAAGTAATCCAAGTCTTCTGTCTTCTCCGGCCATCCAAGGGTAGAGAACGGCCACAGTGCAGAACTGAACCATGTATCCAATGTATCTTCATCCTGTGTAAAATGTGTGCATCCACAGTGCGGACATTTCTCCGGCATCTCTCTTGCCACTACAAATTCGCCGCACTCATCACAGTAATAAGCCGGAATCCGGTGTCCCCACCAGATTTGACGGGAAATACACCAGTCTTTGATATTTTCCAGCCAGTGTAGGTAAATCTTGTTAAAACGCTCCGGAACGAATTTTAATTCGCCTGTTTTCAGCGCCTCGATTGCAGGTTTTGCCAACTCTTCCATCTTCACAAACCACTGCTGTTTGATAAGCGGCTCTACAGTTGTTCCACAACGGTCATGTGTTCCTACATTATGAGAATGTGGCTCAATCTTCACCAGATATCCCTGTTCTTCCAAATCTTTGACGATGGCTTTTCTTGCCTCGTAACGATCCATACCTGCATACTTGCCACCCTTTTCGTTGATGGTAGCATCGTCATTCATAATATTGATTTCCGGCAGGTTATGACGTTTTCCAACTTCAAAGTCGTTCGGGTCATGAGCCGGTGTAATCTTCACTGCTCCGGTTCCAAACTCTTTGTCTACATAATAATCTGCAACGATTGGGATTTCTTTATTCACCAACGGGAGCAAAACATTCTTACCGACAATGTCTTTGTATCTCTCATCATCCGGATGTACCGCAATTGCAGTATCACCAAGCATTGTCTCCGGACGTGTAGTCGCAATCTCAAGGAAACGGTCTGTTCCTACGATTGGATATTTGATGTGCCAGAAATGTCCTGCCTGTTCCTCATGCTCAACCTCTGCATCTGAAAGAGACGTCTTACATACCGGACACCAGTTGATGATTCTGGAACCTTTGTAAATATATCCTTTTTCATATAATTTAATAAATACTTCTTCTACTGCTTTGGAACATCCTTCGTCCATTGTAAAACGTTCTCTGTCCCAATCACAGGATACACCCAGCTTTTTCAACTGTCCTTCGATTGTTCCGGCATACTCTTCCTTCCACTGCCATGTGCGCTCTAAAAATCCTTCGCGACCCAGTTCTTTTTTATCAATGCCTTCTTCTTTTAATTGATTGGTAACCTTTACTTCTGTAGAAATTGCCGCATGGTCTGTTCCCGGAATCCACAGTGCATTGTATCCTTCCATTCTCTTATAACGAATCAGAATATCCTGCAGGGTATTGTCAAGTGCATGTCCCATGTGCAGCTTTCCGGTAATATTCGGTGGCGGCATTACCGTTGTAAATGGTTTTTTACTTCTGTCTACTTCTGCGTGAAAATACTTATTCTCACACCATCTCTCATACAACTTTTCTTCAATCTCTTTTGGATTGTAAGTCTTTGCTAATTCCTTGCTCATTATTGCCTCCTTGTGCTTTCCTCTTTACTCTCATTCTTAATGGCAGTTCACGAGATTTTCACAATTCTTACATTAAAAAACGCCCTTTACAAAATTGTAAAGGGCGAAACAAATCCGCGGTACCACCTTTTTTTCTGCAACAGAGTTTTTCTCTTCTCCCTCTGCTTACAGCTCTTGGTTCTGTAACGTGAACCACTCCGGAATACCCTCTATCTCTATTCGGATATTCGGTTCAGAAGCTACCTTCCACAATTCTTACTCTGAAGCAGCCTTCCAGCCAATGAACTGCTCTCTCTGTCAGAAGTCCTTATGTACTCCTCTTCCTCATCACCTGTTATATCTTCAAATATATCATAATCGTCTGCGGCCTCGCAAAACCATTACAAATTGTTAACAATAAATTAACTACTGATTATAATATCTTTCAAGTAATGATTTGTCAAGGAGTTTAGGGAAACTTAAGATTTCGTATCTATTTCCATTCTGCAAACAAATCAGGCTCATATACGCCCGTCTTAATCAGATTCTGGAAAGATTCCACAACAACCGGTTTATCCTCCTTATATGTAACGCCAAACCACTTGTCTGTTGTTTCCAATACCTTTACGCTAACCTTTCCTTCCTGAAGCAATTCATCAATATAAATCGGAAGCAGATATTCCGCCTTCTCCTCATTTCCGTCCATTTTTTCAAAGAATTCCACAAATCCCTTTTCCAGCATCTGGATAAACTCCGGTGTCAATCCCCACATATTCATAGATACATAAGACATCGGGTCAATCAAGCGCAGACCATTTTCCTCATCAACAGCTGCTCCGTCAGCAGTCTTCACAATATTTGAAGTCTCATGAACGCCTGTCAGATATGCATCTGCATCCAACTGGCAGACTCCTCTCGTAACACCGCCGTTTTCACTCAATGTATTTTTCAAAATAAATCCTGCCATACAGAATTCCGCTGCTTTTTCCGGCGTATATCCCTGCAGAAAACCATGCAGTTTCACAAAAGCCTCTTTTCCATAATAATCATCTGCATTAATTACCGCAAACGGCTCTTTGATAATCTCTCTGCACGCCAATACAGCCTGTCCTGTCCCCCATGGTTTCTTCCGACCTTCCGGTATTGTAACCCCTTCCGGCAGGTCATCCATCTCCTGAAACGCATATGCTATCTCTACGCCCTTCAAAGCGCACAGCTGTTCCATACGATTTCCGATCGCCTCTCGAAAATCCGCCTCAATATCCCGGCGAATAATGAAAACGATCTTATCAAAGCCTGCCTCTACCGCATCGTGAATGGAATAATCCATGATAATCTCTCCGTTTGGTCCAACCGGCTCCAACTGCTTAATTCCTCCACCGAATCTGGAACCAATTCCGGCAGCCATAATTACCAATGCTGTTTTCATCGTTCTTACCCTCCATCATTTTAAATGTTATTCTCATAGTACACCAAATCTGAATATTTTGGAATAAAAACTTTGCAAAACAATTTATAAAAACAACTCTTCTTCTCTGACACAATGATTTTTCAATTCCCCTACCAGAGCTTGCAGCGCATCTATGACATGAGGCCGAATATCTCCGCCGATCAATACAAACATGATATCATCACCGACATTCAGCGTTCCCTCATTCAGCCACACTCTGACATAACCAATCCCAGGCATCCGGCGGGCGTCTTCCACTGCCCGCTCCACTCGCTCTGCATCATAGGAAAAGACCATTCCGGTAACTTCGGCTGCACTCTCATCCCCTTGCCGCACCTTCGCCTTCGCACTCTGACGGACAACTCCGTTGTGGAACAAGTACATCCCGCAAGCCGGAGCACTTGCATCCGCCTTTGCCTCCTTCATCCATACATCCATGGACGGAATAATTTTTTTCTGCTTTTCCATCCTCTTTTCCTCTCATTTCCCTTACTGTGCATCCGGCATAATAACCGCCGCAATAAAGTATGCCAAAACTGCACTTCCAAAACTACATACAGTAACCAATACCCAGCCCAGTCTTACCAAGGTAGGGTCGATATTAAAATATTCTGCAATGCCTCCACACACACCACAAATCATACGATTTACTTTTGAACGATACAATCTTTTCATCTTTCTCTTCTCCTTTTCTTAATCAATTTATACTCCACTGAATCCAATCGTAACTTCTCCGGCTCCGCACTCCACTTCTATCATTGCATTGCCGCCCATAATTGTTCTTTCCTTTATGATTCCGCTGTATTCCTCGTTGCCAATTCGAATCACACCGGCTCCACATTCCATAGAATAACTATAATCCTGCTGCGTTCCGCTAAGCTGCATATCTACTTTTCCAATGCCGCAGTCAATGCTTGCCTCACCGCTTATCGTTCCTGCTAAATTCACTTCCCCGGCGCCCACTTTAAGCTCTGCTGTATTGGCTTGTAAATTCTGAAGATCCACAACTCCGGCACCCACTTCAACCTCCAGTTCTCCTACATGAAGTTGTTCTGCCTCCAAAACACCGCCGCCAATGGAAAAACTCATCTGTGTAAGTTTCCCTTTTGGAATTTTCATTGTCAGCGTAGGAGCCGGAGTATTTCCCAGCCCTCTCATTATCGGTTTCCAGTTATTCTCATCGCGAATCTGAATCTTCAGCTCATTTCCCTCTTTCAGCATAACCAATTCTCCCGCTACACGTGAAGGAATGTTGCTTGTTTCAAATTCCAGCTCTGTCCCCGTACTTTCCTGAAGTACAACTTTGAGATGGGAAAGGTCTACATCCAGTTGCTGAATCCCCTCCAAACTACAGGTACTTCCATTTGTAATTACACTTGCATTTGCAAATCGTTCTTCCAAATCTACATCATCCTGAAAATCATCGTCATCATAATCATCGTCGTCAAACTCATCGTCTATTGGGTCGATTCGTTCTACACTCTGCTCCACTGTCTGTTCCACACGATGCCCGGAATCCCAAAGCGCTGCCTGCACACTTCCAAAGGTCGCTCCCATTACCACTCCTGTAATTGCCAGAACCAACCCCAGACCGGCAACACTTGCACATACAATCCAGAATATTTTCCATCCCTTTTTCATCTTTTTCACACCTCCGTTTTTGCCTTATGATAAAAAGGCCATCTACAGATATTTACCAAAATCCGGAACATTGCCGGATACATTACCATACAAAGTTTTACCGTTGCGGCAGTTCCAATCAGTCCGACTACGAAAATCAGCAAGCCACTGCCCACTGATAACAAGCCTGCCGGAAGTGCCACCACCAACAGCGGAATCCCTACTACGATTACTACCAAACCAGCACCCATGATTGCGACCGCTCCCAAAACGAGTCCTGCAAAAAAGGAAAACGCCGCGATAACAATTCCAAGGGCTGCAACTACAAGACCAAAGCCCACCGGAAGGATGATTGGCGCCCCAATCAAAACAATCAGCACAATTAATAAAATCTTCAATCCATTACTGGTCTTCGGCGGCTCCTGTACGTCCCCGGGTCTCACCGGTAATTCCTGTGCTCCGCCTTCTGCCTGAAACTCCTTTTTCAAATCTGCTTTGATTGTTTCCGCAACCTTTTCCGGGCTTTCCAATTCCCGAATCACTTCTGCCTCATGCTCAGCTCCTGCATCCTCAAAATAATCTCTATAATACTGAAGTGCCTCATCTCTTTCCTCTTTCGAAATATCGGATAAGAGGATTTCCAATCTTCTCATAAATTCATTCCGATTCATCTTATCACACCTCCCTCGAAAATCTCTTGAATCTTCTTCGAATAGTTTTTCCACTCTACCTTATACAAATTCAACTGTGCCATCCCTTTTTCTGTTGTCTTATAATACCTTCTGTTTCTTCCGTCAAATTGCTTATCATAGACTTCCAGACACTCATCCTTCTGCAATCTTCTAAGCACCGGATAAAGCGTAGACTCTGATACATCAATTGCCTTTCTCACATCCTGCGTAATCTTATACCCATAAGTGCCTTCTGCCTCATGCGAAACGACTGCCAGAACAATTGCATCTAATAGTGCTGCTCCGGTGTTGAATACCATATGATCACCTCTTCTACTTTATTATTCATAATATTACAAATATATTAATATTGTTTTCTTGCCCATATTATATTCTGTATAATATTATTTGTCAACAAGGACGTCCCGAAGATTTTCTTAAGAAAAACAAAAGAGACAAATAAAAGAAGGCAGCACCATTCGCCAATGTCATTAAGTTAAGATATTAAAAATGTATTCTCTTATAGAGCAAGGTA
>ERZ791922.719-NODE-719-length-17492-cov-4.359466_pt1 | contig 17492 bp, 11 predicted proteins | sample MGYA00510134_ERZ791922 | MGnify/ENA primary metagenome ERZ791922 (study PRJEB30046, sample SAMN00792101) | human gut metagenome | study: EMG produced TPA metagenomics assembly of the A metagenome-wide association study of gut microbiota in type 2...
AAAAGCATCATTTGATGGATTAACAAAAGCATTAAATGAAGCAAAAGCAGTATTTGAAAATCCAAATGCAACTCAAAAAGAAGTAAATAATGCAAAAGCTATATTAGAAAAAGCAATTGCCGGATTACAAGCTAATCCAAGTACACCATCAAATGTAGATAGCACAGTAAAAACACCAGTAAATAATGGTGATACAACTGCAAGTGTAAAAACAGGTGATGATGTTAATATGTTAGGAACACTTGGATTAATTTCATCATTAGGTGTTATTGCATTTCTTAAAAAGAAAAGAAAAAATTAATATGATAGTAAAGTAACAGTAACGAATATCTATTCGTTACTGTTTTTGATATAGAAATAATATGTGTTTGATGGATATGAGAAATTATTATTTTTTATTTGTCTGTAAATTTTTTATTTAAATGATAAAAAAATATAGGAAATTTGTAATAAATAATATACAATAGGGATGTAAAATTAGGAGGAATTAATAATGAGTGGATTTTTTGGTGTAGCCTCAAAAGAGAGCTGTGTATTGGATTTGTTTTTTGGAGTTGATTATCATTCACATCTAGGAACGAGACGTGCTGGAATGGCTGTTCATGGAGTTGATGGATTTCAAAGATCGATTCATAATATTCAAAACTCACCTTTTAGAACAAAGTTTGAAAAGGATATTGAAGAATTTGATGGAAATTTAGGTGTTGGATGTATTTCTGATAATGAAGCGCAACCTTTATTAGTTAAATCTAGTGTAGGTTCATTTGCTATTACTACTGTTGGTAGAATTAATAATTTGGAACAGTTAAAAAATGAATGTTTTGATAATGGAACAACACATTTTTTAGAAATGAGTTCTGGAGAAATTAATCCAACAGAATTAGTAGCAGCTTTAATTAGTCAAAAAGATAACATTGTCGAAGGAATTAAGCATGCTCAAGAATTAATAAAAGGTTCAATGAGTATTTTAATTTTGACGGCTGAAGGAATATATGCAGCAAGAGATAAACTGGGTAGAACACCTATAGTTATCGGGGAAAAATCAAGCGGTTATTGTGTAACATTTGAAAGTAGTGCTTTTTTAAATCTAGGGTATCATCATTATCGTGATTTAGGTCCTGGGGAAATTATTTTTATGCAACCAAATAAAATTGAAGTTAAACAAGAACCAGGAGATAAAATGAAAATTTGTTCATTCTTATGGGTTTATTATGGCTATCCAACTTCAACTTATGAAGGCGTAAATGTTGAATGCATGCGTAATCGCTGTGGTAGTTTATTAGCAGGACGAGATGATGTTCATCCAGATTGTGTTGCTGGGGTACCAGATTCAGGAATAGCTCATGCAGTAGGGTATTCTAATGCATCTAATATACCGTTTGCTAGACCATTTATTAAATATACGCCAACTTGGCCTCGTTCATTTATGCCTACGAGCCAAAAACAACGTAACATGATTGCAAAAATGAAATTAATTCCAGTAAAAGAGTTAATCAAAGATAAAAAGTTATTATTGATTGATGATTCGATTGTTCGTGGAACACAATTAGGGGAAACAACACAATTTTTATATGATAGTGGTGCAAAAGAAGTTCATGTACGTCCAGCATGTCCACCAATTATGTTTGGATGTAAATATTTAAATTTCTCACGTTCTAGTTCAGAATTGGATTTGATTACACGTCGTGTGATTCAAAAATTAGAAGGTGATAATGTTAGTGAAGAAGTATTAAAAGAATACGCTGATCCTGATAGTGAAAGATACAAAACAATGTGTGAAGAAATTAGAAGACGTTCTAATTTTACATCACTTAGATACCATCGTTTAGATGATATGATTGAAGCAATTGGTTTAGATAAATGTAAATTGTGTACTTATTGTTGGGACGGTAATGAAGATTAGGACTGTATTTACAGTCCTTTTGTTATAAAAAGCTACTTGTTAAATGATTGAATGTTTGGTAGTTGGAATAGGTGGATTTATTGGTGCTATCTGTCGTTATTTAATGGGATTGATACCGATTAAAGTGACTTTTTTAAATACAATGATTATTAACATTATTGGAGCAATGGTAATTGGATTAGTTGTTGCTTTAGGTAGTAAATATTCGTTAGATAATAGAGTTATATTATTTTTAAAGACAGGGATATGTGGAGGTTTTACTACTTTTTCAACTTTTTCTTTGGAAACAGTTGATTTAATTAGCAACGGGAAAGTTCTAACAGCATTTATATATGTAGTATTAACAGTTATATTTTGTATATTGGCAGTATGGTTTGGGAAATGTATTGTAGTTAAGTAAAGTATTTTTAGTTGATGATATATTGAAAGAAAGATGATATACTTAAGTTGTTAGGAGGAAATTAATATGTATGATGTTTATTATAAAAGAAATAATCAAAAGAAGATTATTTTAATTATTGTAGGCATAATTGCAGTTGTAATTGTTGGAGTTATTGCATTTATGCTATTATCAGGGGATGATTCTAAAAAAGTATTAGAGGATTATTATGCAAAAGTTGAACAGGGTAAGTATAAACAACTTTATGAAATGCTTGATGATGAATCTAAAAAAAATTATAGTCAGGATGAGTTTATAGAAAGAAATGAAAATATCTATGAAGGTATTGAAGCAAAAAATATTAGTATCGAAATTACAGATAGTGAAGATGGAAAGTTAAAATATCATGTAAATATGGATACTCTTGCAGGGAAAGCAGAGTTTGATAATGAAACAGTAATAAGTGATGGAAAAATATCTTGGGATGATAGTTTCATTTATCCTACTTTAAAAAAAGATTATAAAATAAGGGTTCGTCAAGATGAAGCTACTAGAGGAAATATAAATGATAGAAATGGAAATATGTTAGCTGGTGAAGGTGAAGCATATTCAGTAGGATTAGTACCAGGTAAGTTAAATGATGAAAATGATTATGAAAAAATAGGACAGTTATTAGGAATGACAAAAGAAAGTATTCAAAAAACAATGAATGCTTCATGGATTAAAGATGATTCGTTTGTTCCTTTGAAAACAATTACTAAAAATGATGAAACATTGAAAAATAATTTATTAACAGTACCTGGGGTTAAGTTATCAACAACAATTGTTAGAACATATCCATATGGTGAAGTGACATCACATTTAACAGGATATATGCAAAGAGTAAATGCAGATGATTTAAAAAAACATAAAGGTGAAGGATACAGTGAAACATCATATATTGGACGTAGTGGAATTGAAGCAGCATATGAAAAAGAGCTAAAAGGAACAGATGGTGTAGAAATATATGTTGCTAATAGTGATGGTGATGAGATTTCTAGTATTGCTAGCCAAGAAAGAGAAGATGGAAAAGATATTAATTTAACTATTGATATAAATTTACAAAATGAGCTATATAATGCTTATCAACAAGATAAAAGTGCTTCTGTAGCAATGAATCCTAATACAGGAGAAATTCTTGCATTAGTAAGTACACCATCATTTAATAGCAATGATTTTATTTTAGGAATGTCTACAGAAAAATGGGATGAATTAAATAATAATGAAATGAAGCCATTGAATAATCGTTTTAAAGCAACGTTTGTTCCTGGGTCTTCTATGAAACCAATAACTGGTGCAATTGGTTTAGATACTGATTCATTAGATAAGGATAAAGATTTTAATGCCGAAATGAAATGGCAAAAAGATTCGAGTTGGGGAAGTTATTATGTAACAACTTTACACGCACCTAAGCCTAATAATTTAAAAAATGCATTGATTTATTCGGATAATGTATATTTTGCAAAAGCTGCATTAGAAATCGGTAAAGATAATCTAGAAAGTGGTTATAAAAAGTTAAAAATTGGTGAAAAAATTCCATTTGAATTATCTTTAAATAAATCACAATACACAAGTGATAAATTTAATGATGAAATTCAAATTGCAGATAGTGGTTATGGACAAGGTCAAATACTAATGAATCCAGTTCAAATGGCATCTATTTATAGTGCATTTGTAAATAATGGAGATATCATGACGCCATATATTGTCCAAGATACGGATTCAAAAATATGGATTGAAAATGCTTTTAGTGAAGCTACAGCAAAAGAAATATGCGAAGATTTAAAAGGTGTTATTAACGATCCAAATGGAACTGCTTATGCAATGAATAGCAGTAAATATCAATTAGCAGGTAAAACAGGAACTGGTGAAATTAAAGCATCACAAGATGATACAACTGGCACTGAAATTGGATGGTTTACAGTTATGACAGTTGATAGTGATAATCCAATTCTTATTACATCAATGGTAGAAGATGTAAAAAATAGAGGTGGCAGTGGTTATGTTGTCAACCATACAAAACAATTATTGGATAATTATTTAAAGTAAAGTGATGGATTATTAAAAATAGTATTGACTTCAAAGTTATTAAGTTTTATCATAAAAATGTTAGTAAATTCGATTATCTAGGAATAGTAGTTAACAACGTTTTAGTTTAAGAGACTTGATGGGTGGTGAAAATCAAGATAAAACAGTTAATGAATGGACCTGGCTAGAAGCAAAATGAACCCATTGGAAGTAGTGGCGCCGTGCTTTTCGCGTTAAGAAAAACAGACATGATGGTGTCTTACAAGGTGGCATAGCGGTTTTTATCCTTGAGGATAAAAACCTTTTTATTTAAAGGAGTTTTAGAGATGAAAAATATTATTTTAACAGGTGATCGTCCTACAGGTAGATTACACTTAGGACATTATGTAGGCTCTCTTAGAAGAAGGGTTGAATTACAAAATTCAGGAAATTTTGACGAAATCTATATAATGATAGCTGATTCACAAGCATTAACTGATAATGCAGATAATCCAGAAAAAGTACGTCGTAATATTTTAGAAGTAGCTTTAGATTATATGTCAGTTGGATTAGATCCTGAAAAATCAACAATGTTTATTCAATCACAAGTTCCAGCATTGTTTGAATTTACAGCGTATTATATGAATTTGGTAACTGTTTCAAGATTACAAAGAAATCCAACTATTAAAGAAGAAATTAAACAACGTGGATTTGAAACTAGTATACCAGTAGGATTTTTAAACTATCCGGTATCTCAAGCAGCAGATATTACTGCTTTTGATGCAACATGTGTACCAGTAGGGGAAGATCAAATGCCATTGATTGAACAAACTAAAGAAATTGTTCATAGTTTTAATCGTATTTATGGTGATGTTTTGGTTGAACCAAAAATCATGTTGGCAGAAAATGAAGTTTGTCAAAGATTACCGGGAATTGATGGTAAAGCAAAAATGTCTAAATCGATAGGTAACTGTATTTATTTATCTGATTCTAGTGAAGAAGTTAAAAAGAAAGTTATGAGTATGTATACTGATCCTAATCATTTAAAAGTTTCTGATCCAGGAACAGTTGAGGGAAATACGGTATTTACATATTTAGATTGTTTTTGTAAAGATGAATATTTTGAAAAATATTTACCTGATTATAAAAATCTTGATGAATTAAAAGATCATTATCGTCGAGGTGGTTTAGGTGATGTTAAGATCAAAAAATTCTTATTTAATGTTTTAGAAGAAACATTAAACCCAATTAGAGCTAAACGTAGTGAATTAGAACAAAATATAACTTATGTTATGAAGGTATTAGAAGAAGGTTGTATAAAGGCTAATGAAAAAGCAAATAGTACTTTAAAAAGAACTAAGGAAGCAATGAAAATCAATTATTTCGATAGCCAAGATAGTATAACTGAATATTTTAAATAAAAGCCCATGAGGGCTTTTTTCTTGTCTTTAAGAATGATAAAATACTATCAGAATATTGAAAGTTGAGGGAAACTATGAATTTTTTTATTTTAATTATGTTGTTTATATGTTTAATTGGATTATTGGATAAGATATTAAATAATCGATTAGGATTAGTAGAATCATTTGATAAGGGAATTAATTCAATGGGAAGTATTGCAATGAGTATGATAGGTTTTTATTGTATTGCAATTACATTGATTCAAAATAATGTTGATGTAATTACAAATACTAGTAAAAATTCTTTACTTGATCCTAGTATTATTATTGGAAGTATTTTAGCACCAGATATGGGTGGTTTTTCAATCGTATCTGGTTTACATAATGAAGCATTTTTGATCTTTTCTGGCGTGATTTTAACATCAACGTTGGGACAAACGATCAGTTTTCAATTACCTATTTTTCTAGCTTCTTTAAAAAAAGATGATTTACATCCTTTTATTAGTGGACTTGTATATGGGATATTAAGTTTACCGCTTGTTTTAATAGTAGTTGCATTGTATTTAAATATCCCAAATTTATTGATTAATTTATTGCCAATTTTAGTTTTGTGTATAGTATTAGTAATTGGGTTATATTTCTCTTATGAAAAAACAATTTTTGTATTAACTTTATTTGGTTATATTATCAGAATATTAAGTATTGTTTTATTTGGGATGGTGGTATTACAGTTATTTTTTAATAAATTGCCTTTTACTAGTGAAAAGCTAATTGGTGAAGCAATGTTAATTGTTTTAAGGATGTGTATTGTAGTATGTGGTTCTGTGATTTTAAGTGATTTTATTATCAAAAGATTTTCTAAAGTTATCTTTATGATTGGACAAAAATTAGGAATTAATAGTACAAGTGTAATGGGGCTTTTATTAAGTTTAGGAACTAGTATCGCGATGGTTCCATTGTTTAGTCAAATGGATCGTAAAGGGAAAATGATGAATGCTGCTTTTAGTGTTGCGGGCGCATATGTGTTTGGTGGACAATTAGGTTTTATTTCTAGTGTTGTTGATAATCAGGGAGTTTTGATATTTATATTAAGTAAACTGGCAGCTGGTATAATTGCAATTGTTTTTGTAATGTTATTTTATAAAGAAAAGGAAAGTTTAAGGTAAGATGATTGTAAAGGAGAATTTTATGAGGGGCTATAGATTAACGATAAAATTAAAAAATAGTAGTAAACCAATTTATAGGGTAGTAGAGCTACCTGGCAAACTATCATTTCATGATTTACATTTTATTATTCAAGAAATATTTGGGTTTGAAAATATTTTTGAATATATGTTTAATTTAGATTTGAATGATAATAATGAGGTTTTGGAATCAAAATTAGTTAATAAAATGGTTTTTGAATATTCATATGGATTTGATTATTGTTGGAATTTTGAAATTAATGTTATGCAATTAGATGATTTTGATGATATTCCAAAAGTAATCGATTTTAAAGGAGATAATTTATGTGAAGATTATAGTGGGGTTAAAGAGTTTGAAAAACTATGTGATGAAAATAATCTTGATAGATTTGATGTAAATTTTTTAAATAATATATTGCTTCGCTATCAAATTGAAGATGTGATCAATAATAATGAAATTAAATATGATTATATTGATGTAATAAGTGAAATAAAAGATTTAATTGATTGTAGAAATTTTGAAGGTTGTTTAAAATATAAAATTAATTCTAATGCAACAATCTATTGGGTAATTATTAAGACGATAGAAGGTTATGTTATTGAAATGTTTGATGATTATGATGAAATGTTAGAAGGTTTTTATAATTTGTATGTTGGAGAGATTAACCGCGCTTTTGGACATTTTTATACATTTATTTTAAATAATGAAAAAACAGAAATCGCTGATGCTTTAGATAATGATGGAAAAATACTAGCATTTTATAATGAACCAGGATTTATACCAAGCTTAATTGAAACGGAAGTAAGCGAAGATATCTTAAATTGGTTAAAAGATTTAGTAGTTGCTTTAAAGAACGATAGTAATATTAGTGAAGTAGATGAGATTATTGAAATTAATATAAAAGATTTTAAATTTATTGATAGTAATATATATGTACATGAACCAAAAGTTAATATCAATGATTTTGATAATGGATATCGTGGAAATGAAAAAATAATTTCATCACTGACTTCAAATGAACGAACTTGTTTGGATATTGTCACTTTACCATCACTAGAAACATGTATTACAGGTGAATTACAAATATATGCTGTTATTGCATCGGAAAGTGATTATATTATTAGAGAAGTATTTTTACCTGATAAAAACTTAATGATGGAAACTTTAATAGATATTATGATTGAATTTTTTAATCATAATGGAGTAGTTAAGGAAATAACTGTTAATAATTTAAATATTTATTTTATGATTTATAGTTTTTTAATGGATAATGGAATTAAAATAAATGAGGAAAATATTGATTTAGAAATTAGTATGGCAGTGGCAGATGCATTTGGAATTAATGATGAAATTGATGATATATCGTTAAATGAGTTATTCGAGGAATTTGAAGATGAAGAAGTTGAAATTCGATTAGATGATAATTTAGATAAAAAAGAATTATTAAACTAAATATTATTTAGTTAGTTCATATTTAATTCATACATCAATGATAGGATAATCATGTCGAAAGACAACCATAATAATTTGTAAAATATATTAATCCCCTCATATATGTTTTACAACCCATAATGATGGATGTTTCCCTCTCCCATAAATTGCATCCATCATGAAAAAAGAAGCCGTTAGGTTTCTTTTTTTTTTGCATTAATACTGAATTCTTTTATAATTTTTATCTAGTAGTATTTATATTATAAAAATTATAAGCTTTTAAATAAAATGTGTAATTAATGTAAACCTTGTTTTGTTATATTAAATACTGAAAAGGATTTAAAAAATAATGCTTATTTATCTAATGAACAATTAAATTGATTAAAAGATGTAATTAGAGAAGGTGCTCATAAAGATAAACCAATATTTATTCAAATACATTAAACATTTATTAATACTGCTGATCATGAATCATCAGATTTAATTGGTGAGCAAGAAGAAGCGTTAAAAGAAATTCTAAAAGATTATCCACAATCTATTATTTTTACGTGACATGTTCATAATGGAATAGATTTAGTAAAAGTATATCAAGAAGAATATGGTTATGTAGTAGATGTTCCAAAATATCAATTTTATGGTGATTCAATAGCTCAAATTGTATATCAAGTAAATGTTTTTGAAGATAGAGAATTAGACCAAGAGATTATAAAAATGATTTGTGGTTAGATAAATACAAAACAGATTAACAAACATTATATGATGAATGTTTGCCGGACTTGCATTATTAAGTGTAACTGGATATACAGTTTTAAGAAGAAAAGTAAATTTTTAAGATAAAGTTAATTTTATTAAGTGTTAGTAAAATATGTTGTATGCAAATAATCATAATGATACTCTTTTTAAAAGTAAGGGATAAAAAATGTATAATTATTTACAATTTTTTGTACTTATTACTAATTTAATAATTTGATAAAATTATTAAAAATAGAGAAGGAGGAAAACTATGAAAATTTTAAGGAAATTTGGAAAAATATTACTAACAGGTACAATGGTAATTAATAGTGGAATAATTGTTCCAATATTTGCACAAAGTTCCACAGAAACCCCAAATTTAAGTTTTTTCGCATTGAGTGATACGCATGTTGAAGTAGAAGGCTCTGATACTAAAACCTATGAGGGATTGGAGGATGCGCTATCAGATATTATTGAAATTAATCCAGATAATTCAGCTTTAGTTATTCCTGGGGATTTAACTAATAATGGGTTGGAAAGAGAATATGAAGCAGTATATGGTTTAATTGATAAATATTCACAAGTCGGTCAGCCTATGTTAGCAATGGGGAATCATGATGTACGTTGGCTATGTTCTAGTGGTGATCGTAATCCAGCTTCGCCAACTGTTCCTACATGTAAACCGGGGACAAGTCCGTTTGATTCTAGATATTTAAAATTTAATCAAAAATATATGGGTGATGTTCCTGAGGGGCAGTTATATTTTGATCAATGGATAGGTGGATATCATTTTATTACATTAAATACAGAAAAAGATTTAAAAGATCAAGCTTATTTATCAGAAGAACAATTACAATGGCTAGATGATACATTAGCTGAAAATGCAGATGTAAATATACCCATTTTTGTAAGTATACATCAGTCATTTTCTGATTCTACTTATCAACCTGGAAATTCAGATGCACATATTGGTGAACAAGAGTATGATTTAAAAGATGTGTTAAAAAAATATCCACAAGTTGTTGTTATGACAGGACATACACATCCATCAATGGAATCTACAGATGTATATAATAAATATTATGGTCACATAGTTGAAATACCGGGATTATATTATAATGGTGGAACAGGTGATACTAAAGGACGTATTGGTTATCAGGTAAATGTATTCGATGATCATATTCAATTTAGATTGCGTGATTTTGAAAAAGATGTATGGTTAGATGAATATGAAAAGAACTTTAAACTATCTGATATGGATAGAGACACATCTGATGATAGTTTTGATTTATCACTAGAAGGCATGGAAGCAACAGCAGGAAGTCAAAATTCTAGTAGTGGTGTAGAAGGGCCAGCAAGTAATGTTCTTGATGGATTAACTAATACAATTTGGCATACAAAATATGGAGGTACTTCTATTACAGATAACTGGATTAATATCCATTTAGATAATAAACAAGTAGTTAATGGGTTGAGATATTTACCACGTCAAGATGGTGGAACTAACGGTACTTTTTTAGAATATGAAGTATATGTAAGTGATGATAATGGGCAAACATATTCAAAAGTAGATAGTGGTTCATGGAAGGGTAACTTTAAATGGCAGATTGCAGAATTTGATGCAAAAGAAGTAACTGATGTTAAATTACAACCAACCAAAACTACAACTACGCCAACTCGTGAATATGGATCTGCAGCAGAAATTAGGTTAGTCTATTTTCAAGATGGACAAGTAAATAAGAATAAATTAAAAGAATTAATTGATCAATGTGAAGCGATTGATAAGGATGATTATTTAAATAGAAATTGGCAAAAATTTGAAAAAGCATTAACTAGTGCAAAAGAAGCATATGATAACTCAAGTGTAACTCAAGGAGAAATAAATGATTTATATAATAGATTATCAACAGCTTTTAATGATTTAGAAAAAAAACCTACTCCTGATAATCCAATTATCAAACCATTAGATGCAAAAGCCGGAAGTTCTTATGGTTCAAATCAAAATCCAATTAATGTTATAAATGGTGTAGGATTATCTGGTGATGGAACATTACAAGATAAACATGATAATGAAAAATCAGCAAAAACTATGTGGCATACTGCAGCAAATCCAGGAAATAATGCATGGTTTGAGGTTGATTTAGGGGAAATTTATGCACTTGATGAAATGTGGATTTGGAACATTAACCAAATTAATAATGTAGAACGTGGATTTAAAAATGTAAAGATTGAGTATTCTCTAGATGAAAAAAATTGGAAAGAATTAAAACCAGAAGATGGTATAGAATTTTTAAGTGAGGGTACAGAAGAATACCCATTCCAATTTTCAATGGCAAGTGGGGAAAGTTTAGTAGATGCTACTAATTTAAATGATAAAGATCATTCACCAGTCAAATTTAATGGAATTGAAGCACAGTATATAAAAATTACTGCAGCTCCTACAGCAGGTATAGGTTCATGGGGACAAAATTATTTTGGATTAAGTGAGCTACGTTTCACACAATATTTTGATGTAGATAAAGCAGACTTGCAAACATTATATGATGAATGTTTAACATTAAAAGAGAGTGAATATACAAGCGAAAGTTGGTCAAGTTTTAAAACTGCGATGGATGAAGCAAAAGCAATCATAGATAAACAAGATGTAACACAAGAAGAAGTGGATAATGCAGTTAAAACATTACAAGCTGCAAAAGATGCTTTAGTAAAAGTAGTTGATAGTGATAAAACAGCATTAAAGATTGCAATTGATCTAGCAAATGCAATTACTGAAGATGATTTAAAAAATATTATTCCAGTAGTAGTAGAAGAATTTAAAACAGCCAGAGACAAAGCTAATGAAGTTTATAATAATGCTAGTGCAACTCAAGATGAAGTAAACGTGGCGTTTGATCGACTTGCAATTGCATTGCAAAAATTAGAATTCTTCAAAGGAGACAAAACAGCATTAAAAGCATTTATAGATAAAGTTAGTGATTTAGATTCATCTAAATATACAGAAAGTACATGGGCTGCATTTGAAACAGAATTAAATGAAGCTATAGCTGTATATGAAGATTTAAATGCAATGCAACCAGAAGTAAACAGTGCATATGAAGAATTAGTAAAAGAATTCTTGAACTTAAGATTAATTCCAGATAAGAGCTTATTGGAAGACTTAATCAACCAAGCAGAAGGATTAGATAGTGCAAATTATATAAAAGCATCATTTGATGGATTAACAAAAGCATTAAATGAAGCAAAAGTAGTATTTGAAAATCCAAATGCTTCGCAAGTTGAAGTAGATAATGCAAAAGCTACATTAGAAAAAGCAATTGCCGGATTACAAGCTAATCCAAGTACACCATCAAATGTAGATAACACAGTAAGTACTCCAGTAAATAATGGTGATACAACTACAAGTGTAAAAACTGGAGATGAAAGCTTAGTAGGAATGTTTGCAACAATAACATTATTAAGTGTAACTGGATATGCAGTATTAAGAAGAAAAGAAAATTAATTTAGAAAATGGCACTTTATGATGTGCCATTTTTAAATAACAAATTTTTATCATTTTACTGTACTAGTATATTTTTTTTACATATAATCAAATAAAAAGGGGGTAATTATAATGATAGATGGACATATGCATTTAGAATATGGGGATTTGACTAAAGAATATGTATTGGAGTTTGTAAATGCTGCAGTAAATAAAGGTTTAAAAAAGATTCAAATATTGGATCATACTCATCGTTTTGTTGAATTTGAACCAATATATGAAGAGTTAAAAGAAGAACCGTTACAAAAAAAATGGTTAGAAAATAAAGCGATGAAATTTAAAGATAGTTTAGATGATTATGATCGTTTAATTAAAGAAATGAAAGATATGGATTTACCAATAGATGTATCTTTTGGTTTAGAAGTATGTTATGTACCTAAATACAAAGAATATATTCGTAATATTTTAAAAAATCATGAATATGATTTTATTGTAGGCGCAATTCATTCAATTGATGGAAAATTATATGATATGAACTTTTCAAAAGAAATTTTATGGAATAAATATGATGTTGATGATATTTATAAAAGATATTATGAATTAGTATTTGATTTAGTTAAATCTGACTTATTTACACAATTAGCTCATCCAGATACAATTAAGATGTTTAATTATTATCCTAAGTATGATTTAACTGAAACATATCATCAGTTAGCGAAATTATTAATAGAACATAATGTCATTGCTGAAAATAATACAGGTTGTCATTATCGTTATAATCATAGAGATATTGGATTGAGTGATGAGTTGTTAAAGATATTTAAGGAACATAATGTTAAGTTGATTACAGCTAGTGATGCCCATCATCCTGAACATGTAGGGACTAATATTATTGATATTTATGAAAAAACGATGAAATAGACCTACTTGTCTATTTCTTTTGTTTATAATGAAATTGAATAATTGTATACAATTATTATTAAATCGCTTTACAAACAAGATTGTATACAATATAATAAAAGATAATATATGAAAAGGAAGGTATTTATATGACTGAAAAAAGAGTATTTAATTTTTCTGCAGGTCCTTCAACATTACCTGTGCCTGTTTTAGAAAAAGCAGCAAAACAAATGTTGAACTATGAAAATAGTGGGATGAGTGTAATGGAGATGAGTCATAGATCCTCTTCCTACTTAGATATTTTTCAAAAAACAAAAGATTTGTTAAAAAAAGTTATGAATGTACCAGATGATTATAAAATTGTATTTATTCAAGGGGGAGCTACACAACAATTTTCAATGGTACCATTGAACTTGTTAAAAAATGGAAAAGCTGATTATATTATTACGGGATCATTCAGTAAAAAAGCAGCTAATGAAGCTAAAAAATATGGTGAAATTAATATTGCTTATGACGGTAGTGTTAATAATTTTAAACATATACCAACTCAAGATGAGTTAAAATTAGACCCAGAAGCTTCATATGTGCATTTGTGTTCTAATAATACAATTTATGGAACAGAATGGAAGTATGTACCAGAAACTAATGGAGTACCAATTATTGCTGATATGTCTTCAAATATTTTATCAAAACCAATTGATGTTTCTAAATATGGTATGATTTATGCAGGAGCACAAAAAAATATGGGGATTGCTGGTCTAGGGGTAGCAATTATTAAAGAAGAGTTATTGCAAAAAGTACCAGCTAAAACACCAGTGTTATTAGATTATCAATTAATGATTGATAATGATTCTATGTATAATACACCTCCAGCTTATGCAATTTATGTTTTAGGTTTAGTATTAGAATGGATCGATAACTTAGGTGGATTAGAAGTTATGGAACAAAGAAATATTAAAAAGGCAAAATTATTGTATGATTATCTTGATAGTAGTGATTTTTATATTTGTCATAGTGATAAAGATAATCGATCTTTAATGAATGTTACATTTACTACACCAAATAAAGATTTAGATGCTAAATTTGTTAAGGAAAGTATTGAAGCAGGAATGACGAATTTAAAAGGACATCGTTCTGTTGGGGGAATTAGAGCATCTATTTATAATGCAATGCCAATTGAAGGTGTTGAAAAATTGATTGCGTTTATGAAAGATTTTGAAATTGCCAATAAATAGGAGAATGGATATGTATAACATAAAATTATTAAATAAAATATCAAAAGTTGGATTAGATAATTTTGATGAAAATTACACTTATAGTGAAGATATGACTAATGAAGATGCGATACTTGTTAGATCTGCTTCATTACATGATTATAATTTTGGTAAAAATCTAAAAGCAATTGCAAGAGCAGGAGCTGGAGTAAATAATATTCCAATTGATAAATGTAGTGAAAATGGAATTGTGGTTTTTAATACACCTGGAGCTAATGCTAATGCAGTTAAGGAACTGGTATTATGTGCTCTATTTTTATCATCACGTAAGATAGTTGAAAGTATTCGTTGGGTTGATACTTTAAAAGATGATGAAAATATTGCTAAAACAGCAGAAAAAGGTAAGAGTAATTTTGTTGGACCGGAAATTGAAGGGAAAAAACTTGGTGTTATTGGATTAGGAGCGATTGGGGTTAATGTTGCTAATGCTGCAATTAAATTAGGAATGACAGTTATGGGTTATGATCCATATATTGGTGTAAATGCGGCGTGGGCATTATCTAAACATGCAAAACAAGCAAAAACATTGGAAGAAATTTATAGAGAATGTGATTATATTACTATTCATGTACCAAGTAATGAAGAAACAAAAGGATTTATGAATGAAGAAGCATTTGCTTTAATGAAAGATGGAGTTAGGATATTGAATTTTGCTCGTGGTGATCTAGTTAATAATGAGGATTTATTAGTAAATGTTGCTAGTGGGAAAATAAGTAAGTATATTAGTGATTTTGCTGCTCCTGAATTGATTGGTAAGGAAAATATCATTATTTTACCTCATTTAGGAGCAAGCACTCCTGAATCAGAAGATAATTGTGCAAAAATGGCAGTTAATGAAATTAAAGAATATTTAGAAAATGGAAATATTATTAATTCTGTTAATTTTCCTGGGGTAAATCAAGCGCGTGTTTCTAAAGTTAGATTGTGCATTATTAATAAAAATGTACCAAATATTTTAGCAAGTATTTCTAAATTATTTGCTGATTATAATTTAAATATTGAAAATATGGTTAATCGTTCACGTGGAGAATATGCCTATACTTTAATTGATACTAATGATGATGTTTGCAAAGATATTATTGAAAAGATTGAATCTAGTAAAGGAATTATTAGTGTAAGAAGTATTATTGAAAAATAGTTTGATATATAGCTTGAATAAGCATGAATTATTATTGAATAGTTCATGCTTATTTTTTTGCATTTATGTTGTTTAATTATGTGTTTTATTGTAGTATATAGGATGTTAGGAAGGGATATTGATGAATTTAAAATTTAAAAATATTACTATAAAGGGAAGAGTAACGATAGCTGTATTATTAGTAGTTTTGATTGTATCTGTAATTGCTTGTTATTTTATGTTTAGATGTCCAATTGTTTTTAAACAAGAAAATATTAAGGTAGAAATAAATGAAGAATTTGATGCTTTGAAAAATGTTGAGAAAGTTAAAAATGGTAATATAAAGGATATTAAAGTAAATACTAAGCATGTAAAATTTGATAAATTAGGGAAGTATAAAGTTATTTATACATTTAATGATAAAGATTATGAAATACCACTAGAAGTTGTTGATACTAAAAAACCTAAATTTGATATTGTTGACTTAGATATTGATTTAGGAATGAAGGTCAGAGCAAAAGACATGGTAACTAATGTAGATGATGCAACAAAGACAAAAGTTAAATTTAAAAAGAAATATAAATTTAATCATGAAGGTGAAACAAGTGTAGTTGTCCAAGTTATTGATGAAGCAGGCAATGTTAGTGAAAAAAAGGGTAAAGTGAAATTGTTTAAAGATGATATTGGTCCTGAAATTAATGGAATTGAGGAAATGACAATAGTTAAAGGTGAAAAGGTAGATTATAAGTTAGGAATTAGTGTTAGTGATAATCGAGATCCTAATCCTACATTGAATATAGATGATTCAAAAGTTAATGTTGATAAACTAGGGAAGTATAAAGTTATTTATACTGCTAAAGATCGGTCTGGAAATAAGGTTGTTAAAGAAAGAATAATTAAAGTAGTTGAAAAGAAGGATATTGGAACTTTACAACAAAGTAATGAAAAAATTGTTTATTTAACATTTGATGATGGTCCTTCAGAAAATACTCAAAAGATTTTGGATATATTAGATCGTTATAATGTTAAGGCGACATTTTTTGTTACGGGAGAAAATCAAAAATATAATTACTTGATTCAAGAAGCTCATAAACGAGGACATACTATTGGATTACATACTTATTGTCATGATTATAAGACAGTTTATACGTCAGTAGATGCATATTTTGATGATTTAAATAAGATTGGAAATATGGTAAAAGATCTAATTGGTTTTGTTCCAAGATATATTCGTTTTCCTGGTGGTTCATCAAATACAATTTCACGTAAATATTCGCAAGGTATTATGACGATATTATCTAAGGAAGTTATCAATAGAGGATATCAATATTATGATTGGAATGGAGATTCTACAGATGCTTCTGGTAATAATGTACCGGTTAGTAAATTGATTGCTAATGCAACATCTAGTAAAGCTAATAATATTAATATTCTTTTTCATGATACTAAAGCTAAGTCTACTACGGTTGAGGCTTTACCTGCAATAATTGAAAATTATTTGGCTAGAGGATATCGTTTTGAAGCAATTAATGATAACTCTTTTGTACCGCATCAAGGCATTAATAATTAATGATAAATATTTTATAACATAATATACCATCATTTTATTGATTTTTTATAATATTTAAATGAATTAATTTTACAATT